>Ga0366818_10093_pt1 | contig 35664 bp, 26 predicted proteins | sample TotcelFGM3001N14_FD_207090 | JGI IMG/M metagenome (GOLD analysis project Ga0366818, IMG submission 207090) | Enriched cells from coal bed in the Powder River Basin, Montana, United States - Total cells FGM rep3 HSBNCT.FGM.300.1.N14 ...
CTACTTGCCGGAGGACCGGCTGGCGGAGGGACTTTTCTTGGAGCAATCGATCGAGCGAAACGTGGTCGCCGCCGACCTCGCATCCTTGCGGAGCCGCGTAGGACTGATTCCGCCGTCGCGCCTTCGCAAAGAGTCCAACCGGTGGTTGACGGAGCTTGCCATCAAAGCCCCCTCGGGTCAGATCCCCGTCAGTGCGCTCTCGGGCGGGAATCAGCAGCGGGTCGTCCTGGCGAAATGGCTGTCCACCCGGCCCGGCATTCTGATTCTGAACGGCCCGACGATCGGCGTCGATGTCGGCTCGAAGCAGGCGATTCACGACCAGTTGCGCGAATTGGCCGCGCGCGGGATGGGCATCCTGATCATTTCCGACGATCTGCCCGAACTGGCTGGCAACTGCAACCGAATCCTGGTCATGCATCAGGGCCGAATGGTTGATGAGCTTTCCGGTGCGGATTGCGACGCAGACAGCCTCGCGAGCCGTTTGACCTCGTTTCAGTCACGGTGCGAGAGATGAGAAAGCTATTCCAAACGCACGAATTCGTTCTGTTGGTTCTGGTCGCGCTGCTCTGTGTCGTGATCGGGATCAAGAACCCGTCGTTTTGGTCCCTGGCCAATGTCTTCGACCTGCTCAAGAGCAGTGTCACGCTCGGTCTGCTGGCCTTGGGTGTGCTAGTCATCCTGATCTCGGGCGACATCGATATTTCGTTCCCGGCCATCGCGGCCTTCAGCATGTATGTCACTTGTCTGATCGCGGGGGCGACCGGTCTGGGAGACCACATCGCGATCCTCTTTGGCATGGCCGCCGCCACGGGCGGGCTGCTGGGGTTGTTCAACGCGGTCTTCATTCACTTCTTCCGGCTGCCCGCGTTGATCGTGACGCTGGGCACCGCCAGCCTGATTCGCGGTGGCCTGCTGGCATTCGTCGGCACGAGGATCATTACGGACCTGCCGGAGTCGATGGTCGCGTTCTCCAGGGCCCAACTCTCTCGCCAGCAACTCCCCGGAGGCGAAACGATCGGGCTGGCCGTTTCCATCTTCATGCTTGTCGGCGTCGCGCTGCTCGTGCAGTTTCTGCTCAATCACACGCTGCTGGGCCGGGGTATCTACGCCCTGGGCGGGGCGCCGGAGGCGGCGCGCCGCGTGGGGTTCAATATCCGGCGGATCCGGTTCTTCATCTTCGCCTTGGTCGGATGCCTGGCCGGAGTCGTGGGGATCATCCATGCGTCGAACATGCGGAACGCTAATCCCTTTGATCTGTCCGGACTGGAGCTGACCGTCATTGCCGCGGTGGTCGTCGGCGGGGCGGACATTACCGGCGGCAAGGGAACGGTCATCGGCACGATCCTGGGAACGCTGCTCCTGGTGATCATCGGCAACAGCCTGATCCTGATGGGATTGCCTACGCAGTGGCACAAGGTCGCTGTTGGGGCCATCATCATTGTCAGCGCGGGCATGGCGGCATGGCGTCGACGCATGGGGCGAAACTCGGGGAGACGCAAATGAACGAATCTGTAAAGGGGTCTGACAGCCCGATCGAATCCCGTGGCGGGTTGCTGGCGATCCTGCGATCGCACGGCAGCGACCTGACGCTGGTGGCCCTGACGGTCGCCGTGTTCGTCACGATGAGTGTGTTGAATCCGGGCAAGTTCCTGAGCGTGGTGAATTTCCAGTCGATGGCGTTCCAGTTCCCGGAACTGGCGCTGTTGTCGTTCGCCATGCTGCTTGCCATGCTCTCCGGTGGCATCGATCTTTCCGTGGTGGCCATCGCAAATCTCTGCGGCATCCTCGCAGCGATGATCCTGACCGGAGAGCTTTCGGGCGGTGAGCCGCTGGGCGGGACAGCGACGTCGATTGTGCTGGCCGTCGTTGTCGCCTTCGCGTGCGGAGCTTGTTGCGGCAGCCTGAACGGACTGTTGATCTCACGCCTGGAGGTTTCGCCGATCCTGGCGACCCTGGGCACGATGCAGCTCTTCGCGGGAGCCGGATTGGTGCTCACCCGTGGACGGGCTGTCCACGGGTTTCCGGAATCGTTTCTCGCCCTGGGCAACGACAGTCTGTGGGGAGTGCCGGTACCGTTCCTGTTCTTCGCCGCCGCCGCCGTGTTGGTCTGGCTGCTGTCGAGCCGCACGTCGCTGGGGATCCAAATGCGTCTGTTGGGAACGAATCCCACGGCCGCACTGTTTTCCGGAATCCGGGTGAACCGGGTGCTGCTCCGCACCTACCTGATAACGGGTGTCCTGGCGGCGGTGACCGGCCTGTTGATGATCGCTCGGACGAACTCAGCCAAAGCCGATTACGGTTCTTCCTACCTGCTGCAGTCGATCTTGGTGGTCGTACTGGGCGGCGTCAATCCCGCCGGCGGCTTCGGCCATGTGCGCGGTGTGTGTGTCGCCGTGCTGGCCTTGCAATTCTTGGCCAGTGGTTTCAGCATGCTTCATTTCAGTAACTTCGCCAAGGAATTCATCTGGGGCGTCTTCCTGCTGCTTTTGATGATGATGAACCAGATCAGTAACCGTCGTTTGAACCAGTAGTCAGTGGTCAGTGGTCAGTGGTCAGTAAACCTTTAGTCTTAACCCGCGCAGCGCTAGGTGCGTTGCGTCCTAACCCTTAGTCGAAAGGAATTCACTGTGAAAAAGTTCTTGAACACCCCCGAACGATTCGTCCCCGACATGCTCGAAGGCATCCTGGCCGCGCATCCCGGGCAGATCACCCACGTTGCCGGCAATCTGCATTGCCTTGTGACGGCGGGCACCCGGAAACCGAACAAAGTCGGTATTGCCACCGGAGGGGGTTCGGGCCATCTCCCACTGTTCCTCGGCTATGTCGGCGACGGGATGCTCGATGGCTGTGCGGTCGGCGATGTCTTCCAGTCGCCCAGCGCCGAACAGATGCTGGAAGTGACCCGGGCCATCCATGCCGGTGCTGGCGTGCTGTATCTGTATGGCAACTACAGCGGCGACATCATCAACTTTGACATGGCCGCCGAAATGGCCGGCATGGAAGGGATCGAAGTCCAATCGGTTGTGGGCGCGGACGACGTGGCCTCGGCCCCCAAGGACGAAGCGGGCAAACGCCGCGGCGTGGCCGGCATCTTCTATGTCTACAAGTGCGCCGGGGCAATGGCCGACGAAATGGCGCCGCTGGACGAAGTCAAACGGATCGCCGAAAAGACGTGCGCCAACGTGCGGACGATGGGAGTCGCACTCAGCCCCTGTATCGTTCCCCAGGTCGGCACGCCCGGGTTTGAACTGGGCGAGGACGAGATGGAAATCGGCATGGGAATCCACGGCGAACGAGGCATCCGCCGTGGCTCGTTGCAAACCGCCGACCAGGTGATCGACGAGATGCTTCCCCATCTCCTCGACGACCTTCCCTTTGCGAAGGGCGATCAGGTCGCCGTGCTGGTCAACGGCCTGGGTGCCACGCCGAAAGAGGAACTCTACATTCTCTTCCGCCGTATCAGCCAGATCTTGAAAGATCGGGGCATCACCATCTTCGATACGCGGTTGGGCGAATTTGCCACCAGCATGGAGATGGCCGGTGCTTCCGTATCGCTGTTGCGATTGGACGATGAATTGAAACGCTTGCTCAGCAAACCGGCGCGGACGCCATTCTTCGAGCAGGTGCAATTGTAAAGGAGTAAACACCATGGATTCCCTTGATATCAACGCCATCCGGTCGGTGCTGAGCCAACTGAAGCAGATCATGGACGACCAGCGCGACCGCCTGATCGCGTTGGACCGCGATTTGGGCGACGGCGATCTCGGACTGACCATGACCAAAGCCTTCACCGCCGCCCGCGAGACGGCGGCCACGTCCGAGGAAACGCTTCCGGGCAAGCTGCTGATGCTTGCTGGCATGGCGATGGCCAAGGCGGCCCCCTCGACCATGGGGACTCTGGTCGCCACTGGATTCATGCGCGGCGGCAAGGCGATTGGCGATCAAGAGCGGCTTGGGGTTCCGCAACTGGCCGCTTTCTTTCGCGCGTTCACCGACGGGATCATGGAGCGGGGCAAGACGCGTCCCGGCAACAAGACGGTCGTCGATGCGTTGAACCCCGCGGCGGAAACCCTGGAGCAGGCCGCGGCTCAGGGCAAGCAGCTCAGCGAGGCTCTGGCGGCAGCCAGTGAGGCCGCCGCGCGGGGAAACGAAGCGGCGCGAATGATGAAATCCCAACATGGCAAAGCGGCCGTTTATCAAGACCAGACCATCGGCAAGGAAGATCCGGGCGCCAGCGTCGGCGTGCTGATCGTGCAAGCCTTTGCGCGGGTCATTGCAAACCATCCATAACTCAACCACGAAAGCGATAGACATGAATAACACAAAGACCATGAAGATTGGCTCGTCTCTGCTGATGGTCTTACTCTGCGCCCTTCCAATGGTCGCGCAGCAAGCCTCCGGCGCTGAACGGATGAGAATCATTGTTGACACTGATATCGAAAACGAGATGGATGATCAGCATGCCCTCGCCTATACGCTTTTTAACAGCCACGTGTTTGAGGTGGAGGGAGTCACGACCAACAGCAAGCATCAGTGGGAAGTCGAGCCATTTGAACGCGAAGCGAAACGGATTGTCCATTTATGCGCGAGCACGGCTCCGGTTCACGTAGGTGCATACATGACATACGATCGAATGAAAGGAGAGATCAACAAGCCAACGTTTGACGGACATGCTGCGGTCAATTTCATCATTGAGCGCGCACATGCAAAAGACCCGGGCGGCCGCCCGCTCTACGTGATGACGTTTGGAAAAGTAACCAATCTTTCGCTGGCACTATTGAAAGATCCCACGATCGCGCCCAAGATCAGAGCAGTGACTCTGATGACCAGGTTTCCTGCAAGTCTGGAACCGAGCGCTAACTGGACGGTGTCAGAATCGAACCATTTAGATGATCGCTATGCAGCGGCAGCACTTCTGGAAAACGCGGCGTTGGAATTGCATATCGTGCCTTGGCCTTCCCACGTCCCCGGCGGGGTAAACACAATAAATCCCAGTATTCAAGAAATTTATGATATTATGCCCGGCCTGGGCCCCAAAGTTGCTCCCATAGGCTATCAGAATGATAAACAAAAGCGTACGTTTGAAGGGCAAGCCTTCACCTGTTTTGGCGACTATTCGGTCGCTCTTTTTCAGAATCTTGAGCATGTGCTAGTGACGCGATATGGTGTCAGTAGTACCAAAGTGCGCTCAACGAAACGTGATTTATTGGATGTCGCCGCTCCTATGGTCCTCAAGAATCCCTCCTATGCGGTCTCCACTGTAATAGGTGCCCCTAGATGGGATGGGACGCCGGACTGGAAGGGATCGAAGAACGAGGAACCTGGAAAATGGATACTGAATCCTGACAATCCCCGCAAGGTGACCGTTTGGAATCGATTGCATCTCCAGCATTCTCTCGTGATGGCGGATTACTGGAACACCATGCGTAACCCCGTAATTGACCTGCCGGCGAGGGGCGGCACGCCGTAGCCCGAGCGTACGTTCGGTCTTGTAAATGCTTCCATAACTAAACCACGAAGAGATAGATATGAATAACGCGAAGAACATGAAGAAATGTTTGTCCCTGCTGGTGGCTGTGCTCTGCGTCCTTCCAATAGTCGCGCAGCAAGCCTCTGGCGCGGAAAAGATGCGGATCATTATGGACACGGACGCCCTGGCGGAGGTCGATGATCAGCATGCCATCGCGTATATGCTCTTTAGTGGCGACCATTTTGAAGTCGAAGGAATCACGGTCAACCGCGGCTCCGACGGCGGCAAACCGTATCATCGAAAGCTTGGTATCAATGACCATTTCGCCGAAGCGGTCAATGTTGTTAAGCTGTGTGGTTCCAATATCCCGGTTCTCAAAGGTCCAGCCGGAAACTACCGTCAAATCAAAGAAACTGTTAATCATTCAACTTTTGACGGATCGGCTGCGGTCAATTTCATCATTGAGCGCGCGCATGCACCCTCAGACCGTCCGCTCATCATCTATGCTTGTGGAAATCTCACGAATGTTGCCCTGGCACTATTGAAGGATCCCACGATTGCACCCAAGATCGAACTATGGTGGTTGGGGACCGAATGGCCCAAAGACTATGCGTGTAACAACCATGTGGGCGATCTCGATGCAGTGGATGCACTTCTCGACAACCCTCAACACGTGGCTTTCAATATTATTCCTTGGCCGCATCAGATATGGACAAATCACGCGGAGATATATGAGAAAATGCCCGGCAAAGGTCCCAGGGTTCGTCCCGGCTTACCTGGTCGCTGGGGTAACAGCTTCACCTGTTTTGGCGACTATTCAATTGAACTTTTTAGAAGGGGCGTTTGGTCGGGTCAGAAACGACGCTCTTTGTTGGACGCGTTTGGCTTTGCGGTTCTCAAAAACCGGTCCTGGTATACTCCTACGACAATGGGTGCCCCTGCGTTCAAAAGGACTGACCCCAGTGCGGAGGAGAAACACAGATACCCAGGACAATGGGTGGCAAATGAAAGCAATCCGCGAAAAGTAACCTTCTGGAGGCATGGTCAGATGGCCCCCGTAATCGCCGATTTCTTTGATACCTTTGACAATTACGTGCTCGTGGGCTCTGCGTCGAACTAGCCAAGTCGATGTCGGATTCTTCCAGCAGATTCAGGGAGGCCAGCAGATGACTTGGTGACCACAGATAGACAGGGAATTTCGATCACTACTGACAGTACCCGTAAAAGCAAGAGAGACGGAACCTTCGATCTGCTGGCCTCCCTGAATCTGCTGGAAACTCGAACGATGCCCAAACAAAACACCCCAACGAAAGAGAACCAATCATGAGATCAGCAGCAGACCGTATCCATTCGAGGCAAACACGTGCATGGTTGTCGCGGACAGCGCCAGTGATGATGGGGATCCTGGTATTCGCGTTGGGGCTTGTCGTTGCGCCGACTGCCGGTGCTCAGGAGCCACCGCTGAAGTTGCTGCTCGACACCGATATCGGTGCGGACATTGACGACGAGATGACGCTGATCTACCTCCTGAATTCGCCGGAGATCGACTTGCGCGGCGTCACTACGGTTCATGGAAACCCGTGCAGTAGAGCGGATTCTGCACGCGCGATTATCGATGTCATAGAACGCAGCGGGGAGGTCCCCGTGTACGCGGGCGCCGCGAAGAAACTGGCCCAACAGCCAGGAATGACGGACGCATCGAGATTCATTGTGCAGTCGCTTCGCGAGGCCAACGGGCCGCGGAACATCGTGGTAACGGGGGCGTACACCAATGTCGCGAGGGCGGTGCAAGAAGAGCCCAAGCTGGCCAGGAGTAGGCTAGAGACCATCTACCTGATGGGCTTCAGTCTGGCTACAATGAGCACATTGCACAACGCAACCAATGATCTTCAAGCCACGGGTATTTTGCTCAAATCCGGAATCCCGCTTCGCGTGCTGCCCGCCGAAATCGGCTGGGAGTGTCAGATGACACAGGAAGAGTACGACGAAATCCTTGCAAGCGAAGCTCCTCAGATTGTACATATTAAACAACGGATGATGAATTGGGTGAAGCGCGTCCGGACACGTCCGAGCAACCCGATCCCCGACTACCTGCCGCGGCCCTACGATACACTGGCAGCGATGACGATCAAGAACCCGGAGTTGTTCCAATGGAAGCGCGGCACGATCGAGATCGTGTCATCAGGTGGGAAACTTACTTTCATCGAAAGTCCCAATAAACTTCACGAGATCGTCGTTGGCGTGGATCGCGAGAAGGCGATGGCGCTGCACCATCATCGGTTGCTCGCCTGGCCGGGGACATTGACAACCGCGAATTCGTTTCCTCCCGGTTTTAATCTTTAGACTCACCCCCCGTCGACAAGCGGCACGCTCGCGCTTTTGTGCGAGAGCGTGAGATAGCCATAACGGTGTCGAAAATCTACCACAGTTTTAGTCTTTATTCTCCAGCAGATTCAGGGAGGCCAGCAGATGACTTGGTGACCACAGATCGACAGGCAGATTCGATCACTACGGACAGTGCCCGTAAAAGGAAAAGCAAAAAAGACGGAACCTTCGATCTGCTGGCCTCCCTGAATCTGCTGGAAATTCGTACGATTTCCCAAACAAAACACCCCAACGAAAGAGAACCGATTATGAGATCAGCAGCAGACCGTATCCATTCGAGGCAAACACGTGCATGGCCCTCGCGGACAGCGCCACTGATAATGTGGAGCCTCACCTTCGCCCTGGGGTGTGTCCTGGCGCCGCATGCCGGTGCTCAGGAAAAGCCGAACATGATCATCCAGAGCGACATTCACCCGAAACCAACACGCCTGCAAGTAAGCCCGAACGGTCGCTTCCTCCAGTACGCCGACGGAACGCCGTTCTTCTATTTGGCAGATACCGCGTGGATGCTGCCCAACAAGCTTACCGAGGAGGAGGCGCGCCGTCTGTTCGCCGACCGGTCCGCCAAGGGCTTCACCGTGATCCAGTCCCTGATATTCCGGGATCTGTTCGTGCCCAATAGCCCGAACGTGCATGGGGTGAGGCCCTTCGCCAGCGAGGCCGACATGTATGCGGCGAAGCTCAATCCGAAGTGGCTGGACTGGGTGGTCCGCATCACCAAGATGGCGGCGGAACACGGCCTGGTGATGGCCTGGCTCCCGACCTGGGGTGACAAGTGGACCGAACACAATAATTCGGCTGGCCCCGTGATCTTCGACGAGGACTCAAAGGCCGAGGCCTATGGCCGCGACCTGTCCGAGGCCCTGGGGGAGTGCGACAACGTGATTTGGGTGTCGGGTGGCGACAGCCACATCCGAACCCCGGCGCAAGCCGATATCATCCGCGCCATGGTCCGGGGCCTGCGTTCCGGTGCCAGCCGCGGCCGTCTGATCACCTTCCACCCGGGTGGAGGAGGAACTTCCGCAACCTTCCACAACGAGGACTGGCTGGATATCAACACCTTTCAATCGGGTGGCGGACGGCTGAATGTCCCGAATTATCGACAGGTCGAGACCTTCTACAACACGCTGCCAACCAAGCCCTGTCTGGACATCGAACCCAACTATGAATGGGCGCCGGTCGGCTGGAGCCGGCAAAACGGAATCGCACCGGAGCACCGCGCCTTCTTCGACGACTACGACGTGCGTCGCAGCTACTACAGGAGCGTGCTGGCCGGTGCCGCCGGTTTTTCCTATGGCTGCGACCCAATTCGTCAGATCTATCGGCCCGGCGACCGCAGCCATGCCTGGGACGGACAGGGCATCCAAACATGGGAGGAGGGGCTGGCGGCCCCGAATTCGTCACAGTTGCAGCTCCTCAAGCGGCTGCTGCTGGATCGCAGCTACTTCACACGCATACCGGACAGGGGACTTCTACGAGAACTGGACCAAGGCGGGAACGATGATCCCGTCTCTCATATCGCCGTCGCCCGCTGCAGCGCCGGCGGCTACCTTCTGGTGTACGTGCCGATCCTGCAGATGCTCGCCATCGATACCTCGGTGCTGCCAGCAAATCGGCTGCGTATCTCCGTCTACGATCCTGAAGCCGGCGTGCAAAGTCGTACATGGGAGATCGAGAACAGCGGGATCTTCCGCCATATTCCGTCGCGGCGGCTCGACACGCTGCTGGCGATCGATGCCATCAATCCATAGGGGGCTTTCATGAGATCAGCAGCCGACCGTATCAACCCGAGTGGAACCCATGCATGGCACGCGCGGACAGCGCCAGTGATGATGGGGATTCTGGTATTCGCCCTGGGGTGCGTCCTTGGGCCGCATGCCGGTGCTCAGAACAAGCCCAATATTATCATCCAGACCGACATTCACCCCACCAACGGAGAGCCTGATGACAAACAATCCCTGATCCGGTTCTTACTTGAAGCCAACGAATTCAATGTGCTCGGCCTGATCGCGACCGATCGTAGCCCCGCACAGAATCAACAATCATTGAGAAGAATTCATGAAGTGATCGATGCCTACGAAAAGGTGTACCCTAACCTCGTCAAGCACGCGAGCGGTTACCCAACCGCCGCCTACCTGCGAAGCGTAACCACTGTTGGCAATAACAGCAACATCTAAGCTCGCCCCGAGAATCCGAATAGCTACCACCACAGGACTAAGATCATGAAACACCCGTCACATTCCCCATCAGTCAAATCTCCTATCAATCAGTCAGGAAATCGCATGAGACTCTGGAAATCCACTTTCGGCAAGAGCCTTCAGCGTGCTGGTGCTGCCGGCGTCGTGGTTTCGGCGGTGCTGGCTTTGCTGACCGGCGGGACGGGGCAAGTGCTCGCCGCCGGCCCGGTCTCCGCCGCCGAGGTGGTGATCCATGTCGCCCCCACGGGCAATGACGCCGGCGACGGCAGCCGGGGGAAGCCGGTGGCCAGCCTGATCGGCGCCCGCGATGCGGTGCGCCGCCTGCGCGCCGACGGCAAGGCAGGTCCGGTGCGGGTGATGGTGGCGGACGGCACTTACCACTTCGCCGAGCCGCTGGTGCTGACACCCGAGGACAGCGGCAGCGCCGAGGCGCCGGTCCGTTACGAAGCCGCGCCGGGCGCGAAGCCGTTGTTCAGTGGCGGACGGATAATAACCGGGTTCCGGGCCGGGGAAAACGGCCTGTGGGTGGCCGATGTGCCGGGCATGGCCGCGCGCCAGTGGTATTTCGAGCAGTTGTGGGTTGACGGCCGCCGCGCCCAGCGCGCCATAGAACCCGATACCAACTGGGAAAAGATAGCCAGGCTACCAGCATGCCCAGGCTCCAGAACGCGTGCCAGGGACCCCAACATCGACCCATTTTTCTTTGAGGATGTGGTCGAGACCGACCTGGGCAAGGGCCGCTTTCGGCAGACCAGCACCGTGGATCAGCAGGTGATGTCGCTACTTACTCCGCTGAGCCCGGCGCAGCGCGCCGATGTGCAACTGTCAGTGTCCCACTCCTGGAGTAACACACGCCGCTTCATCAGCGCCATCGACGCGGGCAGCCGCACCATCACTACCGACGGCGGCAAGGCCCTTTACCCTTGGAACCTTTGGAAGGATTTAGCCTGGAGTTCCAAAGGCTACTTCCACCTGGAGAATTTCCTGTCCGCGCTGGACGAGCCTGGCGAATGGTTCCTGGCCCGGGATGGAAAGCTCTATTACAAACCGCGGCCGGGAGAAGATCCCGCCTCCCTGGAATTCGTAGCGCCCGTGATCAGCCAGTTCCTGCAGATCCAGGGCGACCCCGCAGGCGGCCGCTTCGTGGAGCATGTCCAATTCAAGGGCTTGGCCTTCAACCACGGCCAGTGGCTGACGCCGCCCGGGGGCTACGGTCCGGGCCAGGCCGCCGCGCGTCTCAATGAGGCCGCCGTGATGCTCGACGGCGCCCGGAATGTCCTGTTCCAGGACTGCGAAATCGCGCACGTGGGCACCCACGGCCTGTGGTTCCGGCAGGGCTGCAGCCAGTGCCGGGTGGAACGTTGCCTGTTCCGCGACCTGGGCGCGGGCGGAGTGCGCATCGGCGAAATCTCGATTCCAACAAGTACCGCCGAGCAGACCCATCAGATCACCCTGGACAATAACATCATCCAAAGCGGCGGCCGCATCATTGCCGAAGGCGTAGGCGTGTGGATCGGCCAGAGTTACGACAACACCGTCACACAGAACGACATCGGCGACTTCTACTATTCCGCCGTGTCGGTGGGGTGGACCTGGGGCTTCGGCAATAGCGTGGCGAAGCGCAATATTATCAGCTACAACCGCTTGCACCATCTGGGCCAGGGGCGCATGAGCGACATAGGCGGGGTCTATTCCCTGGGCATCTCCGACGGCACGGTCATCAGCCACAACGTCATCCACGACGTTACCTGTTGGGGCTACGGCGGTTGGGGCCTGTATCCCGACGAGGGCAGCTCCAATATTCTCTATGAGAACAACCTGGTGTACAACGTCTCGGACGGGGGCTTCCACCAGCATTTCGGCCGGTATAACACGGTGCGCAATAACATCCTGGCCTTCAGCCAGCAGGAGCAGGTGAGGGGCACAAACCAAGAGAAAGCCGGGGATCACCTCTCCTTCACGTTCGAACGCAACATCGTCTATTTCGACCAAGGTGAGCTCTTTGGCAGAAACCATCAGTGGAGAGCCGATGTTCAGGCGGACCTGAAAAACAACATCTACTGGCGCGCGGACGGGAAATCCTTCGGCTTCGTGGGCAAGTCGTGGGACCAGTGGCGGGCCATGGGCCGGGATAAAGAAGGCTCGGTCATCGCCGATCCGAAGTTTGTGGACCCGAAGAAACGCGATTTCCGCTTCGCTTCTGACGAGGTCATCAAGCAGACCGGCTTCCAGCCCTTTGACTACAGCCAGGCCGGCGTCTACGGCGATGCGGCCTGGATCGCCCTGGCGAAAGGCAACCTTTAATTCAAAAAAAGAATAATCATGACAAATAAAAGTAAGTTCATTCGTGAGACGGTCGCCGTGTTGATGGCTTGCGGCCTCATCGTCGGCCTGCTGCCGGGCTTCGCCGCCGCGCAAGACCAGTCCACCCCGGAAGCGCGGCTACAATGGCTGTTTGAGCGGCTTGGGGAGGGGCCTCCGTCGTTTCGCACCGACAGTCTTCAGAGTCCGCAGGTGTTGGCGAGGCTCTACCTGTCCGACGGGCAGGACAAAGCGGCGCTGGAACATTTCGCGACGGTGATGGAAGCGATAGCGGCAAAGACCGACTCAACCGCTGCGCGGGGAGGAGATATAGGAGGACAGGTGCGGACTGCCGCTCCCGCCCTGGTCAGGGCTCTCTACAAGTTCGGCGATCGTTTCAGCGCGGATCAACTCGAGCGCATCAAGAGAGCCGTCTCAGGAGAGGTATTCACGTACAGAATGCGGGGACACGGGACGGAGAACCACGCGATGGACTTCGTCTCCGCCCAGTATCTGCTGCCACAGTATTTTCCGGACGCGACATGGAGCGTTGCTCGACTTGTGGGTAGGAAATTTGCGATAGACGGGCGTCAAACGTTTACCAGCCAGCAGATGATGGACGAGGCCCGTGATAAGATTCTCCGCCGGGGCCGGGGATTCTACCGTGTCGGCCACCAGGAACTGCTTTCCACCACCTACGATGTGCTCAGCGCGCGTTCCTCTGTGAACCTGTGGGAGTTTGCCAGGGACCCGGCGGTGCGAGATGCTGGAGAGGCCCTGACGCTGTACCACGTCGGCCTGCATGCGCTGAACAATTTCGACGGACACACGATGCCGCCGTATAACCGCCGCAACCAGTTGCAGATGCGATTCGGGTCGGGTGCGGGTAGCAGCGGACGGCTTAATCATCATGGGTACACGGCATGGATGCTTTGGGGACAGAACAACATCGTGCCCCCCGGCGTTGACGAAAAAGAAGCCGGTCAATTTTTGCGATCAACCGGTTTTCATCAGTATGGATTTGGATCGGATCCTGTGGAACTTGCCTCCGCTTTCTTGCCGACAAGCGGGCCGCGACTGCCCGGGGCACTGAACCGTATCGCCCAAGGAGCCGAGGTTCCCTACGAAGTACGCGGCGCGAATGGACAATACGGTAGCTGGGGAGATGCGAAGAACCTGGAGGTGCTTCGTTACGGCTGGCGAGACAAAAATTTCGCCATAGGCGGTCCCGTGGCGGAGAATTTTCACCCCGGCATGCCACCGGGATCGAAAGAGAGCGACCGGCAACGTGGCTTCTATGATTGCTACGAGATGTTCAGCATTGTCTGGAAATCCGAGAACCGCCTCCGGGCGCTGGAGGCCATGCACCCCCACTGGCGCAGTAACCAGGGTGAGGACTACTGGCGGACCACGCACTCGCCATTCCAGCAGACTGGCGTCCATCGCAACGTGGCGATCACCATGTTCAACATCCCGGACAAGGACCCCTGGCCGGATAGGGGACGGAAGGACTGGATTGCCTTGCGTGATAAGCATTTCAACAACCTTATCAAGCTCGGGCAGGTGCGATTCCCGAGGACGGTCGACGAGATCGTTGCTAACGGAGATTTCTATTTCTTCCGCGAGGGCGATGTTTATGTGGCCATCCGCGTGCTGAAGCCCGGCCACACACAATACGAACTCAAGGATGTCTTTTCGAATGAACTCTTTCACGTCGTGAAGAGCCGCGAGGCGCGGACCGGCTTCGTCTTCGAGGTGGGCACGGCGCAGGAACACGCTAGTTTCGGGGCATTTCAGCAAGCGGTGAGGAAGAACCCGCTCGTCGTGGACTGGGGCAAGCTGGAGGTCAGCTATACCAGCACGCGCGGTGACGAATTGCGCTTCCGCTACGATACCGACTACAAGGAGGATGCGGAAAGCTTCATCAAGATCGTCCCGGAGCTGTGGATTAACGGCAAACTGCGCGAGTTGGATTTCGACAAGTGGCCGTTGGCCGAAAGCCCGGTCATGACCTTGAAGGACAGTATTCTGCGCATCGAGCAGGGCGGGGAACGGGTAGAAGTGGACTGGCGGCGGGAAGTGCCGCGCATTAGTCGGCGCTGAGCCTTGAGAGATCACAGGAATCAACCAAAGAAGGAAGATTACCATGCAAAACAAAAAACAGTTTGTTCGCCAGAGCGCCGCAGTCTTGATGGCTTGCGGCCTCATCGCCAGTCTGCTGCCGGGCTTCGCCGCCGCGCAAGACCAGTCCGCCAAACCGAATACCATCTTCATCATGGTTGATGACATGGGCTATCACGATCTGGGGTGCTTTGGGAGCAAGAAGATACTTACGCCGAACATCGACAAGATGTGTGTTGAGGGGATGAAGTTTACGGACTGCTATTCGGGCGCCCCCAACTGCGCTCCTGCACGCAGTACCTTGATGACCGGCTATCACAAGGGGCACACGCCCGTGCGCTCAAACACCGGCGGCGTTCCGCTCTTCCCCGAGGACGTCACGGTCGCCGAAGTCCTGAAGACGGCGGGCTACGCGACGGGCGGCTTTGGCAAATGGGGACTGGGAAACCAGGGCCGGGACGGCGCGGCCGAACGGCAGGGTTTCGATGTTTTCTTCGGCTACTACAACCAGTGGCACGCCCACACGTATTACACGCACCTGTACCGCAACAGCGAGAGGGTCGATCTGAACGAGCGTCGCCCGCATTACTCGTTCTTCGCCAACAGAGGCAAGGTCGAAAAGGACACTCGCTACACGCATTACGCGATTTTCGACGAGACGGTCAAGTTCATCAAGGAGAACAAGGACCGGCCGTTCTTCTGCTATGCTCCGTGGACGCCGCCGCACGCCGCGTACCAGATTCCGGAGGACGACCCAGCCTGGGCACTCTACAAGGACAAGCCATGGGACGAGCCCGCAAAGGTCTCAGCCGCGATGGTTTCGATGGTGGACCGGCATGTGGGCGAGATTCTCGCCCTGCTGAAGACGCTGGGGATCGACGAGAAGACGATTGTCTTCTTCACGTCGGACAACGGTGCCACCCGGGAGGTTTACGAGGCCCTCAACTCGTGCGGCGAGATGTCCGGGTTCAAGGGCACGTTGAACGAGGGGGGCATACGCGTGCCGATGATCGTGCGCTGGCCGGGCAGGATCAAGCCCGGACAGGTAAGCGATCTGCCGTGGTATTTTCCCGATGTGATGCCGACGCTGGCCCAACTGGCCGGGGTCTCGGCAGAGGTGCCCAAGGACATCGACGGCATCTCCATCATCCCGACATTGCTCGGCAAGGGCAAACAGGAGACACACAAATACCTTTTCTGGCAAGAGAATGGGCAGGCCGTGCGGATGGGCCACTGGAAGGGCATCGGCATGCCCGAAGCCGTCAAGCTTTACGATCTGAGCAAGGACATCGCTGAGAAGAACGACCTCGCCGCGCAGCATCCCGACATCGCAAAGCAGATTGGCGATTTCATGGCCGAAGCCTGGGTCACCCCCCGCAGCCAGCAGGACGATGGTAAGTATACCGGCAGAGAGCCGTAACAATCCAGAATCTTCAGGCGGCGGGCGCTGCGAAGGCGACAACGTCTAAGCTCGACCCGAAACTTAGACAGTAATTGAACACCTAATTCAAAGAAAGAGAATTACGATGCAAAACCCAAATCAGTTTGTTCGCCGGACGGCCGCAGTCTTGATGGCTTGCGGTCTCATCGCTAGCCTGCTGCCGGGCTTCGCCGCCGCACAAGACCTGTTCAGCCGGGTGGCACGCACCGCGCGTGCAGGCGCTATTGTTCCGCTCGATGGTCCGGTACTGGCCGGAAATCCCGTGACGTTCAAACTCAGCGGCAATCCGAGCAACCCTCACTGGAAGCTGGGGGACGGAGCGACGGCTGACGGCTCATCGGTCAAACACACTTACCAGAAACCGGGGATTTACCGCGTCGTCATGGGATCAAAGGTGGGCAACACATTCAACGAGCTGTCTTCCGCCATCGTGCGGGTCCACACGCCGGAAGCATTGCACTTGCCGCAGGTTCTTCTCGACACCGACGCCCGCAACGAGGTCGATGACCAGCATTACATCGCCTATGGCCTGTTTAGCAACCTGGACGTGTTGGGGATCAACAGCATCCATCACGGTCCCCATCGTGTGAATCACGGAGGTCCGTTCCAGGAGGACATCAACTACGGCGAGATTCACTACATCCTCCAGCTTGCCCGCAACAGTGGCCTGCTGAATCATCGTCCCGAGAATCTCCTGCCTGGGGTGTTCCACGGTGCGAGACGGCCGCTGGAGGTTCCTGCCAGCGGCAAGTGGGAGGACACGGAGCCGGTTAAGAGTGAAGCCAGCGAAGCGATTCTTGCGGCGGCCCGTGGCGCATCGCCCGACAATCCCGTGTGGGTGCTTCCCGTTGGACCCTGCACCAACGTGGCCAGCGCGATTCTTCAAGCACGGGAAGAAGGGTTGGACCTGAAGAACCGGATTAAGGTCGGTTGGCTGGGCGGCGGCCCGGAACAGGTCAACGTCAGGAGCTTCAACGGAAGTAACGACCCCTGGTCGGTCTATGTAACCGGTCAGAGCGGCGTCGAGTTCTGGATCATCCTCGAGCAACCCACGGGTGCCAGCCTCACCATGGACAAACGCGTTGAGTCCGGCCTCTATCCCAAGAACCCGTTGGGCAAATATCTGGAAGCAATCACGCCCGCTGGCAAGAAAGCGCTCTTCGACCTGACGACGATATCAATGGTCATCGGGAATCACCTTGGGAAGCCTTGGCTGACGCTGGTCGAGCCTTCGGTGGTGCTCGGTCCAGATCAGGGGTATCGGTGGCAGAAGGTCAACTCGCCAGCGAACGTTCACATCATTCGCGATATCGACGAGGAGGCGATGAAAGCCGATTTTTTCGCTACCTTGAACGGCAAGCCGACCCCTCTGCCGCCAACACGACAGCAGCAATGACTGAAAAGAAGGAGAATTCCCATGCAAAACCAACATCAGCTTGTTCGCCAGACGGCCGCAGTCTTGATGGCTTTCGGTTCCATCGCCAGCCTGCTGCCGGGCTTCGCCCTCTCGCTCGCGGCCAGTGCCGCCGAGCCCGGCAGTGCCTCGGCCGCCGCTGAGCGGCCGAATATTGTCTGGATCTTCGTCGAGGACACCAACCCCTGGATGGGCTGCTACGGGGACAAGACGGTCCCCACGCCGAACATCGACTCGATCGCCGCCCGCGGCGTGCGCTTCGATCGGGCGTACATGCCCGCGGGGGTCTGCTCGCCGACTCGCTCGGCGATCGCGCTGGGCGCCATGCAGACCTCGCTGGGTGTCCACAACCACACATCGAGCCGCAAGCGCGTACCAGAAGATGTCATCTACCTGCCTGAGGGGGTGAAAACGGTCTACGAGCTGATGCGCGAGGCCGGTTACTACGTGACCAGCACCCAAGGCAAGAACGACTTCAACTTTGTGTTTCGGATGAGCGACCTCTACGACGACGTTGTGCGGAAGAACTGGGGTTTCTCGCGGGACCAGTGGGCGCAGAGGCCGGAGGGTAAGCCGTTCTTCGCGCAGATTCAACTGGCGGGCGACAAAAACACGGGTCAGTACGCTGGCGCGCCGCCGGGTACTAAGGGGCCGTTCACCGATCTCTCGAAGATGCAGGTCGCTCCGTACTACCCCGATCACCCGGTGATTCGCCGCGCGTATGCGCACCACCACGACACGATCCGCCAGACCGACGACGAGGTGGGCGAGATCCTCGATGCCCTGAGGGCCGATGGGCTGCTTGAAAACACTGCGGTCTTCTTCTTCTCCGACCACGGCATGCGAGTGCCTCGCCACAAGCAGTTTCTCTACGAGGGCGGCATCCGCGTACCGCTCATCGTGGCAGGTCCGGGCCTGCCGAGCGGGCAGGTCCGCGACGACCTGGTCAGCGGCATGGACATCACCGTGACCACGCTCGCACTAGCCGGCGTGAAACGCCGAGCCTGGATGGAGGGACGGGACTTGTTCGCCCCCGACTACGAGCCGCAAGAGTATGTCGTTGCCGCTCGCGATCGCTGCGACTTCACGATCGATCGCATCCGCGCGGTCATTACCAAGCAGTTTAAGTATATTCGGAACTTTATGACCGACCGCCCCCTCATGCAGCCGCAGTACCGCGACGGCCACGACTACTTCGAGGTGGGCCGCGAGCTCTACAAGGCGGGCAAACTGAACGCCGTGCGGTCGTTCATATGGTCGCCGACGCGGGTGCCCGAGGAGTTCTACGATCTCGAACACGACCCCCACGAGACGAACAACCTGGCGAACGATCCGGCGCACGCCGCCGAGCTGGCGCGGCACCGGAAGTTGCTGGAAGACTGGATCAAGGCCACCGACGACAAGGGGCAGTACCCCGAGTCAATCGACGGCCTGCGCGGCGTCCTGACCCTCTGGGACAAACAGGCCGTGAACCCCGAATACGACAAGGCTCGAGCCGCGAAGTGAGGCTCCAGATGACCAACAATCCATGATCCGCATCATGGTTGAAACGAACGATTACAATGTGCTTGGCCTGATCGCGTCCGATCTTAACAGTCGCGGCGGCCCGCCTGTGAGTTCAATTCACGACATTATCAATGCCTACGAAACAGCTTACCCGAACCTCATTAAACACGCGAGCGGTTAATGGTGAACGTGCTGACTGGTTCCAATTCGGAGTGCCCCGGCCGCATTGAGTGGCGAAAACCCGCTCAAGACAGCCCATCTTGGGCCTTCGGCGGGAAGGAAGCGGCAGGGATGAAAACGGAGATGTCTTGCAGTCAAGAAAGAAAGAGAGTTACCATGTCAAACCCATGTCAGTTCTTTCGCCAGACGGCCGCAGTGTTGCTGGCTTTCGGCCTGGTCGCCAGTGTGCTGCCGGGCTTTGCCGCCGAGCCGGCGGGTCCGGAGTGGAGCTGGGGCCTGCCCATCTACCAGATCGCCACCCGCTATTACAACGAGACCGGAGGGTTCAAGGAGATCGAAAAAGACATTCCCCGGCTTAAGTCGCTGCACGTGGGCATTATCTACCTCATGCCGGTACACCCGTGTTCGGACGACATGAGTCGGGACGCACAGATGCGCGGCAACAATTACCAGACTGCCGACTTTCAGGGGGTGAACCCGGCCATGGGCTCGCTGCAAGACTACAAGGATCTGGTCAGGGCTCTCCACGCGAACGGTATGTACGTGATCCAGGACTTTGTCCCCCGGCACATGCACCCGGGCAACAACATGCTCAAGTTGCACCCGGACTGGGCCAAGGGGCAAAGCTGGGGCCTGCCGGCCTGGAACTACGATAATCCCGAAGCCAAGCAATACATGCTCGAGTCGCTCAAGTACTGGATCCGGGAGGTGGACATTGATGGGTACCGGATTGACGTGGCCGGGATGGACCCGCTTCCGAAAGTGTTCAAGGAATTCATCCCGGAGCTCAAAAAGGTGAAGCCGGACATCTTCATGCTGGCCGAGGCTGACGGACCACAATTCCACCCGCACTACGACATGACCTATGACTGGCATAACCTCAAGACCCTGATCGTCGAGATTGTCCAGCAGGGCGGGTCGGCCTCGCGAATCGACGAGAATATCCGGATGGAACTGGCCAAGTATCCGGATGGCGCCCTGAGAATGCGCCACCTCGACAACCACGACTTGAATGTGGGGATGGCGCCCTTTGGGAAAATTCCCGGCAATATGGATGAACGCTTCAAAGGGGGGCAGAAGGCTTTTGCCGTACTGGCGGCCACGCTGCCGGGGAAATGGATGTATTTCATGGGCAACGAGATCAACAATCCCCGGCGCATTCCGCATGCCTGGGGTAAGGACTACGACTGGATCCGCTGGGAGGAGAACCCCGAATTCACCAAGCTCTACAGCACCCTGGGCGCGGTTCACCGCTACAATCCCGCGGTTTGGGGCGGCAGCTACCGGTACCTGAATACCACTCGCAACGACCACCTGTTCGTCATGGAGCGGAAGAAAGGGGACAACGTCGTTGTCGTGGTTCTTAACCTCTCGGCGTCACAGACCGTCGGTACGATAAGCGACGCCCTACCCGAAGGCAACTTCACCGAGGCGTTTACGAATGGGACAGGACCGCTTTCCAGAGATGTGGACCTGCCGGGCTGGGGCTACCGGGTCTACGTGAAAGACACCCCCCCCCTCGGCCCAGCGGCTAAATCGTCAATGACAAGTTCGATCGCTAGGAACGACCACGCTACTTTGCTCAGTTATTTATTTGCCACCACTGACCTTCAACCAGGAGTCCCGTTATGACGCAGTTTTGTGCTTCGATTTCCCGCCGTCGTTTTGTTCAGGGCAGCGTAGCGACGATCGCTTTGCCCTTGTTCGTCCCACGGCACGTCTTGGGCGATGACAGCAACGCTTCGGCCAACCAGAAGATCCGCGTCGGCGCGATCGGTGTCGGCCATATGTTGAGCGCGATTCAGGGTTTCGAATCCATCTTTGACGGCCAGACGCTCAAGGGCTGGCACGTCAGTGCCCAGACCGGCCACAGCAGAGCCAGCCAACACCAGACGGGAGGTCGCTGGGTGGTCGAGGAGGGCGCGATCGTTGGAAGTCAAGATATTCCTGGCAACGGCGGGATACTGATCACCGACGAACTATTCGGCGATTTCGAGGTCGCGTTGGAGATGAACAATGACTTCGGGCCGGACAGCGGTCTGTTCCTCCGCAGTACCGAAGAGGGCAAGTGCTACCAGGCGATGATTGACTACCACGGTGGCGGCAATCTGATGGGGATCTACGGCGAAGGACTGCCCGGCAGACTCCATCTGCGGAATTTCCGCTTCGAGGGCGCGCCGGACAAGATCAGCATTGTGACCGAGATGCATGGACAGAAGATACCATTTGCGTTCCCGATGAAGGTGGAAGATTGGCCGACGCTCTGGAAGCACGGCCATTGGAACGAACTGCGGGCGCGGATCGTCGGTAATCCGCCAACGATCACCACCTGGATCAATGGCGTGAAGATCATGGAATGGACCGATGCCCAGAAACGCCTGGGGGACAAGGGCGGGATCGCACTGCAGGTTCACGGCGGCGGCGATCTGACCAAGCAGTTCGTCCGCTATCGCAACATCCGCGTCAAGCGGCTCGAAGAAGCCAAGCAGTAGCACACACATTTTCTCCAGCAGATTCAGGGAGGCCAACAGATTGAATTTATTGAGAATGAAATAGAGCCCGGCAATCGCGCCAGTCAACCACGAGTGCCTTTTTCCGGAAGTAGTTAAATCCAGCATCCCAATCTGCTGGCCTCCCTGAATCTGCTGGAAGCCCAAACCATGACCCACCATCGTTCTACCCGACGTGATTGTCTGAAACTGTGACCGCCCCGTCCTCGGCTGCATCGGCTGCGGCGACGAGGCCAACGCCTTCCTCAGCCAACCACAGCGGGAAGGGTACGAGATTTCCGTCTAGAGCTTTACGAAAGCGCGATTTAACCGCGCAGGAACATCGATGTGAAAAGCGACAAGCAACGAGCCATGTGTCTTACTCGCCGCGAGGCGTTCCACCTCGGACTCGGATCACTCCTCAGCACTGCGGTTGCGGCGACCGGCACGCGGGCGGCGGACGCGGACGGACAAGAACGCATGGCCATCGATCGGCAAGCCGTGGTGACCCGGCACAATATCAGGGTCACCTCGTCGTCAGACCTGCAGGTCGGCAACGGCGAGTTCGCGATTACCACGGACATCTCCGGCCTGATTAGCTTCAGTAATAACCCGATTCTGGCCCATTGGGGGTGGCATTCCGATCCACTTCCGTCCGGACAGACCATCGATGATTTTCAATGGACTATTCACCGCGGTTATGACGGCCGCCGGCTGGGATGGATGTCCGGAAGGAAATGCTCCCGGTTTTCCTGATGACGGATCTTGGAGCGTGAAATGGGAAGGACTCAAGCCCGCTTTGGGCCTTGATGATTAGTTTAGGTGACAACCGCGTCCCCTTCAATCCGGAAGTGCAGACACCACAAGACCATGACAATCGGAGGTACTCAATGACTGTACGAACACAGATCAATCGTCGCACGTTCATTCACCGCGCCGGCGTTGGTTTGGCTGCCGCCGCGCCACTGGTGCTCCCGTCGCGCGTTTGTGTGGCTGGGCCCGAGGCGCCGAGCAACCGGTTCAACATCGCGCTGATCGGTTGCGGACCCCGAGGCAACGACATCCTGCGGGCAGCGCTCGGCAGCGCCGCGAACCTGATCGCCCTGTGCGATGCGGAGGCAGCTCGGATCGCGAACACCCGCAAGGCCGTGGCCGAGAGAACGTCCGAGGCCGAGAAGGCTCGCGGCTACGAGGACTATCGCGAGTTGATCGACAAGGAACAGTCGCTGGACGGCGTGCTGATCGCCATCGGGCCCTGGTGGCACGCGCCGATGAGCACGGCGTTCATCCAGTCGGGCAAGCACGTCTACTGCGAAAAGCCGCTGACCCGTTTGGTCTCCGAAGCCCGGGCCTTGGGCAAGCTGGCCAAGGAGTCGAAGGTCACGACCCAGATGGGCACGCAGGGCGCGGCCGGCGGATCGTTCCGCCGGGCGGTGGAGATCGTTCAAGCCGGGCTGCTGGGGCAGATCCGCGAAATGCACGTTTGGCACATCAACGAGCTGGGTCCGAAAAGCCACGCCCGCCCGGCAGGCGAAGATCCGGTTCCCGCCGGGTTCAATTGGGATCTGTGGGTGGGCCCGTCGCCCATGCGGCCGTTCAAGAAGGATGTGTACCTGCCCGGGTGTCGGCGGACGTCCTGGTGGTTAGACTTCGGGGCGTGGGTCCTCGGCGATTTCGGCGTGCATACCTGGCAGTTGCCGATCCGGGCCCTGAAGCTCGATTACCCGGTGCGCGTGGAGCACAACGTGCCGGAACCCGTGCTGGAAACGTATGTTTCCAACACGAAGGTCCGCTATGAATTTGCCGCCCGCGGCGACTTGGCCCCGGTCACCGCATGGTACTACGACTCGGGCAACCGCCCGCCCAAGGAGGCCACGGCGGACATCGAGGCGGCCTACGGAAACCTGCCGAACGTGGGCGCGATGCTCCTGGGCGAGCGGGGCACGATGTATATCGGCGGCTGGGGCGGGGGCAACCTGATCAAGCTCAAGGGCGACGAGAGGATGCGCGGCGTGAACGACCACCCGGCCGCGAAGGACATTCCGCAGACCGAACCGCGTGCGCCTCGGGAGAACCACATGCTCGAATGGATCGAAGCGGCTCAAGCCGGCAAGAAAGCGTACCAGTCCTTCGAAGTCGCCGCCCATTCGATGGAAGTCATCCTGCCCGCGGTCGTGTCGTTGCGGATGCAGCGGCCGATCGACTGGGATGGCGTCAACTTGAAAGTCCCCGGCGCGCCGGAAGCCGACAAGTTCATCCAGGCCGACCACCGCAAGAAGTGGCTTTGTTAACTCGACTGCCGTGATCTTCGCAAGTTCCAACAGGAGAAATACACATGAACCGATTGCTAATGTTAACCATTCTCGCCGCCGTCTCATTGACCGCGAACGTTGTCAATGGCGAACGCCCCTGGCCGGCCGTGCCGGAGGCGGATGTCCAGAAGATTCGGGACGCATTGCCCGACCGGCCGCAGGTTCCGCCCCAGAAGCCGCGCAAGCTGTTGGTCTTCTACCGCACCGACGGCTTCCCGCACTCGGTCATCCCGCATTTCAATACCATGCTGGAACTGCTGGGCGAGAAGACCGGGGCCTACAAGGCCACGCTCAGCCAAAGCTACGCCGATCTGCAACCGGAACGGCTCAAGGAATTCGACGCCGTCTACTTCAACAACACCTGCCGGATGAAGACTCCTGAGCCGGTCAAGGCCGCGTTGCAGGACTTCGTCAAGGGCGGCAAGGGCTTCGCCGGCAACCACGGGGCGGGCGACAACTGGCAAGACTGGCCCGAAGGTCTGGAGATGATCGGCGCCAAGTTCGTCTGTCATCCGTTCGGACGGATTCGGATCAAGGTGGACGACCCAGACAGCCCGCTCACGCAGGTGTTCGGCGGGCAGTCGTTTCCCTTCCAGGATGAGATCTACGTCTTCACGGAACCTTACAGCCGTGCGAAGCTGCGCGTGCTGTTGAGCATCGACTATCCGAACTCGCCGGAGGTCCGCAGGGCGGAGACGCGACTGCGCGAACGCGCCGCCGCACCGGACGCGAAACCAAGCGACAAGCAGTGTGTAGCTGCCGTCCGCGACGACCACGACTACGCCATCGCTTGGATTCGCCGTTGGGGCCAAGGCCGCGTGTTCTACTGCTCGCTTGGCCACGCCCACGAAGTCACCTGGGATCCGGCCATCGTCCGGTTCAATCTCGCCGGCATCCAGTACGCGCTGGGCGACCTGTCGGTGGACGACTCGCCACAAGCCGCACCCGCCAGTCGCTAGAGGCGAACCATGCTGGCCGCCGCAAACAAGTTATTTTCCGTTTGCGCCCCGACTTTGAAGTCGAAGCGTTGGAATTTCCTACCGTTAGTCAGCCCTGTGAGGTACTCTCCATGACCCACCATCGTTCTACCCGACGTGATTGTTTGAAATTGTTCTCCCGTGCCGCGGCGGCCGGAGTGGCGGCCCCTTGGATCCTACCCGCCGGGGCACTCCGCGCGGCGGAAGGCGACTCGGAGAATGACCGCCCCGTCTTCGGCTGTATCGGCTGCGGCGCCATGGCCTTTCGGTATCCCTGGCCGGAGATCACCGACCTGGTCAACGCCGACAAGTTCGGTCGCGTGGTGGCCGTTTGCGACGTGGACCGCAAGCGGGCCGAGGACGCTTCCGACGGCGGCAAGCGGGCCGTTTACCAGGACTACCGCAAGCTGCTCGACCGCCAGGACATCGACGCGGTCACCATCACCACGCCCGACCACTGGCACGCGAAAATCGCCATCGACGCGCTGCGAGCGGGCAAGGACGTCTACCTGGCGAAACCGGCGACGCTCACCATCGACGAAGGGAAGCAACTCTGGAAGGTCGCCCGGGAGGAATCGAAACGCATCATCGGCATCTGCACGCAGCAGCGGAGCGACGAGCGGTTCCTGAAGGCCGTGGCCATGTGCCAGCTCGGGCGGATCGGGAAGATCCACCGCGTCACTTGCGCGATCGGGAGCGGGGGGGCCGGCGGGCCGTTCGACAAGCAGAATCCGCCGCCCACGCTGGACTGGGACTTCTGGCTGGGGCAGGCGCCCAAGGTGGACTATCGACCGCAGCGCTGCCACGGCAGTTTCCGCCGTTGGTACGAGTACTCCGGCGGCACAGTGACCGACTGGGGCGCGCACCACGTGGACATCGCCCAATGGGCGATCGGCATGGACCGCAGCGGTCCCACGAGCGTGGAAGTGGTTGCGGCCGACTTGCCCGTGCCGTTCGAGAACGGCTATCCGACCGTCGACGACTGCTTCAATACGCCCACCGCGTTCCAAGTGAAGTGCCTGTTCGAGAACGGCGTGGAGATGATCATTCGGCACGACACGGACAACGGCATCCTGTTCGAGGGCGAGAAGGGGCGTTTCTTCGTCAACCGGGGCAAGCTGGTCGGCACGCCCACCGAGTGGCTGAAGGAGGATCCGATCCCCGAAGAGGTGATCACGAAGCTAAACGGCGGCAAACCGCTGTTCGAGGCACCGAACCCCTGGACCAGCCACATGGCCAACTTCGTCGCATGCCTGAAGGACCGGTCGACGCCGGTATCCGACGTCTACACCAATCACCGCGGCTTGTCGACGTGCCACCTGGCCAACATTGCCATCCGGCTGGGCCGCGAGAAGATCACCTGGGACCCGAAGACCGAGCAGATCGTCGGGGACGACGAGGCCAACGCCTTCCTCAGCCGACCGCAGCGGGAGGGGTACGAGATTTCCGTCTAGAGCTTTACTTCAGCACGCTTTGACAAGGAGCTATCCCATGACAATGAGTAAATGGACATTCTCGCTGGCCGTATGGCTGGTGATTGCCTCGGTTTCATTCGCGGGCGTTACGAGTTTTGACGACAACTGGAAATTCGCACAGGACGATGTTTCCGGAGCCCAGAACACCGGATTCGACGACGCCGCCTGGCAGACCGTACACGTTCCGCACGACTGGATCATCGCCCTCACGCCGGATAAAACGCACCCCGGGGCCCAAGGTAGCTTTCCCGGAGGGACCGCATGGTACCGCAAGCATTTCACCATGAACCCGGCCGACAACGACAAAAAAGTGTTCGTTGAGTTCGATGGCATCATGCGCCGCAGCACGGTGTACATCAACGGCACGGAACTCGGCACGTGCAGCTACGGCTATACGCCGCTGCAGTTCGATTTGACGCCGTACATCAACTGGAATGGCAACAACGTTCTCGCCGTGCGGGTGAACACCGGTGGCGGCACGCGCTGGTATTCGGGCGGCGGCATCTACCGGCACGTGTATTTCAAGGTGCTCAACAAGGTACACGTTGATCTCTGGGGAACCTATATAACAACGCCCAATGTGAACGCGTCGTCGGCAGTCGTGAATGTCAAGACCAAAGTTAAGAATGAGAACACCGCTGCGCAAATCTGTGCGCTAAAGACGACTATTCTGGACGTGGACGGCGCGGTGGTGACGAGCAGCGAATCGGCCCGGTCGATCGCCCCGGGTGCGACATACGAGTTCAGCCAGGATATGACAGTCGGCAGCCCGAAGCTCTGGAGCACGTCCACGCCTTCTATGTACAAGGCAATCAGCGAAGTGAGTCTGGACGGCAAGGTGGTTGATACCTATGAAACGCCGTTCGGCATCCGCACGATTGACTGGGACAGCGAACAGGGGCTTCTTCTCAACGGAAGAAGCATAAAGATCAAGGGCGCGAACCTGCACCACGATATGGGCATCCTGGGAGCGGCTTTCAACGCGCGGAGCTGGGAGCGGCGGCTCGCGGTGCTCAAGAGCCTGGGGTACAACGGCATCAGGACCAGCCATAACAGCCAGGCGCGCGAGTTCCTGGACCTGTGCGACCGGATGGGATTTCTTGTGTTCAACGAGATGCTGGATAAGTGGGTCGGCGACATCTACCCGAACTGGGCGGCCGACTGGCAACGGGACATCAGCAACGTGGTCCTGCGCGACCGCAACCACCCGTGCGTGTACCTGTGGAGCGTGGGCAACGAAACCCACAGGGATGATCTAGCCGGATATCGTGAGTTTTACACGCCCATGGCAGACTGGATCCACCAGCACGACTACCGCAAAGTAACTGCCGGGTTAGGGCCCACCCAGGTCAGGGCAGCACCTCTTCAGGACATCGTTTCGCAGAATTATGCAGTAGCGTGGTTTCCGATCTACCGGGCCGCCGATCCGAACATCATCCTCAATCCGACCGAAACCTTCACGTATTACCGTGACGCGACGATGAAGAATGTCAACCCCTGGATAGATGTCATATCATACCCGTACGTGGTCTCGTCCTACTACTGGACCGGTATTGAGTACCTGGGCGAATCAGGCTGGCCGAGCAAGGGATGGAACGGCGCGGGTGTTGACATCTCCGGCTTTCCCAAGCCGGTCGCTTACCTGAGCAAGGCCATGTGGACTACTGACCCCATGGTACACGTTATCGTTGAGGACAGCAGGGTTGCCACGGCAAGGGCCGGGGGGATGTGGGGCTGGCCCAATATGGGAGATCACTGGACCCACCCCACGATGAGCGAAGATCCGGCCACCACGGTGAAAGTCTATTCCAATTGCGAGAGCGCGGAGTTGTTTATCAACGGTGTTTCGCAGGGCATCAGATACCGGATGGCGTTCGACGATTACATCATGGTCTGGAAGGTGAACTATGCACCGGGAACGATCAGGGCCGTTGGCAGGATAGGCGGCTCGGCGGTCTGCCAGTTCGAAGTGAAGACTGCAGGCCCCGCGAACAAGATCGTTCTGACGCCGGACCGGACCATCATCAGGGCCGACGGAAAAGACCGCATGCACGTGGAGGTCAATGTGACCGATGCCAGCGGCACACTGGTTCCGGATGCGGCCCACGATCTCACGTTCAGCGTGACCGGCCCGGCTGCAGTCATCGCCACGGGCAACTGTGATCTCCGGAATGATTTCAGGCTGCCAAAGGTGTACCAGGGAAAATGCCTCGTGGTGCTGCAATCCACCGGAGCTGCCGGCGCTATTTCGCTGACCGCAAGCGCTGCGGGATTGGCCGGTGGCAGCATGAACGTCTCCGCGGTTTCCGCAACAGCCGAGGCACCCTACCTGTTCGGTGCGGACCAGGCGGCTGCTAAGGCAAAGATAACCGGCAGGGGCCTGTCAATCGGCAGCGTGACCGAGGCGTATGATGCAGAAGTGGTCCAGGGCCAGGTGGTGAACCAAAACCCTGCCTACGGCAATGTTGTCGGCACCGGGACGCCGGTTGATTTCGTGGTTTCAAAAGGCCCTGCGCCCAGGACGGAAAACTACTACTGGATTTACGAGGCCGAGGATGCCTCGCTTTCGAACTGCTCGAAGAGTTCGGACGGCCGGTGGTACGGCGGCACGGGGTTCGCTGATTTTAACGGCGCTGAAGGAACCATAGAGTGGACCGTGAACGCGCCGGTTGACGGCAACTACCACCTTTCGTTCCGCTACGCAGGCGACGACACGTCAGACAGGCCCATGCGGCTCAGTATCAACGGAACAACGGCCGTGAACAGCATGTCCTTGTCTCCATCCATGCGGAAATTATCTCCTCCCGGTCCGGGGTCATATCCATCGGGTTACAAAATCAAGGACAGGAACGAACTCTGGCTGACCGAGCAAACGGTCCAGACCCTCAAGGCCGGCAGCAACACCATCAGGTTGTCCACGACCGGCAAGGGCGGCGCGAACATCGACCAGCTTGTGGTAGTGCGTGAATCTCCGACAACGGTACCAGTTACAGAATAGCCGAATATGCAGCTTTCCGGATTTCCAGTGTTTCCGAATCTCTACAAAAAGGACAAAAAATGAAAGAGCATCAATCGAGAAGAGAGTTTTGCATTAAGTCATTTAAAGCAAGCGCTGGCGCTGCTGCCTTTTTCGCGATGAATTGTACTGCCAATTCAAATGAAACGGAGAGCGTATCTTCAGTCGCCCAGGCGCAAACTCCGGTGGGCGACTACGTTTCGCACGCGGTGAGCGGGAACCACATCAATTTCACCCTGGAAGGCGGCGCCAAGGTGCGCGTCGAGCTCTGTAAAACGGATCTCGCCCGCATCCGCATGGCGCCGGCAGGGCAAGAGTTTATAGCCAACGAACCGTACATCATTGCCAAATACGAGTGGCCCGATGTAGGCGGCACGGTGACCGACGAGGGCGCCTATATCAAGATCGCCACCAGTGAAATGGTCATCAGAGCCGTCAAGTCGCCTTTCAAGCTAGATTTTTATGAAGAGGACAACACCTCGATCATCACGACCCAGAGCAACGGCGATCGCATGTCGTGGAACGGTTCGGCCAAGTCGGTGAGTTTCGATCTTGACGCGGCTGGCGTCGAGGAGCATTTGTACGGTTGCGGGATGCAGTTCGCTTATTTCGACTTGCGGGGGCAAAATATCGCCAATTGGCAGGCCTTCGGCCGGAACAACAATCAAACCGGTGAAAACGAGATCGTCAATCCGCATTACTGGAGCACCGCCGGCTACGGCATCCTGCTACACAACATGTACAGGAGCGTTTTTGATTTCGGCAAGGCGAATCCATCCAGGATCAAGCTGGATTTAACGGAGGGTGAACTTGACTTCTACTTTTTCAGGGGCCCATCCATCAAAAAGATTATGGGGAGTTACTGCGAGTTGACGGGCATCGCGGATTTGCCGCCGAAAAAGGCGCTCGGGATGCACTATCGCGGCCTGGGGTTCGATACGAATCCCAACAAAGACACCTGGCGTATCTGGTCGGCCGCGGACTATGAGTCGGTGGCCGATGAATTCAGGGCCAGGGGCTATGCTTGCGATTACATGTCCACGGAACCGGGATGGGCGCTGAATCGTGGTGGTTTAACCTATAAGCCGTCCGTATTTCCCGACCCGGAGGGATGGACCAGCCTAGGTTCCGCAGGTCGTCGATCCAATATCTCCGGGGTTTTCGCCGGGGGCGTGGGGCGGGTCACCGGCCGTAGTCAGCAGGTGAGAGGCCCAGAAGCGTGATGATTTCACACTGCAGGGCCGTGAGTTCCGTGACCAGGAATTGCGGTTCGTTATCGCCGAAGATGAGAGAGTGTCGCTGAATCGGCTCGAAGACTTCGATGACCCGCGCCGTCGTGGGCCGTGAGCAGGGACGGCCCTCCGGATATAGCGGCAGAGAGGCCATGCCTTTGCGTGCCATGGCGTGACGCAGTTCGCGTTCCAGTAAGGTCTGTACCAGCAAGACGAAGAAGTAGATCGCCAGCAGCCCCTGAATCCGTCCCACATCTTTCAGGTAGACGGGGGCGACGTGGAAGTCCGTCTTCAATTGGGAAAACCGCTTCTCGATGATCGGCTGCCGTTTGTACGCTCGCAGCACCTCCTCGGCCGTCAGTTGCCGGTCGTTGGTCAGCAAGGGAAAGATACCATCCTCCCGCTCGGCGTCTGCGAAGGCGGCGACATCCAGTTCCCACGTCAGATGGTAGCGAGGCCGGGTCTCCTTCTTGTACTTGGTATGCTCGCTCGGCCGGCCTGGCTGAGCCTGCCGATACTTGACGTCTTCCCGTTCCTCAATACTGACCCGGACCAAGGATTCGACCTCGTAGTGGGTCAGCAGATCGTCCACGGTCTGCTGCACCTTACCGCGTTCACGGAAACGAGTCCGCGGGCTCAACAGCCGCTCGCGCAGTTCCGTCAAAGCCGCCAACGCTCGTTGCACGCGGCGAGCCCGCGTGGTTTGATCCAGTTCGGCTTTCCTCGTGCTGCGGTACCACAGCAACCGATAGCCATCGGAACTGAGCGACTCGTCGGCGCAGACGAACAGGCGATCGGTCACCTGCCCCTGCTCGTCGGTCACCTCGTACAAGGGCTCCCAACGAATCGCCTGAGGAGACTGCCGCAGTCGCTTGCGAAACGTCTTGTCTTCGCCATGAGTGCGAGGCATCACAGTCACGAAGCGTCCTGTGCGAGCGATGTAGCGGAGGTTCTCCCGGCTGGCCAGCTTGCAGTCGGCCACGTAGAGGAAATCCGGGCCACCCACCAGCTGACACAACAGGTCCCATGTGGCGCAATGCGTTTTGTCGTCGACCACGTTGCCGCTGTGGCTGGTGAAATACACCGGCACGCCTCCATCGTGGCTGACCGTCAGGGTGTACAAGAGTTGCTTCAGATCCGGCCGATGGTCCTTATTGTGTCCCCAGGTGATGGCGTGCGTCGCTCGGCCCAGACGGTGTCCTTCCTCACTTGCCTCCTGGTATGCTCCGAAGAAAGTCACTGTGGTCGAGTCGTTGTGCAGTTCATCCAGACTGATCTGAAACTCGGCGATCACATGACGCACGACGGCCAGGATCAACTCGGGACCGGTGCCGGTAAACAGCTTTGTTAGACAACGCCCCAGCCGGTCGTCATGAAGCAGCGACACCTGTTGCGGCCGGAGGTCGAAGAGGTCAGGAGCAAAGCGGGCGGCCCATTCTGCGACCGCATAGACCGGTTCTCGGGAGATCAACACATTCTGCACCAGCACCAGCAGCGCCTTACTGGTAGGAAACTCACAACGCACGTCATCCGGCGGCAGGTACGCCTCAAAGAACTGTGGCAATCGTATCCGCTCTAAGATTCGGTTAATAAGAGGCAACGCGCCAATCTCATAGGATTGCAGCATCAGCCCGGAAGCTTGCGCTCGGTGTCCCGGTTCACGCGGTTTCTGAGCCTGCTCAGATCGGCCTCGACGGGATCGAGTAGAGGAGGCCTGTTTGCGAGCTACGTTCGACTTTTTACGTTGAGACATTGCCAATCTCCTAAAGCGACAGAATTCCAAAAACACGTTCCATGTGATAGTCAGGATTACAGTCTCTCGCGGTTTTGGCAAGGAGGAAAAAATTGTGAAAACGACTTACGTCGAATGCCTTTGACGTAAGTCGAGTGCCACACGATTTACGTCAATGCGATTTTTCCTAAGTTTTTTTCGCGCGATCGCGCACCCCGTTGGCCCCCTTGTCATTCTCCCCGCAGACCGAACAATCTTGCGGCAGGCGAGTCCGACCTGCGTTGCTCTTACGGAGCAGAACACGTGAGCGTGCGAAGTGAAAGCGCGCAGGCGAACTCGCACGATAACGGCTGTCTCCGCTACGAACGGCGGAAAGAGGTAGGGTATGAGACCGCGATTCGTCCTCACTAGCAATCGCACAAAGTGAGGCTCTTGCCGTGTTTGCGTAGGGCTCTCTCAAGCCTGGCCTGGTGTATCGCTGGTCTTACTTGAACTTAGGAAATTCAGCAGAAATGGAGGCGAGGACTTGCGGAACGTAGGGACCAGCCGCATGCTGAAGAAGGGTTTTGGGATTAATCATTGGATGTACGGAACGTTAAGGGATGAACCACTGCTCAAACTGATGCAGCCTTATCTCGGCGAGCGCAAGTTAGTGGACTTTACCATACCCGGGGCTGTCGAAACCTACTTCGGCTGGCTTAAAACCAACCATTTCGACATGGGAGTGACGGGCTTCAAGGATGACGAACACGCAACACCCGATCCGAAAATCACTCTCAAATCCGGGGCCAGCATGCGCCAGTACCACAACGCTTATTATTTTATCCTGTATGAAGAATTGTACAAGCAATATAAAGCGGCCTATAACAAGCGCGGGTTTTGCATGTGGTTGGGCAATTTGTACACCGGCGCACACCGGTGGCCGGTATTCCACTATGACGACCTGAGTCTCCAACCCAACATGGCGGCCAACAGCGGCTGGACCGCGTCGCACTATGGACCCGAATATTCGTCCTGGCATCCGTATCCGCTGGTTCTCTTTATGAATGCGTTCGCGACCTTCTGGACCGATAACGAATGGAAGGGCGGCGCCGTTCCCTGGGAAATGCACTCCCCCGAAAATTATTTAAGGTACCTGAAACTCCATTACCAGCTCATCCCCTATGTTTATTCCAATCTGTGGGAACAGCGCAAAACGGGCGTGGGCAACATCCGCCCCATTGCGCTGGAATACCAGGATGACCCGGCGACATACTCCATCGGCAAAGCGATTTTTTACGGACCGAACCTCCTTGTCGACTTTGGAGTCGATTATAATGCAAAGGAAAGCGCAGAGCGTAATAAGCCGACATACGAAAAAAACAAGTCGGTCTATCTGCCGGAGGGCAAGTGGGTTTATTTCTGGAACGACAAGGTCTACGATGGCAAGCAGACCATCGACCTGTCGGGGACTCCGGAGGATGACTGCGCTGTTTTCGTCAGGGGCGGCGCCATCATTCCCATGATGCCGTACATGAATTATGTGGGAGAAAAACCGATTGATCCGCTGATCGTCGACATTTACGGACATGGCTCCACGGAATTCACGCTGTTTGAGGACGACGGCGAATCCTTCGAGTACGAAAAAGGCGAGTACTGCGAGACGAAATATGAAAACTACGGCGGCATGGACATCATCATCAACGCGCGCAAATGCCCGGGTTCTTACACGCCGCCCGAAAGGAGCTACCTTTTCCGTGTGCATCATGACGGCGACCCGGGCGATGTCTTTCTGGGGAGTATGGCCCTGGAGAAGAAATCATCGCAGGCCGGGCTGGATGCGGCCAAAACCGGCTGGTATTACAGCGGAGGCGTGGTCCAGGTGAAGTTCCCCGACAGCGGCGAGCGCATGCTGCTGGGCATTTCGAGCCCGGTCCCGTGAACAAGCTGCACTTTAGGCCATCAAATGGCGAGGTCAAGCAGCGTCTGAAAGAGCCTTTGAAATTTGCAGTTGTCTGGGGGCCCAGGCAGAGCGGCCAGGAATTCTTTTTTCCAGCATTTAACAGCATAACTCAACCAACGTAAACACCCACTGGTTCAAGTGCCAACAGCCAATGTTCGACCACACGTTCCGGACCTGTTGTTGACCTGCTCCCCAGACTTCCTTGAGGTCGTGAAAGTGTTCCTCGATCGCCCAGCGCGCACCATACGCCTCCAAGATGTCACGCACTTCCGCCGAAGGGTCCGTGCAGAAGTAAGGCGCCCAACCACCGCTTTCGAAGCGGACAATCACGACACGGATCTGGCCGCTGACTAGCCTGGACGTCGCCACAAACGTCTTGTACTCATGTGTGACCTCGACGCCACGGCAGGGATAGGTGATCGGCTGCCAACCTTCTTGATGCCCGGCCCGCTTGGCCAAGCTGAGCTTATTCTTGCCGTAGATCCGGTTGCCGTGCGCATCCGGACCAGGCAGGTCGAACAAACAGGCGTCTTTGCGCAGGCGGCTGACGACCACGATGCCCATCTTCATGACCGGGAGCAGAAACGGCCTCATCGCGTAGGCCCCATCGACCGTCAGCCAGACCTTGGCTTTCACACCCAGAGCAACCAGCGACTGCATGAACCAAGCCAGGAGTTCCACGCCGAGCTGATGCTTGGTGCGGAATTCCCATCCATATTTCTCCGCCAGTTTCGGGACGTCCACCTTGCGCACGTACAGCATCGAGCGCAGCGGAAGGGCAATGACACCCCAGACCGGATGCGTCTCGAGCCAAGCCAACGCAACCCAGCAGTGTCCGTACAGCCACTCGCCGTCGGCCGGTCCGCGAGTCGGGTTATGATGGACGCCGGCGCCTTCCACCTGCCGTCCGTACCGGGCGGTGGGTGAGTCATCCATTGCCAACAAAATGCGTTCTCCGAATCCCGGAGCGAATTTCTGCACGACCAGACCCAGGACGGCCGTAGCCAACTTTCCTGAGGTCCGCCCGACAGTGATCAGGCAATCGTAGAACCGGTCCCAATCATCTTCCACGCCGCCCGCCACGAACCAAGCACTGGCCGTGCGTCGATCGCCGGCCAGGAACATTCCGGCGATCACGATCGCCAAGCGAAAGGCAATCCGGCGGTCCAGCACCGCCTGCAACACGGCCACCGCTCTCTGGATCGGGCCCGTCAAGGGAACTTTGGCCTCGCTGGTTTTCTTCCGGTTGAGATTCCGACACGAGGGGCCGCTTCCGCTTCTCGCGCTGCGACCTCTTGTGTTTCTTGTGCTTGGGTCGCGGACGCGTTGAAGAACGTTTGCGCTTGGCCATCCCTGGCTCTCCGAAGGGCTTTCAGGAAATGCCGAAGACCAGCGGCAGAACCTCACTTACCGCCGCCGCCCGCCTTTGCGGCTAGGTTCGAATCTTGCAGTTGGGAAGACTTCCCGCGTGAG
>Ga0366818_10094_pt1 | contig 35259 bp, 34 predicted proteins | sample TotcelFGM3001N14_FD_207090 | JGI IMG/M metagenome (GOLD analysis project Ga0366818, IMG submission 207090) | Enriched cells from coal bed in the Powder River Basin, Montana, United States - Total cells FGM rep3 HSBNCT.FGM.300.1.N14 ...
TCCATGACCTGGCGGGGAGTCTGCCCTTGGGAACCCGCCTCCTGGATGTGGGCACCGGCCCCGGCTATCTCCTGGGCTATCTGGCCCGGGAGCGGCCCGACCTCAGCCTCTGGGGCCTGGATTTCTCGCCCGACATGATCCAGCGGGCCCGGAAACGGGCGACGGCTCCCCCGGCGGCGCCCCGGTGGCTGGTGGCCGATGCCTGCCGCCTGCCGTTTGCGGCCGGGATTTTCGGCCAGGTCCTCGCCAGCTTCAGCTTCCACATCTGGCCCTGCCCGGTGGCCGGTCTCACGGAGTTGCAGCGGGTGCTGGCGCCGGGCGGCCGGGCCTGGGTCTATGAACTGCGCCGGGAGGCCACGCTCCGGGACCTCAGGGCCTTCGCCCGGGAAACGGGGCTGCCGTTCTTCCTGGTCCACCTGGGCTATAAAATCGTCAGCCGGCACCATGCCCTGCCGGAAAGTGAATTTGCCCACTTCCTCCGCCAAGCGGCGGGCCCCCGGGGAACTTTGCAGCCGGCCCACCACATCTTCTGGCGGGCCGAGCTACAGCCGGTCTGACAGGGGAAAGCCGGGCCGACTAAAGGCCCTTTAGATCCACCGGCTTACCGCCATTTTGCCGAAGACTACACCCCGAAGCAATGCCCCTCTCCCCCTTTGCTTAGGTAAGCCCCGTTCCTTAATTGCTCAATGAATTATCTTCACTAGCCTTGCCGGTTGCCTCACTTGATTTTCAGCCCCACCATCCTTACCTTATAAAAAAAGTTGCACGCCGTAAGCAAATCTGCAAAGGGGAGCCCACTTCAGATGGCGGCCAAACGAATCATCCAAAGAACCATCATTCTAGCCTGTTTTCTGCAACTGGCCTTGGGGTTGGGTTCAGTGCGGCCGGCTTGGGCGAATAATCCGGCGGTGAGCATGTTTTACGATGCCCTGGCCCCCCATGGCAGTTGGATCGATTACGGCAAATACGGGCCGGTGTGGTATCCCACCAAGGTATCATCGTCCTGGCGTCCCTATCTGGACGGCCGCTGGACCCCCAGCCGCAGCGGCTGGGTCTTTGAAACCTCCGAGCCCTGGGGGTGGGCCACGTACCACTACGGCAACTGGATGCCCACCACCGATTACGGCTGGGTCTGGTCTCCGGGCAGCACCTGGTATCCTTCCACGACGGCCTGGCGCACCAGCGATGATTATGTCGGCTGGGCCCCCATCCCTCCCCCCGATTATGTCCCCGAGCCGGCCTTTTACCCCGCCGGGGGCTATACTCCGGGAGCTCCGCTTCTGGATCTGTTGGCGGCGCCGCTGTGGATTTTCGCCCGGTCGTCAAAATTCCTGTTGGGGTTTGGCCAGCCCTTCGCCCCGGTCCATTCTTATTACAACAGCCTTAACACCCTGGCGCCTTTTAGCTATGTGCCCATCGTTTATGGCGGCACTTTTCCCCTGACCGATTTTTACTTTCCCGACTACGCCCCGAGGGCCTTCTTTGGTTTTGGGCCGCCGTTTCCATTCGTCTCCCGGGTCTCAAATGTTGATATTGGGCAGATCCACAACTTTGTTAATAGCCGTAATTTTACGATGATGCGCAATGTGCTACCGTCGGGCGCGGTGCTGGGGCGGCATCCTTTCCTGCGGGGCGCTATACCTTTGGTGGTTTTGGAGGGCCGGAGATTTCCCCTCACCCGGGTCCAGGACGCGGTCCGGGCGGAGCATCAATTAAACCGCCCCGGGGTCCTGGGGCCGCCGTCCGGTCTACCGGTCATATCCCGAGCGATTCCTAAATTCACCCCCACGCTGTCAACCGAGGCCGTAAGGCGGAAAGACCTGGGGGGCATAAAAGGCATGACCTTGCCCCGCCAGGCCGAGCGGCCCTTGACCCCCTTCATGCGCCGGCAAATCCTCGTGCATCGCCAGCTGCATGGGCTTCCCCGTATTGAGACCCGGCCGGAATTTAGACCCTTAGCCAGACCGCATATTGCCCCCCCGGTGGAGGTGATCCGGGGTAGGACCGCCCGCAAAATTCCCTCACCTGAAGCGAGGGAAATTCAACCAGTACCATCCAGAGAATTCCGTCAGCCTGTCGGGGGAGGGTTCCGGGCGGTGTCACCCCGGACATTTTACCAACCCTTCGGCTTTCGCTCTCATGTGCCGCGGGAATTCCGCGTCGCCCCGCATCCATTTTTCCGGTCGGAACCCCGGGCCACGTTTGGAACCCGACCCTTTACCCGGGGGCCGAAAGGCTCAACGCCAGCCCGGAAGTTTTCTCCGTCATTCCGCCGGCGATGAGAGGGCGGCTCTATCCCCACCCCCTGGTGCCTCAGACAGAATGTCCGGTAACGATGCTTATCCCCCCGCCAGCTCAAACCCCGCCGCCTTGACCACCCGTTCCAGATCCTCTTTGGGGATGGGCGCGGCGCACTCGTAGCTCACCCGGCCGCCGGCCAGGTCCACCTGAACCTTGCTCACCCCCGGCAGACTCTCCAGGGCCTTGGTCATGGCGGAGGCGCAATGGGCGCAACTCATTCCTTTCACCCTAATCTCCGGCATCGGTTTTCCTCCTGAGTATTTTTTAAGAGACCGGCGGCGACGTCCCGCCTGATCCCTTGCCGTTCATAACCTAATCATTTTATAGGCGTTAACCAGCGATCTCGGGCCAGGGCAGGGCCCCATACCAACGGTTACTTCCTTGCGGACACAACGAAAGATTGGAAATGGCCGGTGTTGGTGGAGCGGGCGGCCTCGCAAGCCGTTCAACGGAATTGATGGTGCGTAGAACGCACCCTACGACAGACTTTTCAAGTCAGCCGCATGGGCCTTTGGCCCAGCCGTAAAGCATGAAAAGCCACGTGGGGCGGGCGTCCTCGCCCGCCACTCAGATAGATGAATGGTGCGTAAAACGCACCCAACTCTAAACTTTGGTGGCACATGCTTCCAGCCTGTGCACCGCACCGGCAAGATGCCGGTTCCACCAAAGACTTCTCAGGACAGAACTTCAGCCAAGCCCTGATGACCCCCAAAAAAATCCTGGCGTCCCCGGCGCCGGTGGATCGCGCTACCGATCACCGGCGCCGGAGCCGCCAGGGCGCCGTGGATAAGAAGCGGGGCTAAAACCCCGTGAAAGAAACCGCAGCCAGGCTTGCCGAACCGGCAGGGGTCGGGGGGAGGGAGAATTTTCCCTCTGGCAGCCAAACTGCCCGGCCCCCAAATAAAAAACCCCAATTCCCTGAATGCGGGGAATTGAGGATTGCACCCGTCTTGCTTGGTCCTCAAGCCGGCGGCCGGCCCGTATCGCGCGGGCCTGTCCGTCCATCCTACAGGCAGGTTTTCTGGCTCTTGGATCAATCTACTCCCGGCGCCTTCCCAGGGCGTTCGTCAACCCCAGTGGCTTTCAGCCGGTTTCGTCCCCAATTACAGCGGCGGGACCGCGACGGTTTTGCACCGTCTTCCCTCTTCCCCTATGGGACCTGTAAGTTTTTTTATATTATTCCTTTTGGCCCCGGGCGTCAAGGGGAATCACCGGGGCTGGGGGCGAAGACGAAGGCGTTCAGGCCCACCCCCAGGGCCTTGGCCACGGGAGGGCATTTGGCCTGGAGGAGAAACCAGACCCGGGGGTCGGATAGATGACTCATGGTCTCGAAGTGTCCCATGCCCTTGGCCACAATGAGGCGGGCGGCCGCATAGAGTTCACCGAAGCCGGGGCTGACCCCGTCAAGCTCCAACCCCACGGTGGAGGCCCCGGTGTCCACCACCGGCTCCAGGGCCGCTAAGAGGCCCGAGGCCTCCAGGTCCGCCAGGGTAAGATCATTCTGGATGGGTCCGCCCTTCACCGCGTAGACCACCCGCCACCCCCGGCGGCGCAGGCCGGACACCAGGGGGAAATCAAAGAACTGTTCCCCGGCGTTGTCTGCCAGGTAGAGCAGGAGGCCGGGAGGGCCGGCCAGTTTCCGGCGAAAGTCAGGCGCCGCATTGATTTCGAACTCCACCCGGGCCAGCATCTCCCGGGTAGTTTCGGCTTCGCCCCGGAAAAAATCCAGGGCATTGCCCACTGCGGCCAGGCGAAGGAGCGATTCCAGGTCGTCGCCGTAGGCCGGGGCCAGGAGCCGGTGCATCCGGGCCGCGAAGGCAGTGGCGGCGGCTTTTCGGGCCGCAAAGGGATCCTGGTTTTCGGAAATCTGATGGATAATGCCCAGCAACCGGTTGGCGATGAGCGCGGGAATGGCGTCGGGGCCAAACTCCTGGTCCAGGCAGCGGCGGGCGGATTTAAGGGTCCGGCGCCGGACCTCCGGGTCCGGGGTGGCCAGTTCCACTGCCAGCCTCACCAGCCGTTCCAGACAGGGACGGCACTCGGGGCGGATGGCCATGGGGCGCATGGTTTTCTGAGTTTGTTTCACGTGGGTGTGGGGTATAGCGCCACAGGGCTCCCTTGGACCTCAAGCCCCGGGCCGGATTTGGTCGAGGCCAGGCCTCCCGGAAGAAGAGCGCTCAGGATTCAGGAGCCTTTGGAACTGCTGATTTTTTGGGGTACCGCTTCCACCTGAACAGCCAGCGGGCGAAGATCAGCAGGTAGGCATAGCCGCATTGCCGACACTCGTAATACTTGCTGCCGGGGATGCGGCGCATCCAGGATTGGCGCCGGGTTCTGGTTAAGGCCTTGTCGCAGTTGGGGCACTCACGGGGCATGATATCACCAGGGGAGAAGCCATGTCGGAGTTGGCCAGCCCAAAAATAGCCGCGACGATCCGAAACCCTTCCGGCCGAGCCTACGACGCCCGGTAACCTGGCCCACCCTGCCTGAAAAGATAAGGCCTGGTTTTGAAACCGTTTTGATTATATTACACCAGCGGTTATCGTGCATGGTTTTTTGGTCAGCATATTGCGTCGTCCGGCGCTATTCCCGGCCGGGGCGAGGGTATGTGACTCCCCCCGACCCCTACCGCAACCAGGTAGCCCAATTCCCTGACGCCATCTGCCAGGCATCGATCCACCCGGACTGCTTCCCTGCCTCAGCCGGGCAGCGATTTTTTGGGGAAAAAAATTCAACTCCAGGCTGTTTCAAGCCGATATTCAGAGGAGGGGGGCCTTTGCCGGCCACGACAACCGGCATTTTCCTGGTTAAAGGGTTCAGGCATGATGCTCTGAACTCCCGACTTAGATTCAACCTGGCAGAGGTTTTCCAATTCAACGGATCAAGGGCGCCACTGGTGAGCCACACGATGACTGAGGAAAACAGATCAACCAAACCGAGAGAGAATCTGCGGATTCGGGCTGAGAAGCTCCTGACGGCAATGTCCGGCGAATTCGCCCAAATCTCTCCGGCGGAGGTTAAGAATCTGGTGCTTGAACTGAAAATGCGCCAGATGCAACTGGAAATGCGGAACGAGGAACTGCAGCGGGCCCAGGAGACCATCATCCAGGCCCGGGACCGGTACGCCGACCTTTACGATTTTGCCCCCGTGGGCTACTTCACCCTGGACCGCAAAGGGAAGATTGTCGAAGTAAATCTTGCCGGGGCCCGGTTATTAGGCGCCGAGCGCGACCGGTTAGTCAACCAGTCCTCTTTCCGGTGGGTGGCGCCGGAGTCCCGGGAGGTTTGCCGCTCCCACTACCGGAAAGTTTTCGCCAACCAGGGACCGCAGACCTGCGAAGTAAAACTCCGCCGCCAGGGAGGGCCGCCTTTTTATGCCGCCCTTTTGACCGTGGCGGCGCCGGGTGAAGCAGGAGCGGTGCTTCATTGCCGCACCGCCATGAGTGACATTACCTCCCGCAAGCAGGCGGAAATCGAACTTAAATTAAAGGAACGGCTGCTGGATGGCGCCAGCGATTCGATTTTTCTCCATGATTTAGAGGGTCATTTTCTCTACATCAACGACGCGGCCTGCCGAGACCGGGGTTATGAGAAAGAGGAATTGCGGAGCAAAGATGTTTGGGCCCTCATTGCCCCAGAATATGCCGCCACCAGAGAAAAAATCCTCCAGACCCTGCTGGCCCAGGGCGAAATGACCTTTGAATCGGCCCATGTCCGGAAAGACGGGGCATTGATGCCGGTGGAGATCCATGCCCGCATCATTGACCTGGAGGAGCGCCGGCTGGTTCTCAGCGTGGCCCGGGATATCTCCGACCGGAAGCGGGCTAGCGAGGAAATCGCCCGCCTGGCGTCGTTCCCCCAGTTGAGCCCCAACCCCATTCTGGAAGTGGATAACGCCGGCAACATTACCTTCACCAACCCCGCGGCCCTGGAGATGACCCGGCAACTCGGCCTTCAGGACATAAAATCTTTCTTGCCCGCAGACCTAAAAGAGATCATGAAGGGGAACGGTGAAAAAGGCAAAAGACAGTTCTATCGGGAGGTGGAAATTAAGGGAACGGTTCTGGCGGCGCATATCTACTTCGTCCCCCAGTTCCAGGTAACCCGTCTCTTCCTTCTCGACATCACCGACCGCCAGCGGGCGCTGGAAGAACTCCGCCTGGCGGCCTCAAGATGGCGGAACACCTTCGATGCCATCGGCGATGCCCTGGCCCTGTTGGATCAGGAGGGCACTATTCTGCAATGCAATCAGGCCATGGCGGACCTGGTGGGGAAGCCTTTTCCGGAGATCCTCGGGCGCCGCTGCTGGCAAGTGGTCCACGGCACCAGCGGCCCCATCGACGATTGTCCCATGGTGCGCCTGCGACAGTCCCGTCAACGGGAAGAATCGGTGCTGCCGGTGGGCGAAAACTGGTTTAAGGTGGCGGTGGACCCCATCTTTGACACCGCCGGGAATCTGACCGGCGCGGTCCACCTCATCGCCGACATTACCCGGATCAAGCACACCGAGGAAAAATTATTACATAGCCTGGGGGCAGCCATTCAGCGCCAGACGGAGGTCACGGGCTTGCTGGAGGCTTCCCGGATAGTCTTGAGTGAAACCTCTTTTGAGGCCGCGGTCAAAGACATCTTCACCCTCTGCAAGTCTTTGACCGGGGCGGCGGCCGGCTATGTGGCATTATTCACGACAGCCGGGCTGGAGGAGCAGGTGATATTTTCGGACCCCGGGGGATTGCCGGATGCGGTAGGTGCGGCGCTTCCCCGGCTGAGGCGCGAGATGCGCCGGAAGGCCCACCCCCTGAACCGACCGGTCTGGCACAACGATCTGGCCCAATGGGAGTGGGCCGGGCGGCTGCCGGGCGGACCCCCGGGACTCGACAATGTCTTGTTTACGCCTCTACAGGTGAGGGGAAAAACCGTCGGGGTGATGGGTATGTTCAATAAACCCGGGGGTTTCAGCGAGCCGGATGCCAGCCTGGCGGCCGGATTCACCGAGTTTGCCGCCATTGCCCTGGTCAATATGCGGGCCCGGGAGGCGTTGCGCCAGAGCGAAGAAAAGTACCGCCTGCTGGTGAACCAGGTCCCGGCGGTGGTGTTTAAAGGGTACGCCGATTGGAGTATAGATTTCTTCGATCAAAAGGTCGAGGCCCTGACCGGCTACAGCCCGGAAGGCTTTAACACCCGCAAACTGAAGTGGAAAGACCTCATCCTGCCGGATGATCTTATCGATGGCGAGCGCAAACTTGCTGAAACCTGGAAAGTTGACAAGTCTTATGAGTGGGAGTATCGGATCCGGAGAAAAGATGGCGAAATTCGCTGGATCCAGGACCTGGTCCAAATTTTCACCGACTCCGCCGGCCAGATTGACTATGTCAACGGCATCCTGTTTGACATCACGGACCGCAAACAGGCCGAAGAGAGACTCCAGCGGACGACCCGCGCCCTTAAGGCGTTGAGCGCTTGTAACCAGGCCCTGGTGCACGCCACGGAGGAGAAGGGTTTCTTAACCGCCGTTTGCGAGGTCATCGTTCGAGAGGGCGGCTATCCCCTGGCCTGGGTGGGATATGCTCAGTCGGACCAGACGAAATCTATAGCCCCCATCGCCTCGGCGGGAGTCGAGGCGGAGCATTCCGAATGGGTTGGCCTGACTTGGGGGGAAGACGAGCGCGGGCAAGGCCCCGGCGGCATGGCCATCAAGACCGGTGAGATCCAGGTGGCCAGAGATCTCCTCCAGGACCCGGCCCTGGCCCCATGGCAAGAGGAGTGGCGCCGGCGGGATTTTAAGGCTATTATCGCCCTGCCCCTGATCGTCGAGGGCCAGGCCATCGGCATTCTGGATATCAGCGCTCAGGACTCAGGAGCTTTCGACCCCGAAGAAGTTCGGTTGCTGGAGGAACTGGCCGGAGGAGTGTCCTTCGGCATCTGGTCCTTGCGAACCAACCAGGAACGCCAGCGGGCCGAGGCCGAGGTGCAGCAAAGCCTGGGAAAATTAAAAAAGGCCCTGGACGGAACTGTCTTGGCGGTAGCCAACACCGTGGAGATGAGAGATCCTTATACTGCCGGGCATCAGCGCCAGGTGGCCCAGTTGGCCGCCGCCATTGCCCAGGAAATGGGGTTTGCGCCGGAGCGGGTCGAAGGCATGCGAGTCCTGGGGTGCCTGCACGATATCGGCAAGATCGCCATTCCCGCCGAAATTCTGAGCAAGCCGGGCCGCCTCAGCCCCATGGAATTTACCCTCATCAAAGACCACCCCCGGGTGGGATACGAGATCCTCAAAGACATCGACTTCCCCTTCCCGTTGGCTGAAGGCATTCTTCAGCACCATGAGCGCCTCAACGGTTCGGGGTATCCGCAGGGTATCTCGGGACCGGATATTATCCTGGAGGCCAGAATCCTGGGAGTGGCGGACGTGGTGGAAGCCATGGCCTCCCACCGGCCCTACCGGAAGTCACTGGGAATCGACCCGGCCCTGGAAGAGATTTCCCGGAACCGGGGAATTTTATATGACCCTGAAGTGGTGGATATTTGCCTAAACCTTTTTCATGAGAAAGGGTTCTCGTTTTCCAACCAGCCGCATTAATTCAGGCACATTTCCCAAGAGGCCGGTTTTTTTTGCTGCATGGTCCAGCTAGGAAATTGCCTGGCGTCGCCAGACGAGAATATCTGCATCACCAAAGAACACCTATTTTTGGAGTCTCCAAAGTATCCTTTCGTCATCCTGAGGGGAGCATGACACCGATCTGCAAATCAAAATGCCCAGCGCAGGCCGGCGTTGAGGTAGTGGGCGGTAGAGTTGCCACGGCCCACCTCAGCGTTATAGTTGACTTGGGCGTACAGGTTCTTTTTGATTCCCGCGGTGACGTTGGCCCCCACCACCGCAAAGTTTCGTTTGGCCGCATCAGTCTGGAAGGTAAAGATGCTCCCCCCCTGGCTGAGGTTGGCGTTGAGGCTCCGGCTCCCCTGACAAAATTCGTGTTGATAGAAGGCGTACCCCTGAGGCACCAACGCAACCGGGCCCACCTGGAGGGGGACGGTGAGGCGTCCACCCAAACCGGTTTGCAGGGAATCTGCACTCTGGGAGGCGACCTCCAGGTTGAGGGACCCGGCGCCTTGTTCCATAAAACCGCCTATCCACAGGGCAGAGTAGCCCAGGGTGGCGGAAGGCGTCAGGATAAAACGGCCCAGCCTGAGGTCATACCCCGTCTCTCCGTACAGATTGAACTGGTTGCCGCTGGTGAAACTCGAAGCGGTGCGGGCCAGGCCGCCAAAATTAATCCCCCGCTTCAGGTCGTAGAGGTTGAGGGCGTACCCCACGGAACCGAAAGCATAGAGGGAACCGGGGAAATAGCCGGCATAGGCATTGAAGGGTATGGTATCGGCGGTGATACCGCCCCCGGAGCCGTAGAAGCTGGAGTGGGTATTACTATAGCCCGCCGCGAGGCCCACCAGGAGGTTATCCCGCAGCCGGTAGTCGGCCCCGGCGGTAAAACCACCCAGGGAGAAATTATAGCCCGTCTGGCTGGTAGAGGAGTTTTGCCTGCCAAAGGCGGCTCCCCCATCCGCGAAGAGGCCCCAGCGGCTTTCCGGCGCGTTAATTTCTTTCCGGGCGCTGAACAGATTGGCGAGGCTGGCGCCGTTGTAAGCCAGCATTCGTCATGGTCGGAGATTGGAGAGTCATTGCTGTCGCAACGAGGGTTAGGGGACCTCTGGGCCTTAGGAGAATGCCCTCAACGATCCTCTCTTCGCAACTATTTATTCTTAATAACAAAATAACCTGGCACACATTAGAGTTAACATCATTTTTTTTTAATTTCCTCCAACCACCCTATCCGCGCCCTATGTCATCTATCCGGGAAGCCTGATACACCCAGGCCAGACAAGCGGAACGGGATAAATGGAAAGGAGAAAACGGGATAAATGGGTTAAAAAAGTGGTTTGATAGAATCAAACGGTCGTTAGATTTTGGGTGGGGGGATGGGGGGTTTTTAGGGGTATCTGAGGTATTGCCTGGCCCTTTATAGGCCCTCCTGGGGCTTCTCAGGAGGGCCGATTTTATGAGGGTTGGGAATGATCTCCACCTACATCCCGGCCCAAACCCATGTCGGGGCCACCGAATACGTAATGGCAATGTATTCGTTGGGCTCCAGAATAAACGTCCCTGCCGTCGCCCCGGTAGTTACCAGGGAACCCGTAGTCGGCCCCTTGGCGATGACCGTCACCGTCCCCCCGGTGATAGTCACCAGGACCGGGTAGGTGGTCGTGTTCCGCACCTCAATGGTGCTGGCTGCAACTGCTGGGGTCGTGGGGGAGCCGGAATTGGAGGTGGCAAACTCCATACCGTCTATTAGCAGATTGGGCGTCCCCGACTCGGTGGAAATCCAGTAGCCGTCCAGCAGGTGATCTGCCGCGGTGATGGTGCTCACGGGAATGGCAAACTCTACCCAAGTCCAGGCCGCGGTAGATGTGATCCCCGCCACGCTGGCCGGCGCCCAGCCCCCGGCGAGATTAACCGCCAGGGTGATGCTCCCCGCCGCATCCAGGCGCACCCGCATCCGCACCTTAAGGTACTTGTCCTTATGGCCGATCCAACGGCTTAAATCCAGGTGGCAAAAGATCAGGGGCGGCGCCCCCATGTCGGCGGGCACCAGTTTCAGCACCGTCCCGGCGTTATTGGCGCAGTTGGCGTCGGCAATGAAGGGCCGGGCGTAGGTACCACGGCTCACCTGGTGAATAGACAGGAATCCCGGCTGCTCCCGGTCGGGCAAGGGGGTCAGGGGAAACAGCGAGGTGCTGAAATTGCGCCAGGTCCGGTTGATAAGTTGGGGAAAGGTAGAGACATTCACGTTGAGGCAGGACTCCGCCACCGCCGCATTGCTGACAAAGTTGTTGTTCTCTTCCACGCAGCTGGGGGCGTTGGCCGCCAGGGAGAGGCCGTTAATGGCCCCGGAACCGGCCTGGGCGTAATGGCGGTTGCCCCGGACGACGTTGCTGGGAGCGCCCGCGGCACCATTGTTGCCGTCATCATTCACTCCCCCGATCCAGATCAGGTTGACGTATTTACCGTAACTGGCCCCGAAAGTGGCAAAGGTATTATTGAGGATCATACCCCGGGAAAGAGAGCCAAACCGCAGCACATCGGTGTTAACCGTGTTGAGAATGGTGAGGTCGTCCAATTCCAGCTTGTTGCCCTCGAACCAGAACCCGTCCAGGTTGGCCAGGGAGGAAACCTGGAGCCAGCGCCCCTTGTTGGAACTCCAGACCCCGCCGATCATGGCCACGTTATTGCTGCTCTCGCCGTAATCCAGGGGGGCAGGGCCGTCGATGAAGACCGCGGCGCCGGTATCCAGGGAGCCGCAGCGATGCACAAAATAGTCCCGCATCCGCAGCTCCCACACGGTGCGCAGCCGCACCCCGTGCCCAGCGGTATTCTGAAAACTGCACCCGTCCAGGCGGGCCAGGTGGCAGTATTCCATGATGAAGGCGGCGTCGCTGATGGCCTGGTCGTCCCCGTCAATGTTGATGTTTCTCAGGCGGGGATGGAGAAAGGTGGTGGCGTCGGCGGCAAAGGCGCCCTGCAGCTTGAGGACATAGGCCTGGGCGCCGGCGGCCTTCAACGTGGCCGTCTGGGAGCCGCTGCCGTAGAGGAACGGTGTCTCGGCCACCAGGGAAACGGTCTTGATAATCAGCCAGCCGGTGGTTTTATAGGTTCCCGGGGCGAGATGGATCACCCCCCCCACTGTGGCCGCAGTAGACGTCGCGGTCAAGGCGGCGGTGTCATCGGCGCTGCCGTTGCCCAGGGCGCCGAACCACTGGGGGTAAACCTGTTTCAGGCCCGCCACCGCTCCGGTGCCAACACAGGAGAAAGCCTGATAAAGCCCTGCGTCAAAGGCGCCGCTGACGGTCAGGGTCTTGGTGGTGGCGACCTGGAGGAGCGCCCCAGGGACCGGGTGCAGGGGGGCGGTGATGGCCAGGTTATCGGTCACCGGCCAGGTGCCGGGGGTGAGCACCAGGCGACGGCCGGAGGCGTTGGCCACGGCCACGGCGCTTTGCAGGTTGGCCCAGGAGGGGGCGCCGTACTCGGCGGCCACCACGTCCCCGGAGCCGTAGGTATTGAGGCCGTTCCGGGTGGCGTAATAGGACACCGCGGCCAGGTTAGCGGTAAGGTTGGCGGCGGTGACCACCACCGTGGAGGTGGGGGCGGCATAGGTGCAGGAGACCACGGTGTTAGGCTTGAGCCCATCGGCGCCGCAGTCCGCCACCAGGCGCTTGCCAGCAGTCAGCACGGTGGAGAAATCCCCGGCCAAGGTAAAGGTATTGGCAGCCGAATAGCCGGGGGATGTCTCAATCAGGGTCAGGGTGTCAACGGTGCCCACCCAGTTGGCGATCAGATCCGGCAACGGCTCCAACCCATGCAGAAAAATATCGGTGGCATCCAGGGCGGCATTAAAAGCCAAGTAATATGCCGGGCCGTATGCTCCATAGGGTGGCTTATCAAAATAGCGGTGGGTGGTGGGGACGGCAAAGGCGGTCCCAGTGATTAAAGCCCAGCAGATGATCCCAATGCTGATTCGTTTCATAGGTTAGCCCTCTTTAATATCCACTGGCGGGCGGATAAGCATAATAATTAGAATAAAGATTGTCTCCGGCAGTTGCCGCAGAAACGTAATACCTGCAAAATTCAAGATTGAAGGTAACAGTGCCTCCTCCAGTGCTTGTATCCTGATGATGCATAGCAAGATGGTCATTATAGGTGTATGGGCCAACCCGTGTTAAACTCGGATGCCCGATATAAACGAAGCCGGCATTCTCCCGTCTAATGTTGACATTTACCTCAGTCGCCAGGGGGCAGGCTATCCTTATGTCCTCATATACGGCATCCCAGCCCGCGGTCAACGCAGGCCCGCTATTCCCAAGAAACTGCACTTTATTTCCCAAACGCCTGAATTGAGATAGGTTCCCGGAGCTGTCATTGAAAATCGAGCCGATCCACCGGAAATTGGTGGGGGGGAGCACGATGAACCAGTCGCCTGCGGCCACGGTCAGGGCGTCGCCGGAATAAGTGAGGCGAGTATCGGTGTCCACGTCGTTGGCGGCAATCGACCGCATGAGGCCCCGGCTGGCGCCGGTCTGGAAATACACCTTGCCGCCCGCCAGGTCGTTATTGGTGAAGCCGTAATTGATCCCCGTTCCTGGGGCGGCCAACGTGCCGCACTTGATGGCCTGGCCGGTCTGGCTCTTAACCCGCATCATCGGCATGGCCTTGAGTTCAAAATCGGCGGCGTTATTCCCGGCCACGGCAAAGGTCACGTACCACTGAGAGCTCTTCTCGGTCTGGGTGGCGCCGTACAGCCCGCCGGAGGCAAAGAGGCAGGAGACGTTGGCGGTAATGCCCCGGGCCTTGCCGTCCGACAAGCCGCCATCCACCTGGGTGGCGGAGTTGAGGATATTCGGCATCCCGTTGAAGGCGGCCCAGGCTGGGCAGTCGGGGGTGGCTGCGACACGCACCGTGTCGTCAGCGACCCAAATTAAGGGGGGTTGGAGGCGGACGGTGGGCTGGCCCATGATCTGATCTTCCAGGGCTCGGAAATCCTCTTTCAAGATCACCTGGGGGCCGAAGACCACGGTTTCAGTTCCTGCAAAGGTCTCGGCGACATAGGTGGCGTCGACCACGATCTCGTTGGCGGTGGCGGCGAGAATCCACCGGGCGCCGTTGTAATTGATCGTGCCGGCGATGATGACTATCTGCCCGGCCAGGAAGGCGTGCCCGGTAATGGGCAGGCCGACTTCATCGCCGCCTTTATCCACCGCCGGGGCGTTATCCAGGGTGTCGGAAACGTCCGGGCCCCACTTTGGATTTGGAAAGGTCATTTATGCCCCCAGAAATCTGATCAGTTGCAGCGTAGTCATGCGGTTGCCCTGGTCCAGGCCCACCTCTTTGCCGGTGATGAGATAATTGACCGGGGCGTCGCTGAGGAGTTCGTCTTCCAGGCTGACGACGTCGGTCATGATCTCCAGCCGCGCCCCCGCCAGGGTGGTGGTCACCGGGTCGAGGCGTTCCTGGGGCGAGAGGAATTTCCAAAGCAGCTCGGCCTTGGCCACCGCCACCAGCCGGTTTTCACAGGCCACCGGCCCGGCCCAGGAGAAGTCCAGTCCGGTCCCCTGGCCGCCGGCCTCCTGGCTGCCGGCCACATAGTGCAGATTGGGGTTGCGGTCATACCAGCCATAGATCACGGTCACAAAGGCGTTGATATTTTCCAGATCAATAACCTGGTTATTTTCCCACTTATTGCTGGCGGTCAATATTTGCCGGGGGTCGGTGGGGGTGACCAGGGGGGCGGCGGTATAGGGCACGATCTTGATTTTGCCGGCATCCACGAAGATCCAGTAGAGGCACCGGGAACAGATTTCCTTCAGGGCCTCGGCCACGGTCAGCCCCAGGGAGGCGTAGTCCTTCAGGCCCCGGGATTCCACCGCGCCCCCGGCAAACCTGGCGTTGATGATATCGTCGGGCACGGCCAGGTAGGCGGCGGCCAGGGCGGCGGCGTCCACGTAGGGGGTCAGCCCGGCCCGGTCCAGGAGGTCGGTGATGATGGCCAGGGCATGGCGCCCCCCGGCGTTTTCCACCACCCGAACCAGGACGTCCCCGGAGATTTCAAACTCCTCGTCCCAGGCGCCTCCCGGGGCGATGTAGGTGGAGAACTGCACCAGGCCGTATTCCGGAAAGCGCTCCAGGCGCTGCTCATAGGTGATGCTGTTTTTGGTGTAGGCCTTGGCGTCCGGCTGGGCCCGAAAGTCGATGTACACCGGCCCCAGGGAGGCGAACGGCCCCCCGGTGACCCGGAAGGCGTTGAGGTAGTATTTGGCCTGGACCTGGACATTTTCAAAGGCGATCTTCCAGGTTTCCGCCGCGGTGACCTGGGTCCCGAAGTGAAATTTCAAGGGGTGGACCCAGAAGTGATAGGCCATATAGTGCTTCAAATCCAGGACTTCATCGTTATTGACGAAGATTTTGACATACCCCGGCTTTTCCGGGGACAGCAAGACCCCGAAATTCAGGGGCACTCCCACATAGGCCTGGATATTGAAATCACACTGTTTGGATACTGACGGGTCGGGGCCGGACAGGGTGGCCAGCAGCGCCCCGGTGGAGTCGACGCTCACCGTCAGCTTGCTGGTCCCGGCGTCGAGGATCTCGAACAGGACCAGGTTCTGGTCCAGAGGGGCGGCCGGGGCCTCCAAAATGGTCAGGGTGCCGGTGGCGAACAGGTCGCCGGCGGCGTGGGACAGGCCCAAAACCCCGTAGGCCTTGTGGTTGGCGCCGGAGGTCTGGCATTGGAAGGCCTGGGGCGCGGTGATCCCCGGGGCGATGAGGGAGAAGGCGCCGCCGCCGGAGGCCACCACCGTATCCAGTTCGTTGTAATTAGGCTGGGCGAAGGCGGCGGACTTCACCACCGGGGCCGGCGACCAGCCGGAGACGGCCTCGGCCGGGCAGAGAAACTCCCCGTAGGTCAAGGGCGCGGGCATTCCATCGGCTCCGGGCAGGCAAATACGTTTTTGCAGGCAGTCCATGATGGCGTCGGCGGCGTAGACCTCGGCCGTTTGGGGGGCATCGGCTGTCCGGGTCACCGGCCCCCACTTCGTGACTCGGCCTAAAAACAGGGTGATGAAGTCGCTGTAGGAGGGCGCCAGCCACGGGTCGGCGCCGAATTCATTCTTGAACCAGCCCCCCTTGAACCAGCCCAGCTCGATCTTCACCATGAGGTTTTCATGCCAGTTCTGGCCCGCCAGGAAGAAGCTGCTCTTGTTGGCAGAGAACAGGGGGGCCGGGACCCAGAAACCGTCCACGAAGTTGCGCTGGCCATTATGCAGGCGCAGCCCGGAGTGTGCCCCGGCCACCAGGTTGTCAAAGGCCTTGGGGGCCTCCATCGACACGCTGCCGGCCTCGACGATATCCCGTACCACGGCATACTCGCCCCGGGGCTGCAGGGCCTCGATAAAGGTGCGGGGGTCGCCGGGGACGTGGGCCTCGGAGGCGTAGGAGTCGCAAGGATCACCGGCGCTGCCCACCGCGTAGGCGGTGAAGTCGCCGGCGTCGCTTAGGGCGTTCTCGGCCCAGGCCCGGTAGCCCATTAGGGTAAGCTTGAACTGGTAATAGGAATAAATCTGGATGGTGCCGCCCTGATTGACCAGAGTCCAGGCCGCCGCGGCCAGGGCGCTGGGGTCATCGCCCCCCCGGTAGTAGAGGAGAAGGTTGAATCCCGGGCAGTTCCACTGCCAGGAGATCACCGCCGGGGAGGTAGGGACCTGCAGATTGGCGGTGAGCGCCGGGGAAATCCAGTAACCCCCGGTAAAGCCGTGATAATGAGCCTGAATCCGGTCCGGGGACACAAAGGCGCACTGGACGAAATCGCCGGCGGCGCTGACCCCGTTGGGCCAGGGATAAGGGAAGAAGGTGGCCCGGGTTACCGGCGTGGCCCCGATGGCTTGAGCCTCACAGGCCAGATATGCGGGCCCGGCGGGGATCAAATCTCCTGCACCTCAACCTCGCCCGCCCAGGCGTCCTTCCAGACCTGGTATAGTTGCGGGGCTGACATCATCAGGGCCGTGAATTGATTATCCGGGTCCGCGGAATCCGCGAAGATGAACGGCCCGCCGTAAGCGTAGACTAATTCGAGTTCCGCCTTTTGCACCGAGGTCAGGTAGGCCCATTTCAGATTCTTAAAGCGCTTGAGATACGACCGGTAGGACAGCAGCGTGCCGTCATCGCTCCGGATAATTTGATCCGCGGCAAGGTAGCCGGAGGGCTCCTCCCAATTGCTGCCGGGCAGGGTCAGGGTCACCTGATCGCCGGTCAAGGGATAGATTATGGTGATGGGCATGTTTTACCTTTAGGCGTAGGACGGCCCCAGGGGGTTCTTGCCGAACCGGGCCAACTCACGGTTGATTGCCTGCACCATTTTTCTGGCCTCGGAGTTCCATTCGGCCTGGGTCATGCGGTAATTGATGTTGGGGGCCAGGTGCACGTCAATTTTGCCCGCCTGGCGGCCCGGCCCCGGGGCCGGGGCCGCCACGGCCCGGAGCTTCTCCGGCCAGTCGGCGGGCAGAATCTTCTCGTCCTTGTGGACAAAGGCCAGGGTATCGGCGGGCACGTCCCAGCCCCCGGCGGCCGAGGCGAGGACCCCGTAGGACATGGCCATAGCGGCGGCGGCGGCGCCCACCCCCGGGGCGACGGCGATATTTACCGGAAACGGCAGGGCCACCATGACCGAGGCCACCCCGGCGGCCCCGGCGATGCCCGACTGGGCCCCAATCGTAGACAGCGCCATTTGCTTGTCCGCCGCCTCCCCGAAGATCAGCATCATGACTTTGGCGGCGATCCACTGCAGGGCCATTTCCAGGAACATCCCCCCCAGGGAGGTGAGGATGCTCTGCCAGATATTATTGAGGGCCTCGGCCAGGGTGGTGGTGCCGGTGATGATGCCCTGGACCGACATCTGGAAGGCCTGGCTCACCGCGTTCCACACCTGGCCCCATTGCGCCTTCAGGGCCTCGGTGATCTCAAAGTCGATCTTCTTTAATTCCAGGGCCTGCTTCTTTTTGAGCAATTCAAGGTCTTTTAAATGTTTCTGGTAGGCTTTGAGGTCGCCCTTGTCTTGCTTGGCCTTATCCTGGGCCTCCTGCAAGTCGATTGAATGTTCCGCTTTTTTCAGGTTCTTATATTCCCGCAATTCCTGGGCCCGGCTCAGTGCCCCCATTTTGGCCAGGTGGGCGATATGACTCTGCTTCATCTCAAGGTCGAGTTTGTCCAACTGGCTTTTCTGCTCGATTAAGGCCTTTTCATTCTTGATGGTCTCCTGGCCGGCCTTAATCTTGCCCTTGATGAGGTCGATCTCCGACTGCAGCCGGAGCTTGTTCTGCTGCTGCTCCAGGGTGACGATCTTGTGCTGCACCTCCTGGTAGTCCTTGGTGCCGACCCCGGCGAGCAAGAGCTTGCCCTTCCAATATTCGGCCTCCGTCTTGAGGCGGACGGCCTCGCTCTCCTTTTCCCGGGATTTGAGGGCGTCGATTTCCTCCTGGGTGGCGACCTGGCCGGTGGCCAGCTTCTTAGCCCAGAAGGCCTTTTCCATTTGCAGGCTTTGGGACTGGTATTTGGCCTCGGCGGCCCTCATCTGCTCCAGTTCGGCCACCCACTGCTGCACCAGGGAGGACCCGCCCCCGCCCTTGCCGCCGCCGGTTTTAGGCGTATCGGTGTCAAGAGGATCGCCGCCCCGTTTTCTCTTTGGTGCGGCGGGGCCGTCCCAACCTGAGGTGAGATAGTCAACAAGGGCAGCGTCGCTGCTTGGCAATCCGCCGCCGCGACCCGCCGCGGCCCAAAAATCGCCGATGGCGGCCTCGGCGCTGGTGGAGGCGGTGATCACCTTACCCAACTGCTCAAATACCCAGTTGAGGCCCAGGGCCATCTTGGTCAGAGCCGGGGTGACGGCGTTGCCGATGGTCAGGCTCAAGGCGTGCTGGGCGTCGTCCAACTGGTCCAGGGCCTGTTTATATTCGACGGACTTCTGGATACCCTCTTCGCTGACCAACCGGCCCTGCTTGCGCAACTCTTCCGAGGTCTTGGCGATGGACTCCTCGGTCAGGCCCATGAGGGGCCGCACCTCGTCCCAACTGCGCTTGAACAGCTTGGTGCCCTGGACGTTTTTGAGGGTCTCGCCTTCCAGACCCTGGAGATAGCTCATGGCGTCCAGGAAGATATCCAGGGAGTTGCGAAATTCGCCGTTGTTGTCCCGGGTGGCGATGCCCAGGTCGTTGAAGCCCTGCTCGTTATTGGCCAGTTCCCGGCGCATCATGGACAGGGCGTGCTTGAGGGTGTTGACGCTGAGGTTGTTGTTTAAGGTCGCCACCCCCAGGTCCTGGATGGCCTCGTTGAGGGCGCTGGCCTCCTCGGTGGTGATCCCCAGGCTCCGGGACAGGCTCCGGGCCTCGCTGTTCCATTTGATGGTCTCTTCGACCGCGCCCTTCAACCAGGCTCCCCCGGCCAGGACGGTGGCCGCGGCCGCGGCGGCGGCGGCCATAGCCGCGAAGGCCACATTCATCCCATTCACGGAGCTTTTCACCTGGGACTGCATCTGCTGCATACCGCCGGTGACGCTCTGCCGCATGCGGTCGAAGGGCGACTGCATGCCATCCACGCCCTGCTTTACCGTCTGTTCGGCCTGGGCCATGCCGGTCTTGAGTTCGCCGGTGGTGGCGCCGATTTTTACGTCAATCCGGTCGTCAGCCATTGTAATGCTCGTTTTTCGGTTTTCGGTTTTCGGTTTTCGGTTAAAAGAGCGGGGCCTCTTGGCGTCTTAGCGAGAGACAATTTTTTTCTCGCCAAGCCGCCAAGGCGCCAAGCCCGCCCCTACCCCACCAAGCCGCCGACGGCCGTCCAGTCGGCGATAAATTCCTGCAAGGTGGCGGTTTCGGTCGCCGCTTCCGGCGCCGCCCCGCCGCCGAGGCCCGCCAGGGCCGCCAGCAGCCCCGCCATCTGGACGTGCGCCGGGGGAGAGCGCCGCCAGTAGTTCGCCAGTTCCCGCAGCCGGGGGAAGGTCATGAACTCGTCGATATACTCATACGTCCAGCCCGTGGTGGTAATCAGGCCGGCGTAAAGCTCTCCCCAATCGAGGCCGTCGCTTCCGCCGGCTGCAGTTCCCCCTGGAGCAGCCCGCTCAGGCCCATGACCGCCATGATCAGTTGCGGGGCGTTGACCAGGTCCACCAGGTCCTCCAGCTCATCCTGGGTGAGGTCGGGATAGTTGCGACTGAGGGCCTCATGGATCACCGTGATGCTGTCGTCCAGCATCGATTCGGTGATGACGAGTCCGCCCCCGGCGGTAAGGTCTTTCATCCGTTCCAGGACGGGGAGAATCTTGCGGATGCGCCGCCAGTTCAGGGGCGGAACCACAAATTCCCGGTCGCCCAATTTCATCAGTTCACCGTCAAAGCGGGGGGGCGTCTCGGTCATACCTTAACTCCCCAGACTCAGCAGGCCCAGCTCGTCCACGCTGTCCACCTGGGCGCTGAAATCCATTTCCTGGATGACGAAGTCGCCGCGCTTGGTGGGCAGGGTGAGCTTGTCGGAGACGCACCGGTTGAGGATGAGGACCACCTTTTCGCCGTCGAAGTTGCCGGTGAGAACGGCCTTGAAGGTCGGCATGGTGCCCGCCTCCACGTTCGCCAGGGTGATGGTCTTGCCCACCAGGGCCGAGGTGTAGAGGTAGTCGAACTTGACCTTTAAGGTGGTGTCGGCGGCTGCAAAGGTGTACACCCCGGTAGTTTCATTCAAAGAATACTCACCGGTGGCGGGGGCCGCGGCCACCCGGGTCAGGGGCTGGCCGTCGGTGGCCGCATCGTTCTTGCCGAAGATCACGCCCAGGTTGGTGTGGAAGGTGGCCCCGTTGGCCACGGTTATGGAAAAGGGGGTGGCGGGGATGGTGCCCGCCTCGCCCACGATGGGCAGCACCTGGCCGGTGGCGGGGGTGGCGGCGAAAAACAGTTTGCCCATGAGGTCGGCGGACAGCTTGGCCAGCTTGGCCTTGCAGGTCACCTTGCCTTCGGCGACGCCCACCGCGTCGGCAAAGACGTTTTGGCCGTGGAGTTCTTTCTTGGTGAGGGCGATTTCCACCGCCACTTCCTGGAGGATGCCAAATTTCACCGGGGTGGGCACGGCCACGATGCGGTCAATGCCGTAGAGATTGCCGGCCCCAAACATGATGGGCTTACCCATGACTTATTCTCCCTTGAGCCGCTGCTTCAAAACGTCCTTGGCCCGGAGCAGCAGGTTCCAGGCCTCGGTATCCCGGGATACGGGGGAATTGGGGAAAAACTCCTTGAACCAGGCCTCCACCAGTTGGCCGGTATCCACCTTGGCCTCGGCGGGCGCCTCGGCCCGCGCCTTGAGTTCGTCTTTCTCAGTCATATTGCCTTCTCCTTGCGCCTTTGCGGCTCTGCGCCTTGGCGTGAGATTTTTTTTGGCCTCATGCCGGAAACCCGGAACCCGCTTTCTCACACCGCCAGAATTTCCACCGGGATCACCACGCTGGCCTGGCCGTCCAGGAGGCCCTCGTTTTTTTCGATCTTGCCGGTGATCCGGCAGTATTCCACCCGGCCGCCCAGGGTCTGGTTCTCTTCATCCTCATCCGGCGCCAGGGCGGCCTCGATGGCGTCGATGAGGGGATTGAGGATGCTCCCCGGGGCCGCGTTTCGGTCCTCGTTCAGCCGGGCATAAAAACCCAGGTCCACATGCAGAAAATGCTTGGCCGGCAGCCCCTGGGCCTGGATCTGCACGGTCTCACCCGGGCCTTCCTCCACGAACAGGGCCGGCTGCTCCTCCGCCGCCACGTCCTTGGTCAGCCGCGCCCGGCGGGAGGTGGTGACGAAGCCGGGCAAGTCCTTGACCAGGTCGAAGAGGGCCTGGTAGATGGCTTCCCGGTTGATCATCCTTTTATCCCCCGGGCCACCGCGGCATCGATGGCGGCCCGGATCCGGGCCGCATTCTCCCTGAGGCTGGAGCGCAGAAAGGAGCGCTCCGGCATCTTGGAGCCCGGATGCTGCACCGATTTGCGTACCAGGCCCACCCCGCCGATCTGAAAGGCCAGGGCCTTTTTGTTCCGGGCCCGGATGACGTGCGCCCGGGTCGTGCCGCCGTATTCGTGGATGGCGGCATAGACCAAAGCCAGCCCGACGCTGCCGGTGATGCCGGCGCCGCTGTCCTCAAATTGGGAGTTGATCTTGCGGCGCAGAGTGCCGGAGCGGGTTTTCAGGACCGCCCCGGAAACCTTTTGTTTAGCCGTCCGCTCCACATTATAGGTCTCGGCCCTCACCGCCTGGCGTACTAACCCCAACACCCGGGGCGGCACTTCCCCCAGGTGTTTGATCACCCCTTCGGCCCCGACAATCGTGACTCGAATCATACCGGCACCACCTTTTTATAGCCCTGCAGCACGGTCTTGACGCTGGCCGGCATGTCCCGGGTGCTGAAGGTGACGTTCTGCCCCTGCATGGAGGCCGAGTCCTGGCCGATGTGATCCCGCTCCTTAAAGCGCAGCGCAATCAACTCCAGGGCGGCCTGCTCCAGGTCGGCGGGGGTGCCGGCATAGCCCCGGGTGCAGGTCAGCGCCACGTTGCCCCGGCCCCGGGTGAAGGCGTAGCCCTGGAGCCAGACGGCGCTGGAGCTGAAGCGGTAACCGGAGGCGGTGGTGGTGGCCGCCAGGGGAATCGCCGTCCCGTCGATGGTGAGGGACGTCACCGCGGTGAGGGGCGGCCGGCCCAGGACCAGGACGTCGCTGCCATGGCCGTCCAGCACCAGGGCGTAGCTCTGGGAGGCCACCTGGTAGCCGATGCCCTCCGGCCCCTGGATAAAAGCGCTCACCGCGGTGATGAGCCGGGCCAGCAAGACATCAGCCCCATCGGTGGCGAGATTCAGCCAGTCCTTGAGGTTCGCCAGGGTGGTGAGGTCGCCCATTTACTTGCGTGGCGCAGGCGTCCCCGCCTGCGGTCCTTTGGCTTTTTCGGTTTTCGTCCCAAAATCTTCCGGATCCTTGAGGTGCGTCGGGGTGAAACCCCAGCCCGGCTGGGTGAATTCCGCCGCGGCCTCGTCGGGCACCTCCACCACGCCCTCGACTACCGGGTACGATTTGCCATCGAAGCTCACCGACCCGCAGCCCTTGGGGGCTTTTAGTCTCATGTTTTCCTCCTTGCGCCTTGGCGCCTTTGCGTGAGACATTTTTCCCTCTCGCAAAGACGCAAAGACGCCAAGATGCCAAGACGCCAAGAACGCCAAGGCTAGCCGTTGGCGATATTGGTGATCAACCCCCAGGCCGGCGGGAAGTAGTTTTGCAGCACCTCGTCCACGGTGACCGAGAAATTCCGCTTCAGGGTGGTGAGCACCCAGTCGATCTGCATGTACTCCCAGCGGGTGCGCACCTGCACCACGTTCTGCACCCCGGAGAGGGAGTAGGGCAGGCTCATGCACTCGAACAGGATGGTGCCCGGCGGCAGGTCCGGGTGCACCGCCACCGGGATCTCCACCCCGGTGATGGGGTGGATGTAGCCGGTGACGTTGATGCCGCCCAGCACCGCCCCCTGGCGGGTGTCGATGGCGAAGGTCACGGCGCTGCCCGCCGCCCCGGTGGCCACCTTGGAGGCCATGTTCTGCTTTTCCTGGCCGTTGACCCAGATGCAAGTGGGGAAGGTCTTGTAGACGTTCCAGAAGTGCACCAGGGCCTCGTTGATCTCGACGATGCCGGTCTTGGTGTCCGCGGTCAGGGGCGTGCCCGTGCCCGGGGTGCCGGTGGCCATCGTCTTGATGTAACCGTTGGAACCGCTCTTGAAGATCTGATAGAGCAGGCCGTCGAAGATCAGGGCGTTTTTGCTGTTGTCCGAGGCCGGCATGGCGGCGATCAACTGCGTACCCGTGGCTACCGGGGTGGTGATCAGATAGCTGTTGATGGTGGTGATGGCCCCCAGCTTGCAGTCGCCCCCGTCAGCACCCCAGAACCAGGCGTAGGCCACCGCGCCGGAAACCGCAGTGACGCTGGCCTTGATGGAGTGGGTGTCGGCGGCGTCATCGGCGGTGGTGACGTTGGCCGCCGCCGAGATCTGGGCCGAGCCGCCGCCGTAGGTCTCGGTGGTGCCGTCGCCGTTGGCCCGGCTGACCACCGCGGGCACGCCCCCGACTACCGAGGCGTTGCGGTAACCTTCCAGGGTCAGGGCCACGCAGTGTACCACGTACTTGGTCTTAAATTTACAGGTGCCCCCGGTGCCCACGTCCGCCAGGGTGGGGGTGGGGGTGGTGCCCAGGGCCACCGCGGCGCCGTTGCCGCCCAGGATGATGAACTCCTCCTGGATCATCAGGGAGCGCAGCAGGCCTTCCACCGCCAGGGCGGAAATATCCATAAAGCCCTTGCCTGCGGCCTGGGCCTGGAAGGTGACGTAGTCGTCCAGCACCAGGGTGCGGTAGGCCGCCAGATAATCAGCCACGGTGGTGGTGACGATGCCGCCCCGCCGCCCTTCGCCGGCTCCGGCGGACAGCCCCGCGGTGTTAATGCCGGTGATGGCCTTCCAGTTGGCCTGGATGCCGATGCCGCCGCCCACCCGGGGAATCTTGTTCCGCAGGGGGGTAAGCACGGGATAAAGGGTTTTGGCCGGGGCTTCCAGGTCGTAGCCCTTCAACCCTTCCGTGGCCGCCGTCCCGCCCAGGGCCGTGGTGAAGGCCTTGGCCATTTCCGGGGTCGGCGCCGCCAGGGCCTCCTTAATCAATTGCAGCGTTTCGTTAATCATCTTATCTCTCCTTTCAGCCCAGGCTGATGGGATTTGCGTGGGCCGCCTTGATGAGGCCCTGGGTATCTTTGTTCTTGATCATCTCGTCCTGGGTGGGGCCGTCGGTTTTGGCCAGGGGCTGAACGTCATCGCCCTTGTCCACTACCTTCAGCACCCCCGTGGCCGGGGCCGGCTCCGCCTCCACCTTGGCCAGGCGCTCCGTGAGCGCGGCGTTTTCCGCCTCCACCTTGGCCAACTGCTCGCCCTGGGCGCTAAAGGCCGCCTCCACTTTCTCCAGGCGCTCGCCCAGACCACCTACCACTTTTTCCAACTCCGCCGGTGTCGCCATCGGTTCCATCCCTCCCTGGCCGGCGATCCCCAGGGCCGCGGCCATCTCATGTTTTTGCTGACAATGAGGGCAGACATCTGCATCTGCCGCCTTATTCATGGCCATCCCGCCCACGGGCTGCGTCAGCAGCGCCCGGACGTTGGCCGCCAGTTCCTCGGCCTCTTCGGCCGCAAAGTCCTTGAAGATTTCCAGCAGGTTGAGAAAAGCCGCCTGCAAGCGGGCCGGGACGCTGGAGCCGTCCGCCTCCGCCTCCCAAAACACGTTGTCCATCATGCAGCGCAGGTCAAAGAGCCGGTAGGCCATCTGGGCCACGTCGCTGAGGCGCTTTTGCAACGTGGGGCGGGCGTCCCCCAGTGGTGCCGGCGTCCCCGCCGGCGGACCTTGAAAATCTTTTTCTTCCTCGCTGCCGTCCGCCTTCACCAGGGTGAAGCGGGCCGATTTGATCATGGGGTTGTCGGCCAGGGAGAGTTCGGAGGGCACCGCGGCGTAATAGACCAGGTTGCCCACCTGGCGCTTGGGGCCATAAGAGCCGCCGAAGGAGAATCCGGTGTAAACCCCCTCCCGCACCTTTTTGACCTCGCCGGCGTCTACCACCTTGGCCACCACGTCCACCGCCTGCTCGGCATCAATGAAACTGAGGGCGATGAGCTTGCCCGCGGCCAGGCGGGGGTTGTGCATGGCCCGGAGGTTGCCCAGGCTTTGGCCGCCGCTGGCCTTGACCATCTCCTCGGACCAGTTTTTGATGAAGGGCTTACTGGCCTCGTAATCGAAGACCTCGCCCTTGGGGTCGGCCTCCTGGGCCGCCGCCCGGCCCCAGACCTCCACGGTGCCGTCGTCCAACTCCACCACCTTGGTCAGGGGCATGAACAAAATTCTTTCCATCCTCAACCTCCCTTTTTCTTTGCGCCTTTGCGCCTTTGCGCCTTTGCGAGAGATTTTTTCTTTTTTCTCGCCAAGACGCCAAGGCGCCAAGAGCCCTACCCCAACATGCCCGTCATCCGGGCCATCTTTTCAGGATCTAGGTTGACCGGCGTTGCCCCCGACAGCAGGCGCAGCGTGGTCTGCCCCTCCCGGGTGGAGAGCACATAGCGCAGCCAGACGAACTTTCCCGGCATTGCCTCATCCCAGGCCGGTAGGGCGGGCGTCAGTGGCGCAGGCGTCCCCGCCTGCGGTCCTTGTAAAAACCTGCGCCAATCCCCGATCACCTGCTGCAGCTCCCGGTTGGCGTAATTCTGATAATCCACCTGCATCCGCAGGGCCGCGGCCAGGGGCAGGGGCGTCTCCGGATAATGCCCCCGGGGGCAGGAGATGGGGAAAGTCCCCGCCAACTCCACCAGGGCCGGATCATCCGGGGCCACCGTCCCGAACAGCCGGCAGACCAGGGGCCGGCGGGCGTAAATCTCGCAGCCCGAATCGCCCAAAAACGGGCAGGCGGCCAGGGCCGGGCCGGCGGCATACTTCCCCGGGTGCTTAATCTCCCGCCATTCGGAGAGCAGCATGGCCCGGGCGTCGCCCTCGCAGCACTGGCGGCAACCCGGCTCGCAGCTCATGCCCGGGATTTGCCGGTGCCAGAATTTCAGGAGGCGCTGGATCATGCACCATCTCCCTGTTCCGCCACTACCGGCAGCACATCGCAGACGCAATTGGGGTGGGCCGGCGGACCCGTGTCGCCGGAGGGGAAGGCGTCTTCCAGGGGGATCACTCCCGCCGCGGCGTTGCCCTCACATTCGTCACACGGATATTCTTCCGAGCCCCGGATCCACTCCTTGCCCTGCACCACCCCGGAATTCCGGTAGGCCATGAGGTTGCCTTGCACATCCGCCTGGGCGATCTCGGTGCGGGCGATCATCTCGCCCCGCCCTTCGGAAAAGCCGTAATTCTCTTGCAGGGCCTGGCCCAACTGCCGGGTGCTCCAGCCTTCCTCCACCGCCTGGGTGACGTCGGCCCGGAGATAATCCCGGGTGGCCTCGCTGATCTTGGTGACCAGCTCCGCGGCCCGGTTCTCGGCCCACTCCACCGCCAGCTTGTTGACCTGGTTGACGATGGCAGTGGGGTGGGCGTCCTCGCCCGCCGTCCTTAAACCAATCTGGGTGAAGGCCGCCCAGCCGCCGTTCTGGGCCGCCTTAGCCAGGATGGCCGCCGCCTCTTCCCGGGTGGCCGAGATCCCGGCCAGGGTCAATTCCTGCAACAGCCGGTCAATTTTGGCGGCCTGATCCTCTTCCGCCTTGGCCAGGCCAGTAGGGCGGGCGTCCCCGCCCGCCACCTTTTCAAGGCCCAAGGCTTGGGCCAACTGCGCCGCCGCCGCGGCGGCGTCGGCCTTGAGGGCCGCCAGCATCAGCTTCTGCAAAGCAGCCCGGGCCTTGACCACCTCCGGCCGCTCCCGGTCCAGGGGCTGGAGATTCTTCTTGCCTTCCGCAACCTTGGCCAGCTTTTGGGCCGGGAGTGGAGTCGGCCCTGCCGTCTCCTTGACACTCTCGCCATCTCCCGGCCCCAGGGTCCCTGGTTCCCCATTGGTATTCGGTGGCGCAGGCGCCCCCGCCGGCGATCCTTCCGGCGCCAGCGGCGCCTTCCCTATCTCATCCAGCAGCACCGGCCCCGCCACGGTCATGAGGAAATCCGGTACGCGGTCCTTTTCATAGCCCCGATCCTGGCGAATTTCCGAACGCCGCCGCACCCCCGAGCGCAGGTGAATCTCATCGATCTCCGCCTGCTCCTTGGGCTTGGTGGTGCTCTCTTCTTCCCAGGCAAACTCCACCAGGTCGAAGCCGCCCCGCTCCAGGCCCTCGTCGATCCCGTCCTTGATCCATTCCTGCAAGGGCGCCAGGCCCTCCTCCAGGGACGCCTGCTCGGCGGTTTCGGCGGTGGCCCGGTTCATCTGCTGCACAAAGGCCTGGGGGGACAGGGAAAAACAGAAGCACACCACCCGGGCGAACCACTCGTCGATGGCGTCCTTGAGGGCCGCCTCTTTCATGGAGTGCGGGGTCATGCCATTGGGCACCCAGGTACCCTTGCGGCGCTGGGCGGTGTTGCCGGCAAAAAGGCTATCCCAGTATTGCTGCCATTCCCGGATCTGCTCGGTGGACCAGGCCTCCGGCACCTCCAGAAGGGAATCCGGCAGGTTGCCCTCGGTGTAGTATTGCAGCAGGTGGATCTGGCGGCGGATGACGATGTTGACGGTGATGATGATCTGCTCCACCGGGGAGAGGCCGTAAACCCGCCAGGACAACGGGTTGCGGGGAAAATAGATCAGTTCGTCCAGGGTGTAATTCGCCGCCGGCACCCCCTTGAGGATCTGCTGATAGGCCGGGAGAGGCGGCAAGGGCGTCCGCCCGGAGTCGTCCAGCACCGGTTTGATCAAGGCGCCGTCCATGACCTCCAGGGCATACAGGCCGCCGCCCCGGTCCTTCCGGGGATAGAGGGTGGCGCAGTCGCCCACGAACATATCCTCCATCCACATGCGCAGCCACTGGTTCCAGCGGTGCACCCGGTCGGGCTTTTTAAACAGGTCCTTGGCCTGCCCGGCCTGAGCCTCCGCCGCGGCCAGGAGACGCTTGCCGCCGGCGGCAGCCGCCTCCGTGGCCTTGATGTTCCAGGAGAGCTTGCAGAGCTGGTCCTTCCGGGTCTCGATGGCCAGGCGCACCAGGTCGCAGTTCAGGGCCAGGGACCGGAGCTGCCCGAAGGAGATGGACTCCTCGCCCCGGGGCTGCATCCGCAGGTTGTAGCCCGCCGGGTAATCCCACTGGCGGCCCTTGACCGTCTCCGGGGCCGCCGGCGCCTGGGGCTCGCCGGGGCCGAACCAGGCCTCCGGGGCCCGGCCGGTGAAGGCGTATTTCAGCCCCTGGCCCACCCGGGTGATAATCCCCGGATCGATGGTAGTCTTTTTACCCTCAGCCATGTAGCCACCCAAGCAATGCAGTCCCCAACCCGGTCAAATAGAGGGCTATCGCTATGCCCATTAATACCCAGTCATACCACCTATCCATAATAACTGACCCCTAACCCCTGACCCCTGCCGCTACCGTCTGCCCCTTCTTCCGGGCCTCCTCCGCCTGCATCTTCTCCACTTCGTCCCGGTAAAAATCGAACAGGCCCATGCCGGCGCCGCCTTCCAGGAGGTGCAGCGCCCCCTCCAGGGCGTCCGGGCCGTCGTCGTTCACGGTCTTGGAGGGGAAATACAGGAGCTGCTCGATCAACAGATCCTGGTTGCCCTGGCCCCGGCAAAACCGGATCTGGCCCCGCTCCACCTTGGGGGACAGGCCGGAGATGCGGGTCTCCTTGTTGATGGTTTGACCCGTGCCCCGGATGGGCAGGTGAAAGCCCCGCTGCTGGGCGGCCCGGTCGAACTCCCGCAACAGTAATTTCTGGAAGGCCACCACCTCCACCCCGAACTGCCAGTAGCCCCACTGCTCATGCCGGGCATAGGCCGCGGCAATGGCGGCATCGATACTGGCCTTGCGGATGTAGGCGTCCAGGACGTAATAGACCATGTCCCGGCGATCCCAGCCCACGGTGAGGATGGATTTGTAATCCGAGGTGGCGTTGGCCTCCACCGAGGGATCGAAAAACCCGGCCACCACCAGGTGCTTGCCCCGCAGTTCCTCGGGGTGGTAAAACTTGAACCAGTCCTCCTGGAAGACGCCCTCCTCGTTCACCGGGTTGTTCTGCTTCTCGGTGTTGAAGGCCAGGGAACCCATCATCTTTTTCTGTTCCAGGAGCTTCTCCACCGGGTGCAGCGCCGGCCAGAACGACACCAGCATGGTTTTGCCGTCCGGCCCGGTCTCCTCGTTCAAGGCCCGGTAGATGTTCCGCTGCCAATGACACCAGGGCTCTTCCTGGGAGTGGATGGCGATCCACAGGGCGCTCTTGTTGGCCAGGATGGTCCCGATCCACAACAGGCTCCCGGTAGCGTCGATGGAGGGGTAGACCGCCCGGGTGACCCAGGCCAGGAGCTTGCGCACCAGGTCGGGACTCTTGACGTTCTGGTCGTTTTCCATATCGTCCAAAACCACCAGGTCGGGACGGAACTGCTTGTGCTTCAGGCCCCGGAGGCGCTGGCCCCGGCCCCGGGCCTTGAGGCGCACGTCGTTCAAGGTGACGAAATCGTCCACCGCCCAGTAGTCCCGCACCAGCTCGCCGAAATCGCACCTGATGCGCTCGTTGTAGAGCAGCTCCAGGTAGAGGTAGCCGGTGAGGTCGCTGGCCAGGTCCTCGGTGTCGCTGCCGAGAATGATGAAATGGCGCAGGCCGTGACAGATCTGGTGCAGGGAATACCCGAAGGAGACGATGGTGGACTTGGCCCCTTCCCGGGGCGCGGCGTCCACCGCCGGGATCACCACCTCCCCGGGGCCGGGGCGCCGGTCCACCTGGGCCACCAGCTCGTGGTGGAAGGGCGCTTCCGGGGCGCTGAAATAGTGGGGCAGATAGGTGCGGAAAAACTCGAAATGATCGGTGCGGGTGCGCTCCCGCCGGGCCGCCCGGCCCGCCTCGGAGACGTCCTCAAACGCCGCGACCTCCCGGAACAGGCGGCCCAGGATCTGGTCGGCCTTCTCCTGGAACTGCTTGCGGGTGAGCTTCAGTTTTAAAGTGCGCGCCGCCATGTGGTCTTACTCTCTTAGCGCCTTTGCGCCTTGGCGCCTTGGCGAGACCCTTTGTTTTTTTCTCTCGCCAAGACGCAAAGCCCGCTAAGGTTATTCCAGGCTCCTAAACCAGCTCCGGACCCGCCCGCCGATGAGCTGCAATTCCCCCGGCGGCAGGTTTCCGGCCTTCAAAAAATCGGTGAATTCCTTCATGACCTCCACCGCCATGACCCGGAGATCCAGGGCCTGGCGCTCCACCGCCTTGATGGCCGCCATGGCCTTGTTGATGGCGTCGAAGGTGGCGTTGTCCAGCGTGCCCTCATCCGCCCTGGCCTCGATGGTGATCAAATATTTTTCCAGGGCCCGGCGCATGCGTTCAGCCAGGTCCCGGGGGCTGGCCAGGGCCGCGGCCCGCTTGGCCTCCCAGCCGCCCTTCAGCCGCCACTTGTACAGGGTGTTGGCGCTCACCGGCAGGATCTGGGCGATCTGCTCGGCGGTCTTGTTCTCCCGGACGTAGAGACGTTCGGCCTCATCCCAATACGCCTCTTCCTTGCGCCCGGCCACGCCTCAGCCCTCCAACTCTTTTTGCAGTTTACGGGCCTCGGTCATCACCGTTACCAACTCATTGGCCGCCGCCTGGACGGAGTGCTCTTTGATGCTCTTGAGATCTTCGTCATAGATGCGGAAGGTGTTGACCTGAATGATTTGGATGAGCTGGTCAATGCGGACCAGCAGCGCCCGGAAGCGTTCATGTTGTTCCACCTTCGCCAACCTGCACAAGCGCTCCTGAAAGTCACCCATATCATCTCCAAAAAGCCGGCAGCACCCGGGCCGCCAGATCCAGCAAAAACGCCAGGAGCGCCAGGCCGCCCAGGATATAGGCCAGCTTCATTTTGATGGGGCTGATCTGGGCGTCCATCTTGGCGTCAACCTTCGCCTCGATCCTGACCAGGGCCGCATGGGTGTCCAGCACCACACAGGTGTGGGCCGGGTCCCGGTGCACCGCGCAGGGGCAATTTTCCAATTTTTGCAATCTCATCTCCCGGTTTTTGCCCCCGGCCTCATGCATCGACATCCGGTGGCTGATCTGGGTGCGCAGCAACTCGATCTTATTTCCGAGCCGCGAATCGAGCCGTTCCAACAACAGGGCGAAGTTCTGCCTGGCTTCATCGCTCAGGCCGGCCAACAGCGGCGGGTTGACCGGGTCATGCCCCATCAAAACTCCCCCCCCTCCGGGTGTTCGGCGCTGATCAGTGCCCAGAAATCGTCACACAGGCCCGCGGCGAAATAGCGGTAGGGCAGCCAGCCCCAGCCCTGGGCGCCCCAGCCGGTGCCCCAGGAGTTGGCGAAGCCGATGGCCCCGGGCGGCTCATTCCAAAAGGTCGAGTGCATGGCGTCGTCATACCGGCAGGCATAGACGCAATGGCCGCCCACGGGCTTATCCGCCGGCTGGATAAAAGGCACCCAGCCGTCCCCGGTCACCCGGTCGATGGACGGGAAGACGATGAAGCCGAAGACCACCGGAAACCCGGCCCGGATATAGGCCTTGATCTCGGTGAGATTCTTGAGGCGCACATACCGCAGGGCCTGGAAGTTCTGGGCCTCGCCCATCGCCACGAAATCCGGTTCCCGGTCGAAATCCGCCACCCGGTAGGGCCAGACGTCCTCCGGGGGCGAGCCCAGGCGCACCAGGGCCCGCATCCCGTCCCGGATCATGGCCCCGGAATCGCCCTGGAGCCGCCCGTAGCGCCGGGCCGCCTTGTAGAGAAAGAGCCGGGAAATGGGGACGTAGCCCCGGCCGTTCTTGAGGCCGTCGAACTCAAAGGCCCCGGCCACCCCCTGGGCGACGCAGGACCCAAGCTCAAGCTGATCCTTGATGGGGGGGGCGAAGCGGGCGAAGTTCGCCGCGGCCGCCGGCCGGGCGCTTTCCGCCGCCTGGGCCGCCCAGGGCACCGCCCCCCGGGCGTAATCCCGGGGGTCAGGCAAATCCTTGCGCCACCCCAGGGGCCGCATCATTTGGCCCCGTAGCCCATCATCACCGCCACGGTGTAACCGGCCTGGGCCGCCTGGCTGGCGTTAAGCTCCTCTTCCGGGGCGACGCAGATCCCGTCCTTGATCTTGCGCAGGATGGGAATGGCGATCTTCAAGGCCGCGATGGTGGCGGTAATGGCCGGGGTGGGGGCCAGGCCCTCCAGATAGTAGAGGGTGTCGCTGGCCTGGTCCAGCTTCTCCGCCGCGCTCATGACCTGCTCGGCGGTGGGGGAACAGAAGGCGTTTTTCAAGGTCTCGCAGCCGCAGACACTTCCCATGGCCAAAATCAACAGAATCAGTGCATACCGTTTCATTCTACCTCCGTGTCTCCTCGACGATAAATACGGACGACCGGGGCGGGGTGCTCATCTTTCAGCCCCACCGGTTCTTTGGTGATCAGGCGCAGCGCCAGGTTGACCACCGCCAGGATGGCCCCCTGCAACTCGCCGTCAATGACAAAGCCGAATTGGCTCTGGGCCAGAAGGGCCAGGCCCGCCACCAGGTTGACCCACAAGGTCCTTGATTTCCACCAGGCTTTTTTATCCATGCTGTCCTCCCAGGGGCGGCCGCAGGTGCGGGCAAAAGACCACGTCCAGGTGCATCCCGGTCTTTAGCGGCTCCGCCATTTTCTCCATAAATTCACAGGGCGGCTCCCACCGGTCGCAATTCCGGCAGGCGTCGGTCTCGGTGCGCTGTAATTTATCGGCTCGCTTTTTCCAAAACATTGAAAAGCTCGTTTTTGGTTTTTCGTTTTTGGTAAAACCCCTTAGCGTCCTTGGCGTCTTGGCGAGAGACCCGCTTCTCAATGCCGTGGGGAGGTCTTTGTCGGCCGGTCCGCCTTCCCCCGGCCGTTCGGACCGGCCCGGGCGGTTGGGGTTTTCGTGATGTCCCCACCATTAACGCACAAAATCAAGGGGTTGTGGGTCCGTTAGATACGTTAGGTCCGTTAAAGTTGCATAAGGTCAAAAATAATGGCCCCCGCAGGGGCCATTGCCTTAAATGTAGGGTGGGCAATGCCCACAATTATTCCGGGATCTATTCCTGGTTGAGGGCGTTTAGATATTCGCGCACTGCCGATTCGGGGATCTTGAGATTGCGCGCCGACGATTTCTCACCCCCCAGCTTCCCCTGGCGCCAGAGCTTACGCACCTGGTGAGGCGTCACCCCCAGGAGGCGGGCCACCTGATCGGGCCGCAACAGCCGCTCCGGCTGACCCTGGGCCGCAGCCACCGCCGGATGAAAATTAGTCCCCATATCCCCCTCCTTGAACCCGGTTCCTCAATCGCTTTTTTCGCCCCCGCCGCACCGCGGCGCACCCGGCCCACACCAGGCCCACCAGCACCCCGGCCGCGGCCACCACCGCCCCCATCTGGGTCAGGTAATAATCCGGTCCGTCCATACGGTCGCCTTCGGAATCCGCCACCCCAGCACCTGGTCCTGGGAAAACCAGGCCCGGCTCACCCGGTTGCCCTGGTTGCCCCCCAGGAGCAGCACCCGGTTATCGTCCCAATCCTCCAGAAACCCGACGTGGCCGGAGATCGGCCCCCGGGCCAGGATCACGATCACGCCCTGCCCAAACTCCGCATCCTCCGGCTCCCGGCCCCAAGTAAGCCAGGACCGGGCCCAGGCGCTGCCGGTGCCCCGATAGCCCCCCAACTGCATGATCCGGTTGACGAAGGCCGAGCACCAGGGGGTCTCGTCGGTGCGGTTGTCCGGCGGCCCGAGGCTGGTGGACTGCAGGCACTCGATGATAAATTCATTGGCCTTGGGGCCGGGAATCTCGCAGATCCCCAGCTTCCGCCGGGCAATCGCCATCCACGGGTATTCCAGCATGTCTGCCTCGCTTTGCGCCTTGCGCCTTGGCGCCTTTGCGCCTTGGCGAGAGCCGTTTTAGTTTCTCGCCAAGACGCCAAAGCGCCAAGATTTTGCTTAAATCATCCCCAGGTCCCGAGCCACCGCCCGGGTCATGCCCTTGAGAAGCAGTTTTTGGTTTTTAGTTTTTGGTTTTTGGTTAGTAGCACAGGCTTCCAGCCTGTGATCCTTATCTCCCCCTGCGGCCCTTATCCCCACCCCCGCCTCGCAGGTCTCGCAGGGAAACCCCGGCAGGCAAAAGTCGCTCAGTTGATTCAAGATGCACCACCAGGGCGTCAGGGTCAGCCTGTAACCCAGGCACTCCACCGGCCCCGTCGCCTCCAACCCCTTTAAGCCTTGCGGTCCCAGCTTGGCGGTTAGGGCGGTTAAGCCGCCCTCCCCCAGCACTTCGGCCGTTTTATTCATTTCCCCTCCGGCTTTTCCAGGGCAGCCCAGAGCCTGTCCGCCGCCTCATCCGCCCTGGCTCCCACCACCAGGCTGCACCACGCCACCAGCAGCAGGAACCCGCCCAGCAGCGCCGCCACACCGATAATCACCCATTGCCACATGTCTGCGCCTCCTGCCTCGCCTTGGCGCCTTTGCGCCTTTGCGAGAGCCGTTTTTAATTTCTCGCCAAGACGCCAAAGCGCCAAAATTTTGCTTAAATCAGCCCCAGTGACTACTGGCCACTGCTCCCCGCCATCGCCTTCCCGGCCTCGTCCAGACAATCCTGACAGACGAACTTGGGCGCCCCCTTCCCGGCCCAGGGACCCAGCATGACCACCCGCCGTTTGACCCCTTCCAGGACCGGATCGCACAGATCACAGGTGTCGTCGAATACGCGAAATTCACA
>Ga0366818_10096_pt1:0-30000 | contig 35110 bp, 28 predicted proteins | sample TotcelFGM3001N14_FD_207090 | JGI IMG/M metagenome (GOLD analysis project Ga0366818, IMG submission 207090) | Enriched cells from coal bed in the Powder River Basin, Montana, United States - Total cells FGM rep3 HSBNCT.FGM.300.1.N14 ...
AGCCTTCCGATAGTTCAGCCATTTCGAGACTGAAGGATCAACCAATTGGACACCGGAAGTCAAATAATCCGAGCCTTGGCACTGACCGGCCTGCTGATAGGGGCCATCGACTATCGGTTCGACGTCGTCACGCGCTGCGGGCGGTTTCTCACTCGGAGGCTATCGTTGACGCTGCCAGGCAGCCCACCGCGCGTTCGTGAGGCTTTTTCGTTGGATGGCCTTGCCGTGTGGGTCGGTATCGCGGTGCTCGCGGCGTTGAGTCATCTCGCCGCGGATCTCGTCTTCTCCGGTACGGAAGCTCTGCCCGATTGGGAATTGCAGCTGTTCTGGCCGTTTTCCACGGCGGGCTACGTATACCCCCTGATCGCCTGGGGCGATGCCGGGGTCTCCATCGTCTTCGTGACCGGGATGTTTGCGATGTGGAAATGGCCCGCTCGCTTACAAGCGACTTCGCTCGCGACCTTGGCGGCGGTGGCTCTATACTTGGCGGTTCGCGATGCATGGCTGTAGCCCCGCACGCTGCAGAATCCAGACCATCGGACACCAGTTGGTAAAGGCGGACTGGAGTAGATTCAAGCCGGCAAAACCAGTCAGGGCCAGCCACCACGGCGAATGCAATGCCGCCAGTAAAACGCTGCCGGAAACCACCACTCCCGCAGCCGCCCGCAATCCTCGTTCAATCGTCATCGCGCGTCTCCTGGTTCGTTCTTTGGCGATCTCCGCGGCCTCGGCACTGCAAACAGTCAAAATATGCGAGGCGTGCCGCAGGTCGTGAAGCACCCGGCCTACAGAAGACTGATTCGCGACCAGTATCTTTGGTTACAAACATTGTGACGAAAACCATGCCGGAGCCATTTCCGTTCGGTTGCGTCCATCTGCTACACTGCGGAGCATGTTCCCGCCCCGCATTATTCAAAGCGTCCGTACGAAACTGGAGGTGGCCACGTGAAGACGTACCTGTCGTCTCGGCTCCCATGGTTGTTTGCCATCGCCGCCGCGGCGTTGTTTCCGACTCTCCGCCAGACCGTCGCGTCAGACTCGTCCTACGCGGTTGTCGTGTCGCAACAGACCGCGGAGGACGCCGGCTGGAAACCGGTGGTCGAGGCGCTGGTGCTCAAGCACCAAGCTCTGGTGATCCCATACACCGACTCGGCCGAGCAGGCCAAGCCGGCATTACGCCAGGCGTTTCCTCGCTATGTCTGCTTCGTGGCGCGCCCGGAGGAAGCGAGCCGAGCGTTTGTCGGCCACGTGCATCGTGTCACGCGTCAAATGGACGCCGATCCCTACACCGACTGCTTCTGGGGCATCCTGACCGGCTATGACGCTGCCAACGCATTGCAGATCGCGAAGCAGACCGAGCCGCTGACGATTCGCAAGGTCGCGGCCGGGACCGAATTCGCTACGACGATGGTGGACGAAGGCGTGTGGTACTGCGAACTGAACCAAGGCAAGATGGTCCGGAAAGAACGCGGTCGAGTTGCTGCGCCACAGCGTGTGCCGGAGGATACCACCGAGGCGCTCGTCGGCGCACTCAACGACTACCGGCCCGATTTGTTTATTACGTCCGGCCACGCCACCGAGCGGGACTGGCAGATCGGTTTCCGCTACCGCAACGGTTCGTTCCGCTGCGCCGACGGGCGGCTGTTCGGACTTGACACCCGAGGTCAACGGTTCCCCGTCGACTCGTCCAATCCCAAGGTTTACCTGCCCGTCGGCAATTGCCTGATGGGGCACATCGACGACGGCAACTGTATGGCGTTGGCTTGGCTGAACAGCGCGGGGGTACGGCAGATGCTGGGCTATACCGTGCCCACGTGGTACGGCTACATGGGCTGGGGCGTGCTCGATTACTTCGTCGAACAGCCCGGCCGCTACACGTTTGCCGAAGCGTTCTTCGCCAACCATCACGCGCTGATGCACCGGCTGGCGATGTGCGGTTCCGAACTTCTGGATCAGTCCGGCGGCGACACGGATCGCCGGCGGTCGCCTCCGGCGATCAGCGACGAAGCGCGAGCCGCCGGGTTGACGCCCGCCGACGCGCTGGGATTGGTTTTCGACCGCGACGTCGTGGCTTTTTACGGTGATCCTGCATGGCAGGCCCGCCTGGCGGACCGGCCCAAGGCGTACGAACAGGCGCTCATCCAGGCGGATGGCACGTACCGGTTCGAGATCACGCCACAGCGCGGCTCCGACAGCTTTGCGCCGATCAATACCAACGGATCGCAGCGCGGCGGGCGGCCGTTTGTCGCTTTTTTGCCGCAGCGTGTCACCGATGTTCGCATCATCGAGGGCGAGGATCTGCGGCCGGTCATCACGGACGACTTCGTCCTGGTGCCCAACCCGGGCGTATGCGATCCGGCAAAACGGTACCGGGTCGTTTTCGAGGCTCGCCGGTTGTAGGAGTTCGGAACTCCATCTTGCGGATCGCTCTTCGCTGCTTGGGTAGTGGGCGGTTCTCGCACCCGCCACGCTATCCGAACCGTCCGGTCACGTAGTCGTTGGTTTCCGCCAGTTGCGGGTTGGTGAACATGTCCGTCGTCGGGCCGTACTCGACCAGGTGGCCGAGGTACATGAACGCAGTGAAGTCGCTGATCCGCGACGCCTGTTGCATGTTGTGGGTCACGATCAGAATCGAGTACTCGCCCGACAACTCGTCGATCAGGTCTTCGATCTTGTTGGTGGCGATTGGGTCCAGGGCCGAGCAAGGCTCGTCCAGCAGCAACACCTCCGGATCGCTGGCGATCGCCCGCGCGATGCACAGCCGCTGTTGCTGGCCGCCGGACAAACTCAAGCCGCTCTCGTGCAAGCGATCTTTGACCTCGCTCCAGAGGGCCGCTCCGCGGAGGCTCCGCTCGCAAACCTCCTGCAGGACGCTTCGCCGCCGCTCGCCGTCGATCCGCAGCGAATAGACCACGTTTTCGAAGATGCTCATCGGAAATGGATTGGGCTTCTGAAACACCATGCCCATGCGTTTGCGGAGTTCGATCACATCGACGCCGGAGCTGAAGATCGAGTCGCCGTTGAGCCGCATGTCGCCGCCGATCCGCACGCCGTCGATCAGATCGTTCATGCGGTTGACGCACCGCAGCAGCGTCGTCTTGCCGCATCCGGACGGGCCGATCAGGGCCGTCACCCGTCCCTTGGCCACGGGCATCGAGATCTCGTGCAGGGCCTGTTTCGTTCCGTACCAGAGGCTGAAGTCCAGAATCTGCAGGACGCTCTCCTCCTGCCACACTTCCTCGTGGATCAAAGCCTCGAACGACTCGCCCGCAGCGATGGCCGCCAGCCGGTTGGCCGGCGGCGAGGTTCCCGCGATTCCGTTGGCGTCGGTATCGCGAATTGCCGCGTCGAAGGACCCGGCGGGCAAGGAAATGGAGGGAGCGACAGAAACCATGAGACACCTCGACAACTAGAAAGCGTTACTGACGAACTTCCGCCTCAGCCGCCCGCGGAGCCAGATGGCAAACACGTTCAGCAGCGCGATCAGGGCGATCAGCAGGAGGGTTGTGGTGAACACCATCGGCTTGGCGGCTTCACTGTTCTGACTCTGGAAACCGAGGTCGTAGATGTGGAACCCCAGATGCATGAAACTCCGTTCCAGATGCACGTACGGAAACACGCCGTCCACCGGCAGTTCCGGGGCCAGCTTGACGGCCCCGACCAGCATCAGCGGGGCCACCTCGCCCGCCCCGCGGGCCATGGCCAGAATCATGCCCGTCAAAATGCCGGGCATCGCCCGCGGCAGGACGATCCGGTGAATCGTCTGCCACTTGCTCGCCCCGCAGGCCAGCGACCCTTCGCGCATCGACCGAGGCACGGCCGCCAACGCTTCCTCGGTCGCGACGATCACGACCGGCAGGGTCAGCAGCGCCAGCGTCAAGGCCGCCCAGAACAGTCCGCCCGTGCCGAACGTCGGGTTGGGCAGCTTGGCGGAATAGAACATCTGATCGAGCGTGGCCCCGATGATGTAACAGAAGAACCCCAGCCCGAATACGCCGAACACGATGCTCGGCACGCCGGCTAGATTGTTGATTGCGATCCGCACAATGCTGACCAGCCAGCCGCCCTTGGCGTATTCCCGCAGGTACAAGGCCGCTAACACGCCGAACGGGACAACGGCCACGGACATCAGCAAGGTCATGGCGACCGTGCCCCAAATGGCTGGCAATACACCACCCTCGGTGTTCGCTTCCCGCGGGTCTTCCCGCAGGAACTCGGCCCACCGCGAGAGATAGATCCCCAGCCGGCCGACGACGCCGAGCTGGTTCGCCGGGTAAGCCCGCACGATGTCCGACAGCGCCAGGGACTTGTCCTGACCGTCCGCAGTCTGTACGATCAGTTGGTACTTGGCGTTCGTCTTATCCAGCTCGACGATCTCGGCCCGCAAACGGGCAAACTCCGCTTCCAAGCCGGCCTGCCGTTTCTGGAAACGCTGTCCCGCCGCCTGCCAGGCATCCGAAGCCGGGCCGTGTTTCAACTCGATTTGCCGCAGGACCAGCCGCTCGTGCTCCAATCGGCGGTTGATCTCGCCGACATCCTTGATTTCCAGCTGCCGCCGCTGACGCCATCGCGCACGGACCTCCGGATGATACCGCTGAAACTGGTCCCAGATCTCCGCCGGTTCGGCCGCCACCGCTTGACCATCGATCAACAACGTTCTGGGAAATCCGTAGAAGCGGCCCCACGACAGCCGCTCGACGACCAGCGCCCAGGCGGGCTGGTCGTCAGCGGCAACCTCGAAGTGACTGATCCAGGTGAAGTGCTCGTTGGTCAACTCGTAGTTTCCCGTCCGGAGCAACCGGCGATGCATGGGCACCTCGACGTCGTTGCCGATCAGCGCCAACGTTTGAGCGGCCCAGATCCGGTATCCCAGTTCCGGCTCGTCCTGCAAACGGCCGCTCAGCTGCTCGAGTTCCGGCAGCGCCAGCCACGCCTCGGACTCGGTGCGGCACGCGATCCACAACTCGTCCAGCGCCGCGCCGTCGGCGTCCTTCGCGACCGCTTGCCGAATTTGCTCCTCCAACTTCCGCAGCCACTCCGCCCGCGCCGCCTGCCAGGCCGTGTCCAGCAGCCCCAACAGCGCGGAACGCTCGCGGCCCGCCGCGTCGCGCACCGGCGGCGCTAATTCCACCACGCGCTCAGCGGCGCGCAGGGCCGGGGCGGACAGCTCCGCTAGACGCCGTGTCAGCGTGCGGTCCTGGGCCCACCTCGTGACCAGGGCGTGAAACCGGTCGTTCAGCAGGCCGCGGGCAACTTGCTGCGCGGCCGGCGCGAGGTTGGGCAACCCGCCATAATCCAGCTCAAACACGCTGTCGCGGCTCACCTCGCCCATGTAGTGACGATCATCCGCCGTACGCACCTGGACCACCGCCAGCGGCCAGAACGTGCTGATCCCCTGGTACACCACCAGCGACAGCAAACCCACAATCATCACCACACAGGTCATCAAGCCGCCGCCGGTCAGCCAGACCAGAGGCTCGCCGAAGGCCAAAATGGAATTTCCCCCCCGCCACTCGCGTTTGCGGCGCGGCTGGGGACGCGCGGCTTCTGCCAGGGGCTGCGGTGCGGCAGGGGGCGCGTAGTGAAGGAGCGTCATAACTGAAAAGCCCTCTTGCGGAACCGCAATCGCACCAGTTCAGCGACCGTGTTGATCACAAACGTGATCGCAAACAGCGACAAAGCGGCCAAGAACAGCATCCGGTAGTGCGTGCTGTTGATCACCGCCTCCGGCAGTTCCACGGCAATGTTGGCCGACAGCGTGCGGAACCCGTTAAAGATGTTCCACTCCATCACGGCCGTATTGCCGGCGGCCATCAGCACGATCATCGTCTCGCCGACCGCCCGGCCCAGGCCGATCATCAGGGCCGAGAACAAACCGCTCATCGCCGTCGGCACCACGACGCGAAATGCGGTCTGCCACGGCGTGGCTCCGGCGCCCAGCGAACCGGCCCGCAGGGACTCCGGCACCGCCCCCAAGGCGTCGTCCGAAATCGTGTAGATGATCGGGATCACGGCAAAGCCCATCAGGAACCCAACCACCATCGCGTTCCGCTGCACATAGGTGTCGATGAACGAACCGCGAGGATCCCATCCGGCGGCCGCCAATCCGGCCGAGACGCCATAGGCCAAGGCCAGCGTCAAACCGCAACCCGCCAGGAACTTGACCAGATCCAGCAGCGCGAACCGAGTTCGGCTCCAATGCCCACCCCAGGCGCGCAGACGCGGTGTCACCAAAAAGCTGAAGAGCAACGCCGTCACGACGCTCGACACGGGCAGCAACAGCAAGAACCAGCCGCCGATCCCCGACCCGATCTGGCCGTCCAGCCAGGCCTTGATGTCGCCCGCAAACAGCCACCGTTCGAACGGCCGGCCCAGCCAGCGGGCCAACACGGCGCCGACGGGCAAGGCCAGGAGAATCCCACCCAGCCGGAAAGCCTGGGCGCGGACGGACAGCTTCGTGGACAGCAACTGCCAGAGGTGGCCTCCCAGAAGGAATGCGAAGGGAATCGTGAAAAAGGCGACCAGCGTCTCCGGCACGATACCCTCGACCAGCGGCGCAATCACCAAGGCCGCCAAGAACCCCAGCACCACGCTGGGCAAACTGGCCATGATCTCGATCGTCGGCTTGATCTTGGCCTTGGTGCTCGGGCGCAGGAATTCGCTGCTGTAAATCGCCGCCAGCAGCGCCAGCGGAGCACCGAACAGCATCGAGTACAACGTCGCTTTGAGCGTCCCGAAGACCAGCGGGACCAAACCGTATTTCTCTTCAAAGTCGTCCGTGCCACTGGACGACTGCCACGCGTGTTCCGGTTCGTTGTACCCTTCGTACCAGACGCGTCCGAACACCGACGCCAGCGACGTCTCCGGGTGCGGAGCGTCGATCCGCCAGAAGGCCAACCGATCGCCCCCCAGCATCACCAGTCCGTCATCCTGCGGGGCGATGGAAATAGCGGACACCTCGGGCGAAACGCCGCCGAATGCCACCTCGCTCAACTGCCGCCCGCTGGTCACGTGAAACAGACACGCCCGGCCGTCCGCGTAGCCGGCCGCCAGCAGACGCGACCGCGAACTGGCCGCCAGGCCGGTCACGGCAGTGGTCCTCGGGGGGAACTCGTGAGCCACCACCAACGTTCCGCCGTCCGGCGTCTGGGCGTCGCCCGGCTTGGTGCGGAACCAGACGCGCACCCGCCCCGACGTGTCTCCGCAAACCAAAGACGTCTTGCCGTTCAGCATCTCCAGGGCCGTCACCCGCTCGGAGACGCCTTCGACCAAGTCCAATTCCTCGGCCAGCACCGGACGTTCGATGTTCCGCGTGTCGAACCGCGCCAGCCGGCCGTCGTCCCAAACCAGGTACACGGCATCTCCGAGACCGGCCAGCTTCAGGTGCTTGGGCAACTGGCCTTGCGGCAGGTCGACGTTCAACCAGCCTTCGCGGAGCCGCGTCGTTTCCTTGCCGGTCATCAAGTTCTTTCGCTTGGTGACCTGGGCCACGTGCAGCTCGCCGGACTTGGTCAGCACGGCAAAGATCGCCCCGCGCGACGAAATCGACTGGTCGACCAGCACCAACGGATCGCCCTCGGCAACCCGCACCGGATCGTCAAAACGGACCACCAACTGCTGGCGGCGAACCTGGCCTTCCGACGTCAACTCGAATACGGCGTCTCCGTGCGGACGCGGCTCGCCCGGGGCCAACGAGCGGACTTCCGGCGGTATATCGTTGGCATCCAAGAACGTGGTGACAAAGGCGATCCGGCCTACCTGGACCGTCCCATCCGCGAACGAGGCGGCCGCCTCAATCCCTTCGCCACTGGAAAACGACCAGGCCAGTGGCTGCCGTCCGCCGAACAACTCAATCTCCTGGAGCGTCCGCCCCCTGCTGATCTGGCACGTGACCAAACGGCCGTCCTCGTGAATTCTCCAACCCAGATTCTTGTACTCGTCGACGCCCATACGGACAACGCGCGGCGAGCCGCTCGCCGCGACCTCAACCTCGCTCGCCAAGTGGCTGGACGGCTTTTGGAACAAGGGCAGGACGACCCAGACCAGGAACACGCACACCAACGAGATCGCCAGAATCGTGCCCACCCCGCCCAGCGTGATGAAGAGCTGCGCAATCCGGTCGGCAAGCAGGACCGAACGTTTGGTGGTCCGCGCTCGCCGCGGTCGGGAAGAAGTGGATTGCTGATTCTCAGGCATGGCTGTTACACTTCGTAGCACGGAACTGAGGCCGTTGCGAACGGATTGAAATCCGTTCCACTTCGGTCATCCAAGCGAGGACGAACCGGTCGTCCCGAGACGCCCTCGCTTACGCTTCAGTTACGCGTTGCTGAACCGCTGCTACTGAATCCCCACGCTCTTCAATTGCTCCGTGGCGATCGCCGCCGGCACCGGGAAGTAGCCGTCCTTGACGACATCCTGCTGGCCCTGCTTCGAGAAGATGTACTTAATGAACTCGCGGCGCAGCGGATCCAGCTGCGAACCCGGTTTGTAGTTCGTATAGACGTACAGGAATCGGGCCAGCGGATACTCGCCGGTGTAGGCATTGTCGGGAGTCGCCTCGACGAATTCGTCGCCCTCTTCCGCCGCCAGAGGCACCGCCCGCACGTCGGCCGTCTTGTAGCCGATGCCGCTGTAACCGATTGCGTGGCGGTCGCTGGCACAGGCCTGGACGACGGACGAGCTGCCCGGTTGCTCCTTGACGGAATCCTTAAAGTCGCCCTTGAACAGGCTGTGCTCCTTGAAGTACCCGTAAGTGCCCGACGCCGAATTGCGGCCGTACAGGCTGATCGGCTGGTTGGCCCAGGCGCCGGTCAGTCCCACTCCGCCCCAGTTCGTGATATCTCGCGGAAAACCGCCTTTGCGAGTCTTGGAGAAAACAGCGTCCAGCTGGGGAAACGTTAAACCTTTGATAGGGTTGTCTTTGTTCACGTACACCGCCAACATGTCGATGCTGGTGGTCAACCCGACTGGCTTGTAACCGAACTTGGTTTCAAACGCCGTGATTTCTTCGTCCTTCATCGGACGACTCATGGGCCCGAATTGGGCCGTGCCGGTGACCAACGCCGGAGGCGCCGTGGACGAGCCTTTGCCCTCGATCTCGACCCGCACGTTGGGATAGAACCGCAAGAATCCTTCGGCCCACAAGGTCATTTCGTTGTTCATCGTGTCCGAACCGATGCTCTTCAGCGAGCCCGAAACTCCCTGCACAGGCTTGTACTCCAGAAGCTCTGGATCCACCTGAACCGTCTGCGCCAAAACGGCTGCAGGAACCAACGCCAATGTTGCGAACGCCAACCAAGACGAAATCATGTTCCATTTCATGCCGGCAAACTCCAAAGAAAGCCACAGGCTATGTTTCGAGACGAAACATAATCACCTTCAACCAGCTGATATTGGACCCGCATGATGTTAAGAAAAGATGACGAATGGGTTGCGTCAATGTTAAATTGACAAGTAATTCGTCTCTGCCCGTTTTTCGGAAGCGGTGCCGCTCGATCAGTCATGAAGACCAGTTGGGGTCGGGCGTGGCGTATTCAAGTTGTACTTGTCAAGGTCAATCTCCGTGTCCTGTTTTTGTTCTGTGTAGAACCTCCCAGCAAGGTTTGAGCCGTTTTGGAGTGCGGTGGCTTGACGCCGCTTTCGTTTTGCGGCAGCCTTGCGTTTTGCACGATAGCTGTTGGAGGATCCGAGAGAAGGAAAGGCACAGCCAAAGCGGCGTCAAGCCACCGCACTCCAGAGAAAGCGGACTGGCCAGTGGGGAACAGAAATCGTCACGTTCCAGCAGTACAAAATTGGGCGAAAACGGTACAAACTGAACACGCCCGACCTCTTCCGCCGCTCACTTCTCCATTCCCGCCCCCGTGGTGGCGTCGGCCGAGATTTTTCGCCGCCGCAGGCCCGGCTTTTCGATCGTGACCGTCGTGTACGGCTCGACGCTGTCCGTCAGCCAGACACTGGAACCGATGACACTGTCGTGGCCGATCACGGTTTGGCCGCCTAAGACCGTGGCGTTGGCGTAGATCACGACGCGGTCTTCCAGAGTCGGGTGACGCTTCATGTGACGGATCAGTTTTCCCGAGGCGTCGGTGGGAAAACTGAGTGCCCCCAACGTCACGCCTTGATACAGCTTGACGTGATTCCCGATTTCGCACGTTTCGCCGATCACAACTCCCGTGCCGTGGTCGATGAAGAAATGATGGCCGATGCGGGCCCCGGGATGGATGTCGATCCCGGTGACTTGGTGCGCCCACTCCGTCATCATCCGCGGGATGAAGGGCACGCCCAGGATATGCAATTCGTGGGCCGGACGAAAAACGGTAACCGCTTCCAGTCCAGGATAGCAGAGGATGACTTCGTCCAGATTTTTGCACGCCGGGTCGCCGTCATATGCGGCCTGGACGTCCATCGCAAGCTGCCGCCGCAGTTCAGGAATCCGCTGCAAGAAGGCAATCGCCACACGCTGGCCCGCCGCAGGGTAATCCTCTCTATCCGTCAGCGGATCGATTCCCCGTTCGACGCGAGCTTCATGCTGCAACGCCCGCGCGATCTGCGTCGTCAGCGTGTCGTGCAAACGGTCGATCAAGTCGCCGACGTGATAGGTGACGTTGCCGATGTGCAATCCTTCCCGGCGGCGAAAGCCGGGATAGAGGATGTCCTTCAAGTCCTGAATCGCCGCGATGATCTCTTCGTACTTGGGCAACGGGCAGTGCCCGAGATGATTGATCGAGCCGACGGTGGTATAGGTCTCGACGATTTCGTCGGTCAGTGCGGGCAGGTGTTCTTTGAGTCGCAGATCAGACGCCATACTAGAAACTCCCCGGAAAACGCCCTGCGGACAGAGGCACACGGTGGATGGAAAGACGCGGCGAGTGAGGTGAAGATAGGTGTCCGGTCAAGCCGGACAACGACAGCTGCAGCCGAGACAGCGACAGCAACAGCTGTGACAGCAACGGCCGGAACAGGTCATCCCAAGAATTGTCGAGTGAATCACATTCCATCTCCGTCCGGAGGGAGGCCGACAGGCCCGCATCCATTTCGACAGTATTTTCTTCGACTCGGGGGTTATCGGGAGATTAGGCAAAGCCGCCACGATCGTTGGGGCAATGATCGGAACGTTGCGATCAAGCCACCGGATCGCGGAGCGCCTCCTGCAAAACCTCCTCGTTGACATAAATAGGCAACGGCGGATTACAGGTAACCGCCACGGCGATGGCATCCGAGGGCCGCGAATCGATTTCGACGACTTTGTCGTCGCGGCGAACGCGGAGCACGGCATAATAGGTGCCGTCTTTGAGGCCGCTGATCATGACGCTGTCCAGTTTACCGTTCAGACACTCGACCACGTTCACGATCAGATCGTGCGTCAAAGGCCGCGCCGCTTGGTAGCCCTTCACCCGGCGATCGATGCTCGTGGCTTCGAAAATGCCGATCACAATCGGAAACTGCCGATGCCCGTGGACCTCGCGCAAATAAATAATCTGAGAATCGTGGATTTCGCTGATGATGATCCGCGACAACTGCATTTCGACCGACATACCAAAATCCTCGCTGGGGGTCCGCCGTGAAATCGGCCCCGATCAGACGACCTCGACAGACGAACCTGCCACATTGTGATCATTATAGGGATCGCGGGCCGCCGTCGGCTAGCTGCCTGCCGCCCTGCTAGCACAAATCAGGTTTCCAGCGCCACGTCCGCGGGCTGTTGGTTTAATGGAATCCAGACGCTCCGGCGCTTCATGGCCGGAAGATTTCCCTGTTGCCTTGGGCGGCCGTTTGTTGGTACTCTTCCCGCGCTTTTTTCCGAAATCGGGTACTTGTACGTCTATTTGCCGGGTTGGCCGGCTGGCGCCCGCACCGCTTGTTCCCTTTTGACGGGGCCGTCTGATGAAATCTGCTTTTCGATCGTTTCCCTTGGGACTGGGTGGACTGGTGATGTGGAGTGCGTTGCTGTTGCTGCCTTGGGCGTCGCTGGCCGCGGCCGACCCGCAATGGATCTGGTCGCCGGAGCATCCGACGGGCAGCGTACCAGAGGGACCTTGTTACTTTCGCAAGTTCTTTACCATCGACCAACCGGCCTCAGGGGAACTGAAAATTGCGGCCGACGACGAGTACGAAGTTTTCCTGAACGGCCGCCGGATCGGCACGGGCAAATCGACGGAGGTGCTCGACCAATACGACGTCATCAGCTTCTTACGTTCCGGCCAGAATCTGCTGGCGGTCCGCGTGGCGAACACGCGCGGCACGACCGCGGCGCTGGGGGTCCGTTTGAGCGTCAAAGACCGGACGCGCGGCACCTTGACCGTCTCCTCGGACGCAAGCTGGCTGACCCACTTGTTGCCGTTGCCGCTTTGGCACACTCCTTTGTACAACGATTCGCGTTGGGCCGTAGCGCAGACGCTCGGCCGGATCGGTGGGACGCCTCCGTGGGACAAGGTCCCCGCTCGATCACAGATCGCCGACAGACGGACTGCAACGGGTACGCCGACTCCGGTGGACAGTCCGCCTTCGAAGGTTTCCGGCGAGCGGAGGGAACCTCGTGAATTGACTCCCGCCTCCGAATCCGCCACGCCGCTCACGCGCACGCCCCCCGCGGCGCCGCGGGCGAATCCTGCTCCCGCGCCGGATTCCGAACCGGTCGCGGCATTGCCAGCGGCGAAGACGGCACAGGCGAGCGATGACCAGTTTATCGTCGAGCAGGTGCTGGATGGCGACGCGACCGGTTCGCTGCTGGCCATGACGTTCAACGAGTTTGGGCACATCCTGGCATCGCGCGAGCAGGGCGGCGTGGTGCTGATCCACGATGCCGATCGCGACGGGTTGGTCGATCAGGTCCGCGTGGCCAGCGATCAAATCAAGGATTGCCGCGGCCTGTTATGTCTGAACGGCGAATTGTTTGCGACGGGACAAGGCCCCGAAGGTTTGGCCCTGTACCGGCTGATCGATCGCGACCGCGACGGCCAGTTCGAGCAAATCCAGGCGATCCTGAAATTCGAGGGCCAAGGCGGCCGGCACGGCCCGCGCGGGATCGTGCTGGGCACGGACGGCTTTCTGTACGTCGCGGTCGGATGCCGGGCGCAGCCGGCGGTCGCCGTGGATCCCGCCAGCCCTTACCGCGATGCTTACGAAGGCGATTTGATGCGTTCCCGCTATGCCGATCCGGATCCGGACCTGGCACACGTTGCAGCGCCCGCCGGCACGATCCTTCGCCTGACGCCCGACGGTCAGATGCTGCAAGCGGTTGCGGGCGGATTGTACGACGCCGCCGGCCTGGCCATTGATCACCTGGGCGAACTGTTCACCCAGGACAGCGAAGCCGCGGCGGACTTGGGCACTCCCTGGTTCCGGCACGCGGCCGTCTACCACGTGCTGCCCGGCGGCGAGTACGGCTGGCGGAGCGGGTCGGCCAAGTGGCCGGAGCATTTCATCGACCGCTTGCCCGCGACTATGGAAACCGGCCGCGGCTTGGTGGCGGGGATGACGTTCTACAACCACGAAGCGTTTCCGAACGAGTACCGCAACGCGCTGTTCCTCGGCAATTGGACGCACGGCCGAATCGCCGCTCTGAAACTCAAACCCCAGGGCGGTTCGTACACCGCCACCTCCGAGTTGTTCGTTGACGATCCCTCGCTGCACGTGACGGATATGGCGGTCGGCCCGGACGGAGCCCTGTACTTCGTCACCGGGGACCAGGGCGAGGCCGGCGGCTTGTACCGCATTCGCTGGACAGGCAAAATGCCGCCGGGCGCGAACGCTGGGGGCACCGGCTTGAGCGCCGCGATTCGCCAGCCGCAACTGAATTCCGCCTGGAGCCGACAGAGGATCGCCTCGGAAAAGACGGCCCAAGGCGAGGATTGGGGACGTTTGATTGCGAAGGTGATCGAGAGCCCCGCTAATCCCTGGTCCTACCGCACGCGAGCCCTGGATTTGCTGCAGCTGTTCGGCCCGGCGCCCAGCGCCGCGCAATTGACGCCGCTGGCCGGCGCGGGAACCGAGCAGGTGCGAGCCAAGGCGGCCGAACTGATGGGGCTCCACACCGAGCCCGCAGCTCGGGAAACGCTCGTCGGACTGTTGAGCGACAGCGACCGCGCCGTTTGTCGACGAGCCTGCGAAGCGCTGGTGCGCAGCGGCCATACGCCGCCCCCCGACGCGCTGATCGCGCTGCTCAAGTCAGATGATCGGCACGCCGCCTGGGCCGCCCGGCGGCTGCTGGAACGGATTCCCGTCGACCAATGGTCCGACCGCCTGTTGGCCGGGGACGACCATCGCCAGGTGCTGCAAGCCAGCTTGGCGCTGCTGGTGGCCCAGCCCAAGCCTGAACATGCCCGTCAAGTACTGGATCGGCTGACCGTGCTGGCCGGCGGCTTCACCACCGATCGCGACTTTATCGACCTGCTGCGGGTCATGCAGTTGGCCTTGCTCCGCGGTGAGATCGCGCCCGCCGACGCCGTCCCCACGGCCCAATTGCTGACCGAAGAGTTTCCCTCCAGCGACCGCCTGATCAATCGCGAACTGATGCGGCTGCTGGCTTATCTTCGCGTTTCGTCGATCATGGATCGGTATCTGGAGTACATGGCTTCCGCCGACGTCGGTGAGGTCGAGAAACTTCACGTGGCGCTCCATCTGCCGCAACTGTCCGACAACTGGAACATGGGCCGGCAGATTCAACTGATCGAATTCTTGGACGCTACCCAGACGGTGCGCGGAGGCAGCGCCCGCACCAGCAGCGTCACCAAGGCTGCTCGCGATTTCGCACAGTCGCTGTCGGACGAGCAGACGCGAGTGATCCTGGCCGAAGGCGACCGTTGGCCCCGCGCGGCCGTGGCCCTCCTGTACCGCCTGGCCGAACAATTGGACGCCGACACACGGGCGACGCTGATCCAGCTGGACGCCCGCTTGCAGACGCAGGACGATCTTGCGGCCCGACGGTTAAAAGTCGGTCTCGTGGCCGTTCTGGCTCGCAGCGGCGACGCCGAGTCCCTGGCCTATCTCCGCGAGCTGTGGGACCGCGAGCCCGAACGCCGGCCGATGGTCGCCATGGGATTGGCCCAATGGCCGACCGGCAAGAACTGGAATTATCTCGTTCGCAGCTTGGCGATTGTCGAAGCCGACGTCGCCAAGGAAATCCTCGAGAAACTATGCGAAGTCGAGCTGGCTCCGGAAGAACCGGAGTACTACCGCCAAGTCATTCTGCGGGGCCTGGACCTGGGCGGTCCCGGCGCCGACTCCGCCGTTGCGCTGCTGGAACACTGGACCGGAATCCAACAAGCTGCGGACGCCGATGCTCCTGGCCAACTGGCCGCCTGGCAGAAGTGGTTTGCCGACTCTTGGCCGGATCATCCGGAAGCCCGTCCAACAAGGGCCCGCGAGGGACGGGTGTGGCAATCCGGCGAACTGGTTCGCCAACTGTTGAACGATCCGGCCGGCTCCGCTTCGGTCGAAAACGGGGCGGCCGTGTTCCTTTCGGCAGGCTGCGCATACTGCCATCGCTGTGGCGAGCGCGGCAGCGGCCAGGCGCCCGAGCTGACCGACGTCGGCCGGCGGATGATGCGGAAGGAAGTCGCCCAATCGCTGCTGTACCCGTCCGAGGTCGTCGCCGCGCCGTACTTGACCAAGACCGTCATCACGGCGCGCGGACGCATCGCGTCCGGCCGGATCAGTCCCCTGATGGAACCCGGCAAGGTGGTGCTTGTTCAACCGGACGGGCGCCGTGTCGCCGTGCCGCAGGAGGAAGTGGACGAGGCCCGAGCGATCCACGTTTCCGATATGCCCGAAGGCTTGCTCGAGCCGTTGACCTCGCAAGAGATCCAGGATCTGTTCGCCTTCTTGCTGGCCAGAGACGTGCATCAACTGGCGAGACAGCCCGCCGCGCCCGCAGAACGGGAGCTGGACGAAAGTCTTGCCGAGCCGGCCAAAAGCGAAACGAGCCCCTAGAAGGCCGCGGGGCAGGCGCCCCGCACGACCGTCCGCGGGCGACTCGGCGAATGGCACTCTTCCCGGTGTCACACCCGCCCGCGGGGACCGTCAGCGATCGGCCTGATCTGATATTTCGCCAGAAATCGCCGGTCGATCAAGCCCTTGAGCCACAAGCTCGAGCGGCCACACCAATAGAGACGTCCCCACGTCGCCAACCCTTGGCCCCGGCCAAGATTCAAGATCGTCAGATGTCGCTTCTGTGGACGATACGTGCGGAGTTTGCCTCCGCTGGCCGCAGCCCAAAGGTTGTGCAACAGAATCGGGCTTTGACGCACGGCAAAGACGCCCAGTCTCGGCAGGAAATGCCGCTCGAGGCTGATACAGTCGCCCGCCCCGAAGACCGCGTCATCGTCGAGCGAGCGCAACGTTGCGTCGACACGCAAACCGCCTTGGTCATCCACCCGAAATCCCCAGGCGGCGAGATCGCGGCTGGGCCGCAGGCCCGTGGCCACGATGGCCGCGTCGAACAGCAGTCGCCGGCCGTCGTCGAGAACAGCAAGCCCATTGCTTAACTGAGTGACGGCACGGTCAAGGACGACCTCGATGCCCCGGCGGCGCAGGGTCTCCATCAGCACCTGGGAGACTCGGCCGCGAGCAGCTTCGGCCAAACGCGTTCCGCGCGTGACGATGGTGATTCGTGCCGCCGCCTGATGCTGATGGGCCAATGCGTCGACATTGGCTGCCAGCTCACAGCCGGTTGGACCGCCTCCGATGACGAGAACGTTCCCAACGTCAGACGCTCGCGTAGAAAAACCTCGCTCCAGATACTGCCGAAGATCCCACAACCCCGAAATGGGTTTGGCCGTCCAAACGTTTTCGACCGGCATCGGCCCGAGATCCCAGCTGACTTCGCTTCCGATGTTCAACGAGACCAGGTCGTACGGAACCGTCCGGCCCGAAGCCAGTTGCAGCTCGCGTCGATCGCGCGCCAGCATGACGACTCGATCGCGAACAAAAAGACCGCCCTGCTGTTCGATGAGCATCTTGGGTTCGACCTGACCGCTACGAGGATCATACATCCCGCCGAGCATTCCCGTCGCCAGGCCTGAATACCAGAATCGGCCCGGATCGATGAGCACCACGCGGATGCCGTGGCGGACGAACTGGGCGGCACGGCGGGCAATGTACAGATGAGCATGCCCGGCACCGATCAGTACCAGTTGCTTGCGTTGCGACATGATTTGTCCCTTGCCTGACCGCTGGTAGCTTGACTATCTGGATTCCGTCGTTGGGTCGCCCGCCGCTGCCGGTTTGTGAGCCGATTCCGCTTGCCTGTCGGGCTGCGACCGAGAAAGCCGGCGGACGATCCAGCGGATCGCCCATGGAAAAACGCCCAGCAGCGTCAAGGCGATCATAATTCGCGTCAGTTGTGCCGGCGTGAACACTGCGCCGAGGCCGGTTTCCGCAAGCGTCCGAAGACTGGGGACGCTGGAGCCCGCATAGACGTAGACCACGGTCCCGCTCAGCATCCCCAACTGGCTGACCCACCAGAAGGTCCGCGTGCGAATCGGTGTCAGGCCCATGACGGCATTGATGACGAAGAACGGGACGGCCGGCACCAGCCGCAGGGTGAACAGGTAAAATGGGCCTTCGCGCTGCAATACCCGGTTGACGCGGTCGAGCCGCTCGCCGAAGCGGCGCTGGATGACGTCGCGAAACAGAAAGCGGCTCAGCAGAAACGCCACGGTCGCGCCGCTGGTGGAAGCAAAGCTGACGACGAGCACGCCGCGGACCAGGCCGAAGTACCAGCCATACACCAGCGTCAGTACCGTCGCCCCGGGCAGCGAAAGCCCGGTGACGGCCACATAAACCAGAAAAGCAACCCCATAGACCAGCACGGGATGCCGCTCTCGGTGCGCCCGCAACTGGGCTTCCTGCTGCGCCAGGTTCACGAACGTCAAGGCGTCGCCAAATCGCCTCAAAGCGACGACGATGACGAGGGCGACCAGGGCCAGTACCACGAGCTTTTTGCCCCACCTGCCGCGTGCGGCCGAAGACGGCGAGGCCATCTGCCGTGACATCTTCATCGCGGAGACTCCCGTAACGAGCGCGCTCGGCGATTCTAGTGGCGGGCGTAGAAGTGGTAATCGACGGTCGGCCGAATTGTTTTGGCGGGTTCCAGGTTCAACGTCCAACGGATGGTCGAGCTGTTGTTGACGGCCGGCGAACCCCGGTATTGGTTCCAGTCATCCTCGCGATAGGGAGCCAGCGTGATCTTGCCGCCGTCACTGGCCTGTTCGGCGCGGCCTCCGAAGCGGAGGCTGATCTCCAGCGGGATGGGCTGGTGCTTGAAACTGGTCACTTCGAGCGCCGCGCGCTGCCGGATCTTCGCGTAACGATTCCCGTCCCAGGTGATGGCCTGCAGCTCGCGCTCGATCTCTTCGGTGTTCATGCTGCCGCGGACGTCGACGGCGACGGTCACGGGCACGCGACAGCTGCCCTTGGACGACGTGTAGGTCAGCAGTTCCTGAGCCAGCGGCTGGCCGCCTTGCATGATCAACGCGGCACCGGTAGTCCAGGGCATGGCGCCCGTGTTGGTCAGCTGGATCTGCCGCCAGACTTCGTTGGTGGACAGGGTCAGGGGCGATCCGACGCCTGAACCGCTGGGCGCCGTGGCGATGTCGGACCGTTTGACCTGGACGTCCCACGTGTACACGTCCTGGTACGGCGCTTGCGTGCTGTAAACCGGGACCGCCGCCCGTTCGCCTTTGCGCAAGCTGAACTTGGGCAGATTGTAGACGAACAACTCTTGGGTTGCGGCGGTGGTCAGCTCTGGCGGCAGATCGATGGCAACGGCTGCGGCCGCCTCGGCAGGTTGAGGATTGCGGAACTCGCCTGCCCGCTGTGTGAACAGGGCATTGGAAAGATCGTTGCGGAATTGGTTCGACAGCTGCGGCGCGGCCTGCTGCAAGGCGTCCCGCAGCGTCTGCTCCAAGACCAGCGGGCTGGGAACCGTGCGGAAGCGGAAATTGGGAACGCCGACGACGATATCGATCGGGGTCTCCGTCAGGTCCTCGGCCTCGTTGATAAATTCGGCCTGCATCGCGATCTCCGCCATCTTCTGCGGCGCGTCGGACTCGGGCAGCTGGATGCGATAGGTGGGAATCCAGCGCACGCCCGGACGGAAATAGGCGATCAGCAATTCGCGGCGCTGGCCCGGCTCGGCAAATCGGAACGTGAGCCGCTTGGTGCGCTCTTTCGTGGTCACCGTGCGCGCCAGTGTCGTTTCCATGTCGCGGACCGTCAGACGCCGGATTTCGGCGACCGGAATCAGGACGTCACCCTTTTCGGTGCGCAAGACGAAATGCGTACCCCTGACCGCGTGAAGGTGCGAATCGGCGGGTGCCGCGGCGGCGATTCCCGGAATCGCCCGCACGCTGGACAGATACCGGGCGGCCGGTTCGAACGACGGAGCAAGCCCGTCGGAGACCGGCACCGGCGTATCCTGAGTCAGAACCGCTTGGATCACGCCGTCCAGCTGAACGTCGTCGCGCAGATGAACCATGCATGACTTGCCGCGGTTGGCTTTCAGGATCTCGATAGTCTCCAGGCACGGCAGATCCTTTTCTTCGCGGCGTGTGACTTCGACCCAGCCGGCGACCATGCCGATCATGCGTCCTTCGCGGGGCGTCGCCCAAAATGAACCCAACACCGCGGCGTCCGGCACGTCGGTCAAATGGATCTCGCCGCAGTCATCCGTCTCGGCGGCGCCGCGCTTGACGATCAAGCAATAGCCATCTTTGAAAATGATGGCACGCTCCGTTTTCAATACGAGCTGCGCGGTCTCTTTGGCCTCGGCTGCCGTGGCCGGCGCCGCATATAGGCAACCGAGCAGAACGAAGGAGGCCCATGCGGCGGACCGCCGGATTGTGACCAAAGCAATCAATGGCTGACATCGACAGACGACTGGTTCCGAGATGGACATGGCGGCATTCCTATTGCTGGAGGTGGCCGTTGCGCGGCATCGCCCCGGGAGAATGCAAGCGTTCGCCCGGACTGCCATCTGTATTGTACCGGACGCGATCGGTGCGATGGGTAAAAAGTGCCTGCGATCAGCCGTCCCCGAGCGTTCGCGCCAGAACCTCCATCGTCTCGCGTTGCCGCCGCCGCACGAAATCCCGCGCGGCGGCGGCTTTCGCTTTGGCAGCGGCGGGGTCGGCGGCCATCGCCAGCACGGCCGGCACGATGCGTTTCACGTCCTCGTCCCGGTCCATGTCGAACAGCCACTCGCCCAGGCCGATATCCCGCCACATGTAGCCTTTGCTGGTTTGTTCATCGAACCGGCAGACGATGGCCGGAACTCCGTTGCCGACGCACATGATCGGCGAGTGCATCTCTAGGCCGAACAGGCCGGCGGAACGGACGTAGGTGCTGACGGCCTCGTCGGTCAACCAATACTCTTCGCGCCACACGACGTGGGGCTTCACGTCGTCGGGCAACTGGTCCAGCAGCATTTCCCGGCCGACCGCCATCTGGCTTTGATCTTCCGGGCACAGCAGCACGCGCAGACCCGTTTGGCGTACGACGGCCGTGATGGCCTCGCGCAGCGGAGCGTGGTCGTGTTCTTTCATCGCTTCGCTGCGCGCGTGCTTACGTTCCGCCTCGGCGTCCATCGGCCGGTGATGGATCAACCAGTAGGGCGTGTAACGCAGCCGCGGGATGCAGCACAAAAACTTGCCGTCCTCCAAACCGTGAGCCTGCATAAACGCCGCGGCGGCGGCGTCGTTTCGCACGTCCACCGCAAACGCACCGTCGGGTCCGAATTCCATCACTCCCGACGCCACGCCCCGGCTTCGGGCCAACTGCAGCGACACGGAATCGCGAAAGAACACAAACCGCGCGCCGCTCAGGATGTCCACGGTCTCGTCGGCAAGTGTCGCTACGGTGATCCCGTAGACGCCGTACGGCTTGCCGGTCTCGTCTCGCCACCGAGCCACATCCTTGTGCGCGACCAGGGACGGCCCGGACCCGTGCAGCAGGAAATCGCATTCGGCAAACGCGGTCCGTTGGGCGGCCGCGCCTTGGACGATGGTCAGGCGCGGAAAGCGGCGGCGGAGCATTTCCTCGACGCCATGGCCTACGTTGCTGGGCCACAGCCGCACGTCCGCCTCGGGAAGGTGTTGCTCCAACAGGGCCAATACGCCCGGCGTGTGCGCGATGTCGCCGATGTTGACCGTCTGCCACGACGAACGCAACAGGATCTGGGGTCGCCGCCGGTCGGCGGCATGCAGACCCGTCGTCATCGCCGCCGCTATCGCCGCTTGGAAAAACGCTCGCCTTTGCATGATTGTTTCCTTTGGAAATGGCCCGCGTCCTCACGGCTTTGCCGGCGCCAAGCACCCCTGCTTGCGGCCCATCCACAGCGACGTGACGCCAAACCAGATGATGGTCGTGACCGCCAGCCAAAGTTTGACTCGATCCAAACTCAGGTGCCCCGTCAGAAACAGCACCGGCGCCAGCAGCGTCGCCGCACAGGACGTCCACGAAATGATTTGGAGAATCATGCGCATCGCTTGTGACCTCAGTTTGCGGCGGTAGATTGAACGGGGGACGCGGCGGACGGAGCCGGTTGGATCTTCCGCTGGTACAACTTGCTCAAGACCACGTATAATACGGCGGCGACGAACCAGCCGGGCAGACTGACGAAAAAGATCTGCACGCCGGCGAATTTGACCAGCAGGAAGCACGTGCCCAAGGTCAAGAACCAAGTCAGTCCCGCCGCCCAATTGAAACTCTTGCGGCTCAATTCCGCATAGTCGCTGTGCAAGCCGAACTTACGGATCAGCCAGAAATCGACAAAGATCACGGCGCCCATCGGCATCAGCAACATGCCGTACAGGGCAACGAAATCCAGCAGCTTCATCGCGATCGCCGGGAACATGCCGGCCACGGTTGCCACGCCGCCGGTCACCAGAGTCACGACGAAACGCGAAGTCTTGGGCGTGACAGCCTGGAATGCCAACCCGGCGCGATAGATGGTCGGATTGGCCGTCGTCCAGCCGGCGATCACGACGCAGATCAGGCCGGCGACGCCGCACGCGCGGTAGGCCAGCGGTCCGGGCAGCACGTTCGTGTCGCTGGGGTCCAGGTGCAACTGGTACGCGTACAGAATCGAGGCGGCGATCCAAGCCAGGAAATGACCCAGGTACATGCCGGACGCCGAAGCGATTCCGTACCACGACTTGCGGGCAAAGCGGAGCACGCTCAGATCCGACATTCCCACGTGCATCGCCATGTTGCAGAACCAGGCGAAAAATGTCACGTGCCAAAACGTGAACCGGACGCGTCCCGCGAGCGGCTCGCCACCCTTCCAGATGACGTTGGACGCCAGTTGCCAGAAGTCGTCGAACGAGCGCACCTGCGTCCCGGTCGCGTCCATGAATTGGCGAAAACCGATGATGCCAAAGGCGATGAATACCACCACCAGCCACGGCGCCGCGATGTTTGCGATCCGCGCCACCGTCTCGTAGCCGTAGGCGGCCACAACGGCGATCGCGGCGCCGACGCCCAGCACCGCCAGCACCCAGCCCAAGCTGTTCGGATAGACGTCGTTCAACCCCGGCATGGGAAAGTCGATCCAGACGCCGACCGCCGTCGCGGACACCGTCACCATGGCACCCGCCAGAAAGCAGAACATGATCCCGTTGGCCAGATTGTACAGCGTCACCAGGTGGCGGCCGCAGATCTTCTCCAGCTGATAGTACAGCGTCAGCCGGCGGCGCGTCGCGATCGGGGCGGTGAGACACATCCAGCTGAGTACGGCCAGAAGATTGCCCAGCAACAAGCCCACGATCACGTCGAACGCACTCACCCCGTGCGCGACGAACAACGGCCCGATCATCAGTTCGGTGCCCGCCGTATGCTCGCCGGCGTACATCCCGATGAAGCTCTTGAAGCCGAGCAGCGATCGCTGCGGAACCGGCTCGCGTTCAAATTCACTCTTGGGGGCGGTTTCTTGCTCGCTCATAGCTGATCCACGCATCTCAGACGCGGCGGTTAACACGTTTTCCGTAACCGACGATGATCGCAGATCGCACCCGCCGCGCCAAGCCGATGCCCCTGCCAAGCCAATGCCCCCAGCGCACGGAAGTGTGGTAAGCTTATCAACTGGTATCTTCGCGGCAATGGAACGAACACAATCGAACGAACGCGCCCCTGGCCCGGATCACCTACGGAGAACAAATCATGCGTGCGCTAAGACGGTTCAGTCTGAAACGAGAGGGCTCGGGGCGATGGTTGCTGCTCGCGTTTGTGCCGCTGGCGGCGGCCTGGCTGGCGACGATGTTTGCGGCAGCGGCGGCCGAGCCGTTGGATCGCAAGACGCCTGAGGCCGAGGGCCTGCCGCGCGTATTTTTGCTCGACGCCCAGACGCTCGCGGCCACACGCGGCCGGGTTGCCGCGGGCGCGGCGGAGTTGACGGCCGCGGTGGCCAAGCTTCGCGGCGAGGCGCGAGCGGCGCTGGAGACCGGCCCTTTCTCGGTGATGGACAAGGCCATCATTCCGCCCAGCGGCGACAAGCACGACTACATGAGTCTCGGTACGTACTGGTGGCCCGATCCGGACAAACCGGACGGCCTGCCCTACGTCCGCCGCGACGGCGAAGTCAATCCCGAGGGCGAGATGTATGACCGCAAGCCGCTCGGCGAGATGACCGCGGCAGTTGAAACGCTGGCCTTGGCCTATTATCTGACCGGACACGAACCGTATGCCACCCACGCTGGCCGGCTGCTGCGCACCTGGTTCCTCGACGAGGCGACGTGGATGAATCCGCACCTGGAGTACGGACAGGCGATTCCCGGTCGAATGACGGGACGGGGTATCGGGATCATCGACACCGCGCAACTGGCGCGGCTGGTCGATGCCGTCGGCTTGCTGGGCGGGTCGCCGGCCTGGCCTGTGGCCGATCAGCAGCAGCTGCAAACGTGGTTCGGCCAGTACCTAACTTGGCTCCGCCAGAGCAAGCACGGGCGCGACGAAGCCGGCGCGGCGAACAACCACGGGACGTGGTACGACGTGCAAGTGGCGGCGTTTGCCCTGTTCGTCGGCCAGGAGGAGATCGCCCGCGACGTCCTCCGCCAGGTGCCGGGGCGGCGGATCGCCAAGCAGATCGAACCCGACGGTCGCCAGCCTTTGGAATTGGCGCGCACGCGTTCGTTCGACTACAGCTCGATGAACCTTCGCGGCATGTTCGAGCTGGCCACGCTGGGCCGCCAGGTGGGCGTGGATCTGTGGAACTTCGAGTCGGCCGACGGGCGGAGCATCCGCCGGGCCTTGGAGTGGCTGATCCCGTTTGCCACGGGCCAAGTGCCGTGGACCCACCGGCAGATCCACGACGTTGCTCCGGAGCGGCTCGCGCCCTTGCTGCGCCGCGCGGCGATCGTCTACCAAGAACCGCGCTACCAGAGTGCAGCCGGGCAGATCGCCGGCGACCCGGCCGAGCGAATGCACCTGCTGTGGCCCGAACCGGCGGCAAAGCGGCAAAACACCGTTTTGAGAGATTAGGCGAGCGGCGGAATCCTGTTCGTCGCCGGTACGCCGATCGGACGTAGGACACCAGCCTAACGATCTCGCCGGCAAGCGGCGAGGATTCCCGCGTCGCGAATTGGAAGACGGACAGGATTGTCCGTCCTCCGGATAAGTTATTTCCTGCCGCTCCCCTTACTGACGCTGCCAGTGAAGATTCCGCGCTCAGCGTTCCAGTTCGCCGCGGACCGGTTGATCTTCGATCTTGAGAAACCGCTCCAACTCCTGCTCGATGAACAGCGCCTGGTCGCATTCGCTCAAACCCTTTACCAGCGTTTCCCGGCCGCTGTTCCGAATAAGTTCCACCGAGTAGGTCACGCTGGTGCCGTTCTTGTTGCGATGCACGTGCTCCTGGCAATACAGTTGCTGGACTTCATGCGCCGGCAACGTCTTGTTGCCGAGCCACGGCAGCGGCCCGTGCCGGACTTCGAGCATGCCTTGGCCGACGCGGATCACGGTCCGATTCACGAAACCGGCGAAAGTCCCGTAGGCTAACCCGATGCCGACCGCCGTATGCAGCAGCCCGAAGACGGACATGAACCAGGCGCCCATGGAGATGGCCATGACATGCCACACGATCATGAAGCCGTTCCAGAAAATGCAGAAGAACACCAGAAAAAACAGCACCGGCGTGAACCAGCTGCGCCGGATCTCCAGGCTGTTGCCCAAGTCCAGCACTTCGACGCGCGGCGGCATCGGCACGCGTTCGCGAACGCTCAGACGCTCGCGCGCCGAAGACGCGCCGCGCGCCGGATCGGTGATCGCGAACACGGCGGCGCAATGCGGGCAACGCGCGACGAACAGCTGCAGCGATATGTCCTCGGGCTGCAACGACGCTCCGCAGTTCTGGCAGCAAAGTTCAATCAGTTTCATGGCCCTGATCCAAGTTGAAGATTCGTCGCTTCTCCATGATGATAACCAATCCGGACGCAGGGGGTTGCACCGTCGTGCAAGATCATGGGATCAACCGCGACAAGCCCCTCGGACCAGGGCGATCGGAAGGCCGCAAGCGTGTTTGTTTGCACTCCACGGCTCCCCCCGAATTGCTTTCCGTAGCGCTTGACAGGCCGCTTGAGACGCGTTAAATTCAGTGTGAAAGAAGAACTTTCCTTTGTTCACTTCCTTCTTTTCCTAGCAGGTGACCATGAACGATAAACGAAGGCCTTGGCGGCGCGGATTTACATTGGTCGAACTGCTGGTGGTGATTGCCATCATCGGCATTTTGGTCGCTTTGCTGTTGCCGGCGATCCAGGCAGCTCGCGAGGCGGCGAGGCGGACACAATGCTCGAATAACCTGAAGCAGATCGGGATCGCGTATCAGAACTACCATGACACCTACTACAGGTTCCCGTTTTCCGGGGATAACTGCATCACCCCCAATAATTCCACTACGAACACTTCAGCCGGCGCGGGCAACATCCATTGCTATGCCTGGCCGTTTCACATCCTGCCTTTCATGGAACAGCAAGCGCTGTATGACTTTGGCTTGATCGCGGCAAATTACGCTGAGCTTCAGAGAAGCCCGGTTGCGACGTATTACTGCCCCTCGCGGCGGTCGATCCAGCTCTACAAGAACCACGCCAAATGCGATTATTCGGTGAGCGAAGGCAGCAGTGGGACCAACGGAATTGCGATTCCCAGGCCGCCCAGCATCGGCATGAGCGATGTCACCGATGGAACATCCAATACGCTGTTGATTGGCGAGGGACGCGTCCATCGCGCCTTTATGAACAGCGGCGGTTGCTGTTCAGACAACGAAGACGCCTACACGAACGGCCCGTCCGATGATGTCGCTCGCCTGGGTACCCGTCCGCCGGAATCGGATCCTCTCGATGTTAGCGTGGTTCCTGACGGAGCTGTCGATAGGCAATTCGGAAGTTCCCATCCCGGCGGCATCACGACGGTCCTGGTCGACGGTTCGGTGCGGGTTGTCACGTACGATGTCAACGCGTTGATGTTCCGTTACTTCAGCATTCGCAACGATGGCGAAGCGTTCAACGCCAGCCAGCTGTAGAGGGTTCAGCCAGAGAGGACGGGACAGCCCGATGCAAACGAGGACGCATTGCCGATATTTGATTTTGGTTGCGGTAGGGGCGGCGTCTGCGGCGCTGGCCGGCTGCGGCGGTTCGACGGCACGCATCGCCGGCCAGGTGACCCACAACGGGGAACCGGTTAACGCGGCGGAGGTGGTGCTGGAATCGCCCACCGAGGCCGACGAGCAGTATTACGGTCTGACGACTGAGGACGGCTCGTTGTACGTCGGCTACCGCGACAAGTCCGGTGTGACGCCCGGTCCTTGGAAGATTCGCGTGACGCACCACACGCAACGGGATGGCCGGCCGCTGCCCGGCGGCGAAGCGGGGCAAGCGTTCCGCGCGTCGAACCACGTAGTCGCCAGAACGTACCACTTCGACCAGGAGTTGGCCGGCGGTCGGAATGTGCTCGAGCTGAAACTGGAAGCCGCAGCCAATGTCACCGATGGCTCGGCTGCCGGGCCGTAGAGAGGGCTGAGCGCGGGGTTGACCGCAACGGAAAAACACGGAAGAAGCGGGTCATAAATTTGGGGTTATAAATAGGAACAACTTGAGCCACATGCTTAATTTATAACCCCCAATTCATAACCCACCTCTTCTTCGCGCCTGCGGGAATTTTGCACGCAGTATCTTTTCTGAGTTCGCCGACCTTTCCGCCTATTCCATCTCGCCACCCGTGTTCTCAATGCATCTCGATGGCGCACGAACCGATGCCGCCCCGATAGTAGTTGAACTGCACGTTGGGATGATCGGCCAGCAGCGACATCGGCACGGACGCATCAGGGATCCGCTGGGCGATCATCAGACACGTCAGCCGCTGGCCGAAGGCGTTGTCGTGCGTGCCGGCGTGCCAGATCGAGACCTTTTCGGCTTTCCAGGTTTCCTGCGGACCGACGCTGACCGCTTGCGTGGGCACCAGCGAGATGTTGCCGCCGCCGCTGGTCCGCGCGTTCTGAGCGACGGTCAGCGGGTGCAGCTCGACCAGGCGCGTCGCCAGCTTGCGGTACTCGTCTGGCGGTGGCGGGTTGTCCTTCCAGCGGCCCTTGCGTCGCGGCGGATCGTTGAACGCCCAATGCTTGACGTCGCCTTGTCCGCCCTGCATCACGGCACAACGGACACCGGTCTCCCATGTGGCGCGATATGCGGCCGTGTCGGCTTTGGGAAAGTGCAGGTTTGCGTCCGGCATGCGGAGCTTCTTGTCGATTCGGTTGAAGCACATCGCGCGGTCGCAGCGCTCGAAGGACAGCGGATGCGAGACCGGCACTTCGACGCCGTCGACGACCCACTCGTCCATGCCCCAGAAATGACCCGAGCGAATGTCCAATCCCAATTCGTTAACCAGCCGCACGACCAGTGGCAACTGTTCCGTCGGCCCAATCGGACCGCAAACGCCCACCGGATTATCGTTCGTGGATTGCTTCCAGGCGTGAATGTATTCCAGAGCCTCGGCCAAATAGAAATCTTCCAGCGTGTCGTACAGGACCACCTTGAAGCCCGGACGCGAAAGCTTCGCCATCTTTTCGGGAGTTAACTGCACCGTGTCCGCAATGATCTCCTGGTCCAACGTCGTATAGTCCCACCAGTCCGGCGCAATGGCAGACAGTTTCCGAGGCATCTCAGGTTCCTTGTTGTAGAGGTCCAGACGAACAACGACCGCCGCGGTTCGGCCACCTAAGCAGCATATCCGGCAGCCTCGAAAACGCAATTGGGGCTGTTTCAAATTGCCGCACATGAAAAAAGAAAAGAACCCATTCATCGCAACGGCGCGGCCTGGATCCTTCGTGTGCCTGCAAAGAATTGTGCATCATCGGGATGATTCCCCGGTCATCGTTCAAGAAGCGGGGTATCAAGTCCGCGATGTGCCAGCTGGCCAGGAAGATGCTTGCGCACGCGCCCGACAATTTCATCTTTCGAGACTTCACGGAGATTACCATTCCCAATCTGGGCGCAAGCCAGAAGCTGTTGGAATGGCTGCACAAGCACCGTCCCGGGACCGCGAACCACGTCGTGTTGTGGATCTTGGCGCATACCCGCTCGGGCTTGAGCGCCGTCTATAGAGGGCTTCAGATCCTCCGAGGCTTCGCGTGGCCGCTGCTGCTGGCCTGCGGAGCGGCGACCGGGGCGGTCGGAGCTGCGATCTCGTTTCCCTACCTGTCAACAACGATCACGACGGGGGAAAAAAGGCGAAATAGGCAGCACACCTTCGAAGGGTATGCCGCTCTTTTGAGGTGCCTAGCAGCCGTACCAGCAAACCTTTCTCCCGGCAAGGGCAAGGTGATTGTCGTGGGATTCTTTCCGGCAATCAGTTATATTGCCACTTTGGAACGGCCCGAGGGCGCCGTCGCTGTTTCTGCGCAATCAAATTTCCTTCGGCAAGCGACAAGGAGACACGGAAAATGAAAGCAACCATGATGGGCTGCTTGGTTTGTACGGCAACGTTGGGCTACGCCGCAGAGCAGGACGTAGCGATGAGCGACACCTATTGGAAGATCTGGAACCCGGAGGTCCAGACGCGGATCGACCGCGACATCGAGCAGCATCGCCAAGCCGACGGGATCTTTGCGGTCGCCGACTTGGCGGCGGGAACGGAAGTCCAGGTCGAGCAACTGACGCACGACTTCTTCTTCGGCGCCAATATCTTCAACTTTAACCAGTTGGGTACCCCGGAATACAACCGCAAGTACAAACAGCTGTTCGGCACGCTCTTCAACTCAGCCAGCATCCCGTTCTACTGGAAGAAGTTCGAGATGGAACCGAACCACCCGCGTTTCCGTGCCGAGGAGCGGGACAGCGAGGAGTATTGGAACGCGGTGGCCGAGCCCAAGCGGGAGCCGCATTGGCGGCGGCCGGCCACGGATCCGATTGTGGCCTTCTGCGAGAGGCAGGGGATTCGCCTGCATGGCCACCCGATTATTTGGGGCAACCGCACATGGCATCATCCCGAGTGGCTGTTCGACCAGGTTTGCCCGGCAGGCGAGAAAGAGGCGATTCTGCAGCTGGGCAAGGACGGGCTCGCCCAGTTGACGCCCGCCGAAATCGCCGAACTGGCGCCGGTGTTCACCCGCGAGCTGCGGCGGTTGTTCCAGAAACGCGTCGTTGAGCTGGCCGAGCATTACGGTGACCGCATCCACAGCTGGGATGTGGTCAACGAGAGTGCGACCGATTACGCGCGCGGCGCCATGGTCCCCGCCGACGCCATTTGCAAGAGCCACTACGGGTTGATGCCGGGCGATTACACGTACCATGCGTTCCAGGCAGTCGACCGCGTGTTTCCCTCCAGCGTGGTGTTGAACATCAACGATTACTTGAACAACGAGAAGTATGCGGAGCAGGCGAAACACCTGCTCGCCCGAGGATGCCGCATCGACGTCTTGGGGTCGCAAATGCATCTGTTCAATCCCCAGCAGTGCCTGGATATCGCCGACGGCAAACCGCTCCTCACGCCGGATTCGATCTGGCGGCAGATGGAGAT
>Ga0366818_10087_pt2 | contig 33575 bp, 33 predicted proteins | sample TotcelFGM3001N14_FD_207090 | JGI IMG/M metagenome (GOLD analysis project Ga0366818, IMG submission 207090) | Enriched cells from coal bed in the Powder River Basin, Montana, United States - Total cells FGM rep3 HSBNCT.FGM.300.1.N14 ...
TGGACCCGGGGACGGGGCAGATTATAGGCCGCAGGATTGCCGTCTTGTGCCAAGGCCTCGATCCGGACCCCGCCGGGGTAGCCCAAATCCATGAGCTTGGCCACCTTGTCAAAGGCCTCGCCGGCGGCGTCGTCCCGGCTGCGGCCCAACAGGGTCATCTCGGTGGCGCCGTCCACCCGGTACAGATTGGTGTGGCCGCCGGAGACCACTAAGGCCACGAAGGGGAATTCCGGGGGGGAGTCCGTCAAAAATGCCGCCATGATGTGGGCCTGCAAATGGTGGACGCCCGCCAGGGGTTTTCCCAAGGTGTAGGACAGGGCCTTGGCCGCGGCCATGCCGATGATCAGGGCGCCGATGAGGCCGGGACGCTGGGTCACGGCCAGGCCGTCCAGGTCGGAGAGGGTGATCTTGGCCTGATCCAACGCCCCCTGGATGACCGGCAGGATGTTTTCCAGATGCCGCCGGGCGGCGATCTCCGGCACCACCCCGCCGTATTGGGCATGCAACTCGAATTGGGTGGCCACCACCGAGGACAAGACGGTGCGCCCGTCGGCCACCACCGCGGCCGCGGTTTCATCGCACGAAGTTTCGATTCCTAATATGAGCATGGTGAATCTATAAACCGCCGATAAACGCCGATGTACGCAGATATGGCGTTCATCGGCGTTTATCAGCGTCCATCGCCGGTTTCCCGTTTCGCTGCAATGGTCAGGTAAGGCTTCATTTTTTCTAATTTTTTCCGGCCGATACCGGAGACTTTTCTTAAATCAGCGATGTTTTTATAGGGGCCGTGGGCTCGGCGGTAGTCGATGATCCTTTGGGCCAGCACCGGACCGATGCCCGGCAGGGTTTCCAGGTCCGCTCTGGAAGCCAGGTTGGGATCAATGACGCGGTCCGGGGTCTTGGGTTTGCGGCCGCTTTTGCTCCCGGGCAGTCGCTCTTCCTGGCTTTCACGGTAAGTCCCGGATAGGGATTCGCCGGTGGTTATGACTGCCTCTCCGGCAGGCGGAGGCATTGCCTCCGGGCTTCCCAGCCCCAGATAAGGTTTCAGCTTTTGCAGGTTCGGAAGACCGATGCCGGAGACTTCCCGTAGGTCCTCGACCTGCTTAAACGGCCCGTGAGCCTGCCGATAATCCACAATTCTTTTCGCCAGGGCCGGGCCGATGCCGGGGATGGCCTCCAGGTCCTCAGCCGTGGCCCGGTTGAGGTCGATGGGCAGGCCCAGGGTCATAAGCTGCGCCCCGGACATGGCCGCCAGGCGGCAGCCGCCCTCCGGCGTCACCTCCACCCGGCTGCCGGAGGCGATGGTTTTATCCGGGTCCGGGGGAGTCCCCGCCGCCCCGGCCTTGGCCCAAACCTCGCTCAGGGTGGGAGGCTTTGGGAAAGAGTAGACCCCGGGGTGCGGGACTTTCCCGGTTACCTCCACGAAGGCCAGGTTCAGGGTTCCTGGCGGGGGCGGCGAAGGGGAGAAAAAAACGTGGGCCCGCCAGGCGTACAACAGCAGCAACGCGGCTCCCAGAATCAGGACGATGCCTAATTGGGAGCGGCTGAAGTAGGGCAAACGGATCATGAGGGGGGGAAAAGGGGAAAGGGCGAAAAGGAAAAAAGGGGAGAAAAAGCCTGAGGCTCCATCCTTGGTTGCGCCTCCTCCTTATGGGCCGGTTGCATAAATCTGGTGACGTCTGGCATCTGCCAAGGTGCCAAAGCCAAGCTATGGCCATAGTTGCGGTTCCAAGCCCAGCTTGGGAACAAGAAAGCTTAGCAGGTCCTTCCCCGTTTCGCCTTTTCCCCTCTTCCCCTTTTCCCCCTCTTATTTTGTCCCCTGCTCATCCCGAAACAATTTATAGGTGATGGAATCCACCAGCGCCTGCCAGGAGGCGTCGATGATGTCGGTGGCTACTCCCACCGTGTTCCACCACTGGTGGCCGTCGCGGCAGACGATGAGGACCCGGACCATGGCGCCGGTGCCCCGCATGCCGGGGAGCACCCGGACCTTGTAGTCTTCCAGGATGATTTCCGTCAGCCGGGGATAGAAGCGCACCAGGGCCTTGAGCAGGGCGTTATTCAGGGCGTCCACCGGGCCGTTGCCGAAGGCGGCGGTGTGCACTTCATGGGGTCCTACCCGCACCCGGAGGGTGGCTTCGGGGAGCGGCGACTCCGGCCCGCCCACCTTCTGGTCGATGATCCGGTAGGCCTGAAGCTGGAAATATTCCTTGTACTGGCCCAACGCCGCCCGCAGGAGCAGTTCGAGAGAGGCCTCGGCGTCTTCGAATTGAAACCCCTGGGCCTCCAGTTCCTTGACCTTGTCCAGGATGGTCTTGACGTTGCTGTCGAAGGGCGGCAGTTCCAGCCCTTGCGCCTCCAGGCCGAGAAACTGCTTCAGCTTTTCCAGGGCCTGGCGCACTGCGGCATCGTGGGTCCCCATCTCCAGCCCCAACTCCTGGGCCTTCATGAGGATGTTGCCCCGGCCCGACAGGTCGGAAACCGGGATCACCCGGGCGTTGCCCACCAGGGCCGGGTCGATGTGCTCATAGGCCTTGGGGTTGCGCTTCACCGCGGCGGCGTGGATGCCGCCTTTGTGGGCGAAGGCGCTCTTGCCGACGTAAGGCTGATAGCGGTTGGGCCGCACGTTGGCGGCTTCATAGACGAACCGGGAGACCTCGGTGAGCCGCTTCAGGTGGGCGGGGTCCAGGCAAGCCAGCCCCATCTTCACCTGGAGGTTGGGGATGATGGAGCAGAGGTTGGCGTTGCCGCAGCGCTCGCCCACGCCGTTGATGGTCCCCTGGACCTGGCTGCATCCCAATTCCACTGCGGCGATGGAGTTGGCCACCGCCAGTTCCGAATCGTTGTGGGCGTGGATTCCCAGGGGCGTATCAGGGAAGCGGGCCTGCACCGCCTTAACGATCTCCATCAGCTCGGAAGTCAGGGTGCCGCCGTTGGTGTCGCACAGCACCAGGTACTGTGCCCCGCCCTTCAAGGCTGCTTCCAGGGTGCTCAGGGCGTAGTCCCGGTCTTCCTTGAAGGCGTCGAAAAAGTGCTCGGCGTCGTAAAACAGCTCCTCCACCCGGGGTTTGAGGTAGCCCAGGGAGCCGGTGATGAGCTCGAGGTTGCGCTCCGGCGTGGTTTGGAGGATCTCCTTGACCTGGAACAGGGATGACTTGCCGAAGATGGTCACCACCGGGGCCAGGCTGATGAGGAGTTCCTGCATGTTGGGGTCGGCTTCCGGCGGGCGGTCCTTGTGGTGGGTGCTGCCGAAAGCGGCGATGCGGCTTAACCCCAACTCGTAGTTACGGATTTCGGCGAAAAAATCCTTGTCCTTGGGGTTGGAGCCGGGCCAGCCGCCTTCGATGTAGTGAATGCCCAGTTGCGCCAGTTTTTGGGCGATGCGAATTTTGTCGGCCAGGGACAGGTTGAAGTCCTCGGCCTGGGTGCCGTCTCTCAGGGTGGTGTCATAGATTTTTATCTGGCGCATGGGTTAACCTCGAATTTGCTGGCTAAAGTCCCCCTTTTTTAAAGGGGGGAATGTTTAGAAAGATGCTTACTTTTTCTTCGGCGGCGGCATGTCCAGCCCGAAGGCGTCGTGGAGCACCCGCACGGCCAATTCGCCGTATTTGTCTTCAATGACGCAGGAAATCTTGATCTCCGAGGTGCTGATCATCAGGATATTGATGTTTTCCGCCGCCATGGCCTCGAACATCCGGGCCGCCACCCCGGCGTTGTTCTTCATGCCCACGCCGACGACGGAGACCTTGGCGATGTTCTCCTCGCTCAACACCCTCTCGGCCCCGATATCCGCAGCGACCGGGTTGACGATCTCCAGGGTCTTTTTCAAGTCGCCCTTGGGTACGGTAAAAGTCAGGTCAGTGTGGCCATCAATGCTGGTGTTCTGGATGATCATATCCACCACGATGTTGGCGTCGGCCACCGGCTGGAACAGGTGCAACGCCACTCCGGGGCGGTCGGGGACCCGGGTGATGGTTACCCGGGCGTCATTCCGGCTCAGAGCAACACCGGAAACCGGCACAATTTCCATTTCTTCATCCTCCACGGTCACCAGGGTGCCCGGCTCATCGGAAAAGCTGCTGCGCACCACCAGGGGTACGCTATAGCGCCTGGCAAAACCCACGGAGCGGATCTCCAGGACCTTGGCCCCCATCGAAGACAACTCCAGCATTTCGTCATAGGAGATGCGGTCGAGCTTGCGGGCCTTGGGGTAGATCCGGGGATCGGTGGTGTAGACCCCGTCTACGTCGGTGTAGATTTCGCACAGATCGGCTTTTAGGGCCGCGGCAATGGCCACCGCGGTGGTGTCGGAACCGCCCCGGCCCAGGGTGGTGATGTTGCCCACTTCGTCCACGCCCTGGAAGCCGGCCACGGTGACGATGCGGTTTTTCTTCAATTCTTCTTTTATGCGGGCGGTGTCGATGCCGAGGATCCGGGCTCGGCCGTAGGCCCGGTCGGTGTAAATCCGGGCCTGGTGGGAAAGCAGCGAAGTGGCCGGCACGCCTTGGGACCGGAGAAACATGGAAAACAGGGACACGGTCACTTGCTCGCCGGTGGCCAGGAGCACGTCCATTTCCCGGGGGTCCGGGTCATCGGATAACTCTTTGCCGAGATTGATGAGGCGGTCGGTCTCGCCGGCCATAGCGGACAGCACCACCACCATCTTGTTGCCGTCGCGCCAGCCTTTGACCACCCGGTTGGCCACATTGGCGATGCGATCGGGGTTGGCCACCGAGGTGCCGCCATATTTTTGCACAATAATGGGCACGCCTGAACTCCAATAAGTTATGAAATATTAATTATATCTCATCTTTAAAAAAAGCAAAGCGCTCTTGAACCCGGTTTTGTATTTGCGCCGGGTGAATTTTTAGATTGACGCTGGCGCATAAATAGTGGTATTAATGAAAAAAATCACAAGTAAAGGAGGCCAGATCCATGGCTGCAAAATTGATCAAAGGGGCCGAAGTGGCCACCGAGATACGCGCCGAATTGAAGAAAGAGGTGGAGGAACTCAAGGCCAAGCACAATATAACCCCGGGCCTGGTCACCATCCTGGTGGGCCAAGACCCCGGCTCCGTCAGCTACGTCACCGCCAAACAGAAGACCTCCCACGAACTCGGTTTCTATTCCATCCAGGACAACCAGGAGCCGGATATCACCGAAGCGGCCCTGCTGGCCCTCCTGGACAAGTACAACAAGGATCCCAAGATCCACGGCATCCTGGTGCAGTTGCCTCTGCCCAAGCACATCGATTCCAACAAGGTGCTCTACGGCATTAATCCCGACAAAGACGTGGACGCCTTCCATCCGGTGAACGTGGGCCGCATCCTGATCGGCAACTATGCCTTCCTGCCGTGCACCCCGGCGGGCTGCCAGGAGCTCATCTATCGGGCCTACGGCGACCCCAAGGGTAAGGAAGTGGTGGTGGTGGGCCGCTCCAACATCGTGGGCAAACCCATGGTGGCCATCATGATCCAGAAACGGGCCGGCGCCAACGCCACCGTTACCTGCGTCCACACCGGCACCCCCAAGGACAAGATGATCGAGCACTGCCGCCGGGCCGACATCCTCATCGTCGCCGCGGGCGTGCCCAATTACATCCAGGCCGACTGGGTCAAAGAAGGCGTCTGTGTCATCGACGTGGGCGTCAACCGCATTGGCATGACCGAATCCGGCAAGGCCAAGCTGGCCGGCGACGTGGACTTCGCGGCGGTCTCCGAGAAGGCCTCCTTCATCACCCCGGTGCCCGGCGGCGTAGGTCCCATGACCATCACCATGCTCATGAAGAACACCGTCATGGCCGCCAAACTGGCCGCGGGGCTGGTTAAGCTGTAAGATTGAGTTGAAGTGAGAGTTTTGGGGGTGGGGGCAAAGGGCTTTTGCGTAAGTGCCCTTACCCTGTCCCCAAACCTTTTACTGGTCTTTAAAGTGGGACGCCCATAGGGGCGGGTTTAAAACCCGCCCCTACCCTTTAGGCTCAATGCGAAAAGGCGATTTCCGGGTAGACCGTTTCCGGGTCGAAGACCTTGGGGTCTGCGATTTCCCAGCCGTTGGGGCTGAATTTTCGGAAAAAGCAGGATTGGTAGCCCAATTCGCAGGCGCCGCCGGCGGGCCGCACCTTGAGGACCAGTTGGTTCCCCCCGCAAGCCAGGCGCACCTCCACCACGTCCTGAAAATGCCCCGAGGCCTCCCCCTTGGCCACCACCTTGCGTCTGGCCGGGTGGTAGTAATGGACCCGGCCCGTGGCGGCAATGAGTTCCAGGGCTTCCTGATTCAATTCCACCAGCATCAACACCATGCCGCTCGCCGCGTCCTGAATGACCGCCGGGATCAGCCGGCCGGCCGGCAGCGGCAGCCATTCCGGCAAACCGGAACATATTTCTTGCACCTTCACCCTCCCTTTACCCCGGGCCGTTGGCGCCGGTACCTGGTTAAGCTCCATATCATGGTTTTACGGACTCATTCCAGATAAATCTGTCCGGAAAATTCTCCCCGCAGCCCGGCGGCGTCTCAGGGGATAATTAAAATGGTCCCTGAAAGACGCCAGGCCAGAAAAATCTTGACATATTTTGTGGATAGATGGTATTTTGCAGAAAGCAAAGTGAAATTGTGCACAAATAATTCGTCCAAAATAGGGAGGAGGAAAAAACATGGCGAGATTGGGCTTTATAGAATTTTATTACAGCACCAAACACAAACCGGTCGATAAATATAAGTGCGATAATGCCAACGTACTTAATTTGCTGAAAAGCCTGGAAGCTAAAGGCGTGGAGACCTTAGCCATTGATTTGGCTGATGTTGCCGATCCTTTCAAGCAATACCACAAGGCCTCCAGCGGTCCCGCCTCCGATAAGCGCCCCGTGTTCGGCGAAGTCCGGGGTTCGGATTATAAAGAATATTTCGGCAAAACCATCCCGGCCCTGTGCTGCTATGTCAAGAAAGGCGACCGGGCTCCGGTGGAGGTTTTCCCCCGCGGCGACAAAAAGCTGGGGCGGGAATATCTCATCGAGGAATTCTTGGAAAATTATATCGGCGAACTGGAAGGACGGATCGAGTCCCCCGAAGCCAACTAATTTATTTATCGCCTCCGGCCCCACCTGCTAGCGGTGGGGCTTTTTTTTGGCCGCCGCCGGCGGGGTGATACGGCCGGGGTTGTTCGGTTGGTTCACAACTCCTGTAGCACCCGGGCATAAACTTCGTAAGCGGCCCGCCCGAACAGCACCAAACGGACCCGCTCGATCTCTGGGTGGTGGGCCAGGTAGTCGGTCACGGTTTTTACCGCGATTCGGGCCGCGTCCGCTATGGGGTAGCCGTAAACGCCGGTGGAAATGGACGGGAAGGCCAGGGATTTTATGCCCAGGGCCGATGCGAGCTTCAGGCTCTCCCGGTAGCATGAGGCCAGGAGCTCCGGCTCCCCGTGGCGGCCGTCCCGGTATACCGGGCCTACAGTGTGGATCACGTATCTGGCCTTGAGGTTGCCGCCGGTGGTGACCCTGGCCTCTCCCGTCGGACACCCTCCCAACTGACGGCAGGCCGCCTCGATGGCCGGGCCGCCGGCCCGGTGGATGGCGCCGTCTACCCCGCCCCCGGGACGCAGGGCGGCATTGGCGGCGTTGACTATGGCATCCGTGTCTTGCCGGGTGATGTCCCCTTCCACCAGTTCCAGGGTCGATGTCCCAACCTTCACTTCCATGTATTTTCCTCCGACTTACGTCGCATGCGATACGGGTCGAGGGCCGTTACAGCTCCCATCGCCTTGTACCAACAGGTATTGAACCCCATCATCCGAGGCTGTGGGATCCCTTGGCTGAGAAGCTGCTGATGAGATTGGCGTAGTCTGGGATGTGCTGAGCAAAAAGCGAACCGAGGCCCTCGATGTCGTTGCGCCAGTCGCGATGCAGTTCGCAGGCGATGGCGAACCAGTTCATAAGTTGCACACCGGCTGCCGCCATGCGCTTGTGCGCGGCTTCGCGGTTGACCGCATTGAAGGTTCCCGAGGCGTCGACCGCGACAAAGACTTCAAAGCCCTCGTTGATCGCCGACAGCGCCGGAAAGGCGACACAGACGTCGGTGACGATGCCGGCGAGGATGAGCTGTTTCCTGCCGGTCGCCTTCACGGCCGCGACGAATTCCTCGTTGTCCCAGGCATTGATCTGACCGGGGCGAGGAATGAACGGGGCCTCGGGAAACATCGCCTTCAATTCCGGCAGGAGCGGCCCGTTGGGACCCTGTTCGAAGCTCGTTGTCAGGATCGTCGGAAGTTTGAAATATTTTGCCGAGGCGGCGAGCGCCAGGACATTGTTCTTGAACTCATCCGGCTGGAAGTCCCGAACCAACGAAAACAATCCGGTTTGGTGGTCGAGCAACAGCAGCGCGGCGTCGTCTTTCCGCAAACGATTGTATAGATCAGACATGATTTTGCCTCCTTCTGCGGCTAGGGGGGCGGCCTTCATAACCGGCCAAAGAGTCTTCCTACCTGTATTGGGCACGGCAGGGATGCCGTGAGCCGACTATCCCGGCGATGTGTCTTTGGTCCTCTGGGTTACTTATCCCGGCCTCAGGCAGAGGCTTCCCAGATTGTCTGGGGGTTTGACAGAGGAGTGTGAGGGGAGGGTGAGGGATTTAAAAAAAAATGTCCCCCGGTCCTCCCCTCAACTGGTTCCAGGCTCAATTCAATTGGGAATCAGCCGGTACGGGGCCGCCCGTTTGGTCCACTCGCTGTCCGGGAATTTAGCCGTCAACGTTTCGTAGGCTGCCCGCAGGGGTTTGGGGTCGTGGCTCATTTTATAGCGGGAAACCCCCAGGAAAAAGAGGGCCTCCGCCGCCGCGGCGCTGTCGGGGTATTCCCTCAGGGCCTCGTCGAACATGCCCTGGGCCTCGGGATGGGCCTCGGCGTTGAAATAATATTTGCCCTTGGCCACCATGAACGTCGGAATAAATTCCTCGGGGGCGAGAAACCCCACTGTCCGATGGACCTCGTTGCCGTCGGCATCCAGCACAATGATGGTGGGGGTCCAATTAACGTTGAACTGATTCATCAAGGCGGTGTTCGAAGTCTCGATCTGAACCGGGACAAAGTTGTAATCCACGAACTTAATGACCTTCTCGTTGGGGTACGTAACCGCACCCATCTGTTGGCAACCGATTCACTGGGGATTGAAAAAATCCAGGAGAATAGGCTTTTTCGTCTGTCGAGCGTGGTCCTTGGCCTTGGCCAGATCATCCATCCAGCAGATAGTTAGGGCCATGGGGATGCCTCCTTTGTGGGGATTGGGGCGGGCTGTGGCCCACCGAATAGAAAAAACATAAGCATTCCTGGCCAAAAGGCAAGAGTGGAGCGGGGCGCCTGGCCGTGTCCACCATGGCGGCAAACAATAAACCAGGTGGAATCAAAGCGGGAATATGAATTCTTATTTAGGATATCAGTTGGTTAAGCCTGGCAAAGTGCGGCTCATGCATTGCAACGAAGACTTCCATGATTATATTATGCCAAAAGTCAAGGGAGGCCCACCATGAGAGCCAAGTGTCTGGTAGAGGAGATGGAAGGGCGAGAATTGGATTCTTATGATTTGATTACTGTCTTGGGTCTATTAAAAGAATACGACTGGAAAGAAATCTGGCGGCGCTACAGTCCCGGCGGCGCCCTCAAAGGGAGGGTCGACCTGCTGCTCAGCACCGAAAGTTATTACGTGGAACTTACTCTGGAGAGTTTGGCTTCCCTGGCCGTTTCTCCCAAATACCAGGCTAGCCCCAACCTGATGCAGTCCTTGATCCGGCGCATACTCTGCGGCCATCGCCACGGCCTGATTGTGGAGAAGTTACGGAATTATGGAGTGCCCATCGAAGACGATACCCAACTGAACCTGTCCTGCTCGGTGGGAACCATCGGGGCGGACATGGTAGTCAATCTCGCCCGCAATGCTCCGGAATACCGGTTTCGCAAGTTTGGTACCAGCCGGGTGGAGCAAAAAGAGCAGCGCCCTCTGGACCATTACGACCTGGTATCCATTCTCTATCTGGCCCAGCAGAACCGCACGGACCAGGTGCTGAGCCGTTATGTGCCCCAGGAAATTCTGAACGAGGGCACGCCAGACGAGCAAGTGGCGCGGTTCAATAGTCAGGCGGGAGATTACCGGGTGGACCTTTCATTTCAACGCATTCGCAACGACGTGCCCCGGAGTATCCCCGAACGGGGCAATGTGTCCTCCAGCACTATGCACCAGGTGGTTCGGCGGCTGTTTGCCGGGCACGCCCCGGAGTTGACGGTCAAGGAACTCACGGACAAGGGCATCGCAATCACCCCGATGGAGATGGCCGGGGAGTTTAATCTGGCCCGCATCCTCAACGACAACTACCTGGAGATGCATTTTAAGCCCTAACTATCGGAAGCGATCTGAGGGGGGATGACAACTTTATTAAGTCGGCGGGGGAGGCTTTAACCGGCGGTTGTGAAAAGGGGCTCAGGTCCAACTTTGACCCGCGGCGAGAGTCTCATCCCTGAGCCATCAAGATGCTGGGCGCCGTTCAACTTGACCCTGGTGGACCCTCTAGTGCTGCCGGCGATTCAGGGAAATGTCAGTCGGGAGGGCTGGGCCGCCCTCCCTCAGTTTGTCCTGCTTTACTCAACCATTTCCTACCCAGGTTTCCTCAAAAACTCAATGGCAATCCTGGACACCTAACCGACGATAGCAACTGCCCGGCCTTTGGCGTTCTGCACCACTTTCTGGGTCACACTTCCCAAAAGCAGGGCCTTGGCCATGCCCAGGCCGCGGCGGCCCATGGCGATGGTGTTGAAGTTCCCGGCCGCAGCGGCGCTGATGATGTCTTCCGCCACGTCGTAATCTTTGGGCTGGAATTTATTAACCACCGCGTCTTTGGCGACCCCGGCCTTGGTCAAGCGCTCGTGGGCCTTTTTCACCAGGCCCTGCCATTTCTGCTCTTGTTCTTTTTGCCAGGCGGCCACCATCCGTTGCCGGGAGGCTCTTTCTTTTTCATCCAGGACGTGGCCGTCATCCCAGAATGCCGGCGGTAGGCCCGATAATATGTTCAGCAGGGTGATCTCCACCCCCGGGGTTTTACCGAAAGCTTCGGCCACGTATTCCACCGCGCCCCAGGCCCCTGGCGAGCTATCCAGGGCGATTAGTACCTTATGGGCCATGACTACCTCCTTTTGGCAAGATAAGGTTTATGTTAAGCACCCGGGGGAGGGGATGTCAACCGCATTGTCCTGGCTAAAAGCCTCCCTAAAGGTGAAAGTGCCAGTGGCATTTTTCCTGAGGCGACCGGTTACTTCATACCCATACAAAAATCTTGCAATGTCACCCCCTGGGCCATAAAATCCCCAGGTAAGAACCAGGGTTATGGATCAGAAAACAGATTCCTTCTATAGTCTCCCCGACACCGGCCAGGTAGACCGCCTGCTGGCCACCATCGAGTTTTCCAAGGCCCTGGTGAGCGCCTACGACATGGAGACGCTCCTCACCGCCATCCTGGAGCGCATCAAGGCGATCATCCCCGCCCAGAACTGGTCCTTGCTGCTGATCGATCCTCAAACCGGGGAACTTTATTTCGCCGTGATTGTGGGCTTGGCCCCGGAGATGGTGAAGGATATCCGCCTCAAGCCCGGTGAGGGGATCGCCGGGACCGTGGCCCAGACGGGAAAACCGATCTTTATCCCCGACGTGGACCAGGACCCCCGCTTTGCCGCCCGGGTGGATGTCCAAACGGGCTTCGAGACCCGCTCCATCATCGCCCTACCTTTGATGGTCCGGGGAGCAGTAATCGGGGTGTTTGAAGTGGTTAACGTGGCGGAAGAGAGATACTTCCGGGAGAAATACCTGCCCCACCTGACTATTCTGGCGGATTATGTGGCCATTGCGGTGGACAACGTCCGCAATTTGCAGAAGCTCGAGGCCCGCACCTTTATCGACGAAGTGACGGGGTACTTCAATACCCGGTATCTCATCCACGAACTGGACCGCCTCATCCCCCAACTCCTAACCCAGGGTGGGCATTTTTCCGTGGTCTTCCTAGACCTGGATAACTTTAAGACGGTGGTGGACAGCTACGGCCACCTCAGGGGCAGCAAGGTCCTGGCCCAGGTGGCCCGGGTGATTCACGAGGTGCTGCAACCGGAGGACAGCCTGGTGCGCTACGGCGGCGATGAGTTCATCATCCTGATGCCCCGCCGGTCCCAGGCCGGTGCCCTGGAAACTACCCGCCGTTTGCGCCGGGATCTCAATCAGGCCACCTTCCTGAAAGATGAGGGGCTGTCGATCCGGGTTACGGCCAGCTACGGCATCGCCTCCCTGCCGGAAGACGCCCAGGACCGGGAGAAACTGCTGCTCATTGCTGACCGGGCCATGTTCGGCAGCAAAGGCCGGGGCCGGGACCGCATCATGGTGGGCCGGGACCTGGTCCCGGTGGATGATGAGTGATTCAGGGGTGCGTACAAATGATGGTTTTGGGAGCCGCAAGCTTTAACATGAAAACTCAAAATCCCCCTAAATCCCCCTTTAATAAAGGGGGACTTTAATAGCTATTCCTGATAGTTCCCCCCTTTTCTAAAGGGGGGTTAGGGGGGATTAGAATGATTCCGCTATCGGAAAAACTTTTGGCAAACGCCATAAAAGCCTCAATCCCTCAATAATCTAAGAATGGGCCTCGCCATCCCCGGGCTTACTTGGCCTTGCCCTGGGCGGCCACGGCCTCCATGGCCTTTTTGATCTCCGCTTCGTCCCCTAAATAGTAATGTCTGACCTGGTTCAGATGGGCATCCAGTTCGTACACCAGGGGAATCCCCGTGGGAATATTCACCGACACGATGGCGTCATCAGAGAGCCCGTCCAAATGTTTCACCAACGCCCGGATACTGTTGCCGTGGGCCACCACCAGCACTCGCTGCCCGGATAGAATGGACGGGGCGATGTCGCTGTGCCAGTAGGGCAGCATGCGGGCCACGGTGTCCGCCAGGCATTCGCAGGCCGGGATGACGTCGGGGGCCAGGTGGGCATAGCGCCGGTCGAACCGGGGATGGCGAGGGTCGTCCGGTTCCAGGGCCGGGGGCCGCACCCCGTAACTGCGGCGCCAGATGTGCACCTGGTCCTCGCCGTACTTGGCCGCGGTTTCACTCTTATTGAGCCCCTGCAAGGCCCCGTAATGCCGCTCGTTGAGCTGCCAGGCCCGAATCACCGGAATCCACTCCAGTTCCATGGTCTCCATGATGATCCAGAGGGTCTTGATGGCCCGCTTGAGCACCGAGGTGTAGGCGACATCGTAGGTGAAGCCCCGGTCCCGGAGGAGCTGCGCCCCCGTCAGGGCTTCCGCCTCCCCCTGGGGCGTCAGGCCCACGTCGGTCCAGCCGGTAAAACGGTTCTCCAGATTCCAGGTGCTCTGCCCATGCCGCACCAGCGTCAGGGAATATTTCGCGGTCATCGGTCCTCCTTGCATCGTGTCCGATCAAAAACAATTTATCATGACGTTTCACAATGAATATGGCAATGAAATATAAACAGGCAATCAAACAACGTTATTTGTCATTCTGAGCGCAGCGAAGAATCTCGCTTTCTGAGGCGCCGAGATTCTTCACTCCGCTGCGCTTCGTTCAGAATGACAAAAATATTTATTTGGTTTTGATTGCAACTTTGTATCAACTCCGGTAGTCGGCGTTGATGCGGATGTAATCCTCGGTGAGGTCGCAGGTCTCGTAGTAGTCGGCGCAGGCCCCGTTGTTCAGGTTGATGGTCACCGTAAAGGGGCCGGATTTGATCACCTGCTGGGCCGCGGCTTCGGCCTTGGGACCCAGACCCCGGCCGTTCTGGACCACGGGGTGGGGCCCGAAGGCGATGTTTACCCGCTCGGGGTCGAAGCGGGCGCCGGCACGTCCTAAGGCGGCCATGATCCGTCCCCAGTTGACGTCTTCGCCGGCCATGGCGGTCTTGACCAGGGGCGAGAGGGCCACGGTCAGGGCGGCTTTTTTGGCCTCCGCCGGGGTGGCGGCCCCCTCAACCTCGATCCGGTAGACGTGGCGGGCTCCTTCGCCGTCGGCCACTACCTGGCGGGCCAGGTCATACATCACCCGGTTCACCGCCTCCCCCAAGGCCGACATCATGGCGCCGGCCTCCGAGATGACCGCATTTCCCGTTTTCCCACTGGCCAGCAGGAGAATCGTGTCGTTGGTGGAGGTGTCTCCGTCCACCGTAATCCGGTTAAAGCTGGTGGGCAGGGCCTGGCGCAGCAGGGTTTTCAGGACCGGGGGCGTGGCCGCGGCGTCGGTGAACATAAAGACCAAAAGCGTGGCCATATCCGGGTGGATCATGCCCGAGCCTTTGGCGATGCCGGCCAGAGTGAATGCCTTGCCGTCAATTATCCCTTGCGCCAGCGAGGCCTTGGGCCGGGTGTCGGTGGTCATGATGGCCCGGGCCGCCTCGCCCAAGCCGTCAGGGTCCAGCCCGGCCACCAACTGGGGCAGAGCCTGGGTGATCCGGTCCCCGGGCAGGGGGGCGCCGATGACCCCGGTGGACGACGGCAGCACCAGGCGCTCAGGGATGTTAAGCAACTTGGCGGCCGCCCGGCAGGTGGCCCGGGCGGTTTCTAACCCCCGGGGTCCGTTGCAGGCGTTGGCGTTGCCGGCATTCACCAGGATGGCCTGGGCGGCGCCTTTCCGCAGGCGGTCCTGGGTGATCACCACTGGCGCGGCCTTGACCCGGTTGCGCGTAAACACCCCGGCCGCGGCGGCGGGGGTATCCGCCACCATCAGGGCCAGGTCCAACACCCCGGGCTTTTTGATGGCCGCGGCGGTGGCGGCGAATTTAAATCCGGGGACGAGCATGGTCACGCCTCCTGAATAAACCCCATAGGGCGTGCCGTGCACGCCGTATAATGGCGGCCACGGGCCGCCCCATGACTGAATATTTTTAGTGGCACCGGCATCTTGCCGGTGCGGCGCACAGGCTGGAAGCCTGTGCCACCATAGGTGGCGGGCGAGGACGCCCGCCCTACTTGACTTTTTATGTTTTATGGGTGGGCCAAAGGCCCATGAGTAGTTGATAGCATGACAAAAAAACCTGGCACAGGCAAGATGCCTGTGCCATTAATTTCTCCGAGGGGAAAACGGGGCAACCGGTTTCGGTCACCCCTGCCCTTGAGAATATGACCTTATACCAAAGAGCAATCAAACGACTATTATTTGTCATTCTGAGTGCAGCGAAGAATCTCTCTTTTTAAGCCGCCGAGATTCTTCACTCCGCTGCGCTTCGTTCAGAATGGCATAAATATTCATTGTCTTTTGACTGCAACTTCGTATTAGACCAAGTCGCGGTCATAGAGGTAAGAAAAGCCTCATACTGTGGGGGCGCACCTGCGTGTGCGCTCTCGACCCAGGGCGGACACATATGTCCGCCCTACAGAAGATAAATTATCTGTATGACCCCAGTTTGGTTTAGAGGGTCCGCAAGAAGGCCACCAGGTCTTGCTTTTCCTGGGCATTCAGGTTGAGCCCCTGAACCAGGTTGAAGAACTCCACCGTGTCCTCCAGGGTTAGAAGGCGACCGTCGTGGAGGTAAGGGGGCGAGTCCTTGATGCCCCGGAGCGGGAAGGTCTTGATGGGACCGTCCTGGTTGGCCATGCGGCCGTTGACCATCTGGGGCTTGAAAAAGCGCTCGGTGCGCAGATTGTGCATTGAGTTGTCAGTGTAATACGGGGCCGGATGACAGGCGGCGCACTGGGCCTTGCCGAAAAAGATCTCCTGACCCCGCATCTCGTTTTCCGTCGCCTTTTTCGGGTCCAGCTTGCCATAGATATTTAGCTTGGGCGCCGGAGGAAAATCCAGGAGCGCCTGGAATTCCGCCATGAAATGCACCTGGCTGCCCCGCTCCAGAATATTCACGCCTTTCTTGGTGGCAATCACCGGGTCGCCGTCGAAGTAGGCGGCCCGCTGCTCGAATTCGGTGAAATCCTCCACCGATTTCAAGGCCCGCTGAGAGCCGAACAGACGCTGGATGTTCACCCCCCTCAGGGTTGGGGTGTCGAGGCGGTGACGAAACTCTTGGGGTCTGATGTCTCCTACCAAGTGGGTAGAAGCGTTGGTGTGACCGTTAGCGTGGCATTCAAAGCAGGTTACCCCCCGGCTGGGCAACTCTGAGCGCCGGTCCTCCGTCTGGTTGAACTGCTGCTGGGGGAAGGGGGTGACCAGGAGGCGCAAGCCCTCCAGTTGCTTGGGATTGAGCACTCCATTAAAAAGATCGTAGTAATTCATCATGGTGATCAGCTTCCCCTGGGAAACATCCCCCAGGTCGGGCCGGGTCGTGAGGAAGACGGGAGGCGGAAATTCGGGCAGGAAGTGGTCCGGGAAATCGAAGTCCAGGTCGAAACGGGTCAGGTCCCGGCCTTCCTGCTTTTTGATCTCTTCGATGTGAAACTTGGGAAAAAGCATGCCCCCTTCGGGGTGATTAGGATGGGGCAGCGGCAGAAACCCCGCCGGCCACAGGCCCTTGGCCTTGATGTCTTCCGGGCTCAGGGCGCCCAGCTGTTCCCAAGTTATCCCCGCCGGCAGCTTCGCCCGCACCCCTTCCTGAACGGGCTTGCCCTTGGTCATGGTTACATCTTTGGCCTTCCGGTCACTCAAATCATACCGCTTATTGAGCAACTCCATCTGTCGGGCCATGACTTTGGGCTTCTCCCCCTTCATGCGTTCCATGATGGCGGCAAAGTTTTCCTTGATCACCACCGGCGCATAACTGGAAACAGGTTCCTTGGACCGTTCACCGGAGGCGGCGCCCATGAGAAAGACTCCGGAGGCCGCGACTGCCACCACAAGCGCCGTTAGCGCAACCTTCAGTTTATATTGACCCATATTTCACCTCCCTGATCCCATTTTTTTTATAATTTGGGGCGGCGAGGGGGTAATGTCAATACCAGGAGGAGAATTCACTTCCCGCAGCACTTCTTATATTTCTTGCCGCTGCCGCAGGGGCAGGGATCGTTGCGGCCCACCTTTTTCTTCTGGCGCTCCTTGGGTTGGGCGCCGCCGCCGTCGCCGTGGCTGAATACCATGGCTGGCTGGGCCGGCCGGGCCTCCGGCGGCGGTTCATGGTGGGGCCTCACCTGGAGGTGGAACAGGGTGCCTACCGTGTCCGCCTTAATGCGGTGGATCAGGTCCATGAAAATCTCATAGCCTTCCCGCTTATATTCCCGCAGGGGGTCAACCTGGGCGTAGCCCCTAAGCCCGATGCCATCCCGGAGGTGGTCCATGGACAGGAGGTGGTCTTTCCAATGGTTGTCCACGACCTGGAGCATGACCATCTGCTGCAACTCGCCAAAGAGTTCGGGGCCGATCTCGTCGCGTTTGGCGGCGAAGCGCTTTTCCACCAGGTCGAAGAGGATGTCGTTGATGTCATGGTCCAGGTCGCCGTCCAGGTTTTCCAGGGAGACCCGGAAGCCGAACTGCCGGTAGGTGCCGTCTCCCAGGGCCTTGACGTCCCACTCCTCGGGCATTTTGTTGGCGGTGTATTCCTCGACGATCTCGTCCACCAGTTCGGCGGCCATATCCATGAGGTCTTCTTCGAGGCTGGCCCCGCTCAGTATCTGGCGGCGTTGGGAGTAGATCACCTCCCGCTGCTTGTTCATGACGTCATCGTATTCCAGGAGGTGTTTGCGGATGTCAAAGTTATGACTTTCCACCCGCTTCTGGGCCTTCTCGATGGCATTGGAAACCAGGCGGTGCTCAATGGGTTCCCCGTCGTCCATCCCCAGGCGGCCCATGAGACCCTTAATGCGGTCGGACCCGAAGATACGCAGCAGGTCGTCCTCTAAGGAGAGATAGAACCGGGAAGTGCCGGGATCGCCCTGGCGGCCGGAGCGGCCCCGGAGCTGGTTGTCGATGCGCCGGGACTCGTGGCGTTCGGTGGCCAGGATGTGGAGGCCGCCCCGTTCCACCACCCCTTCGCCCAAGACGATGTCGGTGCCGCGGCCGGCCATGTTGGTGGCGATGGTCACCCGGCTCATCTGCCCGGCGTGGGCCACGATCTGGGCTTCTTTCTCGTGCTGCTTGGCATTGAGCACTTCGTGTTTGATGCCTTCCTTTTTCAGGAGCCGGCTGACGTGCTCGGATTTTTCAATGGAGGTAGTACCCACCAGGACCGGTTGGCCCCGCTGGTAGCAATCGGTGATATCCGCCACCACCGCGGCGTACTTTTCCGGCTCGGTGCGATAAATCGCGTCGGGGTAGTCGGTCCGGATCATCTTTTGGTCGGTGGGGATAATCATAACCTCGAGGTTGTAAATCTTCTTGAACTCCTCGGCTTCGGTGTCGGCGGTGCCGGTCATGCCCGCCAGTTTGTCGTACATGCGGAAGAAATTCTGGAAGGTGATGGTGGCCAGGGTCTGGTTTTCGTTTTCAATTTTCACCCCCTCCTTGGCCTCCAGGGCCTGATGCAGGCCGTCGGAGTAGCGCCGGCCGGGCATGAGGCGGCCGGTGAACTCGTCCACGATGAGGACCTGGCCCTCCTTGACGATGTAGTCCACGTCCCGCTTGAACAGGTTGTGGGCCTTCAAGGCGGCGTTGAGGTGGTGCAGGACCTCGATGTTCCGGGGGTCGTAGAGATTCGGCAGGTTGACCAGCTTTTCGGCGTGGGCGACGCCATCCTCGGTGATGATGACCGAGCGGGCCTTTTCGTCCACGGTGAAGTCCTGATCCCGCTTCAACTGCTTGGATACCTGGTTGAGGGTGTAGTAGAGCTGGGTGGATTCCTCCGCCGGGCCGGAAATGATCAGGGGCGTCCGGGCTTCGTCGATAAGGATGGAATCCACTTCGTCGACGATGGCATAGTGGAAGTCCCGCTGGACGTAATCCTCCAGGGAGAACTTCATGTTATCCCGGAGATAGTCGAACCCGAACTCGTTGTTGGTGCCGTAGGTGATATCGGCGCCATAGGCCCGGCGGCGCTCGTTGTCGTCCAGACCGTGGACGATGGTGTCCACCGTCAGGCCCAGGAAGTTATAGATGCCCCCCATCCAGTGAGCATCCCGGCGGGCCAGGTAGTCGTTGACGGTGACGATGTGGACCCCGCGGCCGGTGAGGGCGTTGAGGTAAGCGGGCATGGTGGCCACCAGGGTTTTGCCTTCACCGGTCTTCATTTCGGCGATCTTGCCCTGGTGCAACACGATGCCGCCGATGACCTGGACGTCGAAGGGGCGCATCCCCAACACCCGGGCCGAGGCTTCCCGGGCCGCGGCAAAGGCTTCGGGCAACAGGTCTTCCAGGGGCTCGTCGTTATCCAGGCGCTCCTTGAACAGGGCGGTTTTGGCCTGGAGTTCGGCGTCGGACAAGGCCCGGTATTCCGGCTCCAGGTTGGTGATGCGGTCCACCACCGGCGCCATCCGCTTCAGTTCACGGTCGTTCTTACTGCCGAATATCTTTTTCAGCAAGAGATCTATCATAAGGGTATCTGTCTTCGAAAAGTTCCCGTAGGGGCGGTTCGCGAACCGCCCCTTACAGCGGCTTTTCATAATTTATGGTTGGGCCACAGGCCCATGAGTGACTGCCAATAAAAAACCCCGATAAAGCCGGGCTTCACCGGAGAAATGAAGGCGTGGTCAAAGGTTGGGCTAATCCTGGCCGCGGGTTCATCTTCGTGCCGGCCGCATCACCCCGCCGTGAAAACGAAGTTTCTTTTAAAAAAATAACGCACCGACCCATGACTGTCAAGTTAATCCCCGGAATCCGACGCCGTCAGGTCCAGGAGCATGGGAATCTCATTGCATTTATCGGGGTACTTGAGACAGTTTATACACTCGCTCCAGATATGATTCGGCAGATCATGCGTGGGAACTTTTTGGAACCCCAACCGTTCAAAAAACCCCGGGCGGGTAGTGAGGGCGAAGACTCTTCTCAGTCCGATGTCTGCCGCCTCCGCAATGCAATTTTTCACCAGGCGGGTGCCGATGCCGGTTCTTTGAAAATCCGTTAAGACCGCCACGGAGCGAATTTCACCCACATCTTCCCAGAATATGTGCAGGGCCGCAACGCCGATGACCGGGCCATGGTCTTTCCGATAAACAAAATATTCCCGCACCTGGCTGTAAAGGTCACCCATAGAGCGGGGCAAGACATCCTGATCGGCGAAATCATGGAGCATCCGCCAAATTTCCGGCACTTCCTGGATCCGGGCTTTGCGAATCATTTTGCGGCCATGGGGTTACGAAAAGATGATGATTCAGTTATAATTTTTAGATTATATCACGAGGTTAAAGGTAAAACCATATGTCTGTCATTGCCAAGGATAACTATGTTGCCCTGGAGTACCGCCTGTGGCTGGATTCCGGAGAACAACTCCGGGGCACTCCAGAGACCCCGGCGGAGCTCACCTTTGTGGCCGGGTGCAACGAACTCATGCCGGGCCTGGAGCGCCGCCTTCTGGGACTCCGGGTCGAGGATGCGGTGGAATTCACCGTGCCCGCGGCCGAGGCCTTCGGAGACTACGATCCCACCTTTGTCCAGGAGTGGAGCCACAAGGTCTTTCCTCCGGGAACGGAACTCAAACCGGGCCAGAAGGTGGTCCCCGCCAACCTGCCGTTTCCGCCGGAATATCCCCTCACCGTCAAGGAAGTTACGGCCGCGGCCGTGATCCTGGATATGAACCACCCTTTTGCGGGCCATGATCTGCGCTACCAGGTGAAGGTTATCGAGGTGCGCCCGGCCACCCCGGAGGAACTGGAACCTTTGAAGCAGTGCCAATCCTGCGCTGAAGGGATGACCTGCGAACACTGATATTTTCACACCAAAACGCCCAGGCGCATAAAAAGGGGAGGGGGACCAGGGTCCCGCCTCCCCTTGTCAGCTTTGCAGCCGCCGCGGCGCTTAGATTTCCGTTACCGTAATCGCGCCCGAGGGGCAGACCTCGATACAGCTCTCGCACCCCAGACATTCATCCTCGTTCACCGGAACGGCCTTTTCGTCCTGCATCTCGAAGACGCCGGTGGGACACACATTGACGCACTCTTCATCGCCGGTACATTTGTCCGGATCAACTTCAACCCGCCAAGCCATGAACTGTTACCTCCTTGAGATATCGCACCATTAATTAATATATATCAAAAAAGCCTCCTGGTGCAAACAGGCGAAAAAATACCGGGAGGGAGTGGGACGGATACCGGCCGCTTTAGGTTCCGAGGGATGGTTCTGGCGCCAGATTCACTGCAAGCCATCCGAACATCGATACCGAGTTGCGCTTATAGAGGTCAGAAAAGTCTCTATCGCATAAGGGCGCACCTGCGTGTGCGTCCTCATCCAGGGCGGACACATGGATCCGCCCCTACAAGAGATAAATTACCTGTATGACCGCAGTTTGGTATCAGGGGATTGGGAGAGGGATTGGGGGGAGGGGAAAACGTTATCCCTGGGTTACCGACGCGCCGGTACCGGTGTTTCGCACTCCGGAGGCGGAAGGGTTTTCTTCCAGGTCGGCGTCGCCGTGGTATTCCCGGGCCCGGCGCACCAGCGCCCTGGCCCACTGGGGGCAGCCCAAGGCGTGGAGGTGGGTGTAGGTCGCCAGGACGTTCCGGAAGAGGAGGCCTTCCCGCTGCCCGGCCATACCGGAGCCCCGGCTGACCCTGAAAGCCATGCGAGCTTCACGGGGCGGGTCAGGCACTATCCGGGAATAATGAAACTCGTGGCCTTTGAGCACGGTGCCGGCAGGAAAGTACGGGTTGTCCCCGGCCACTTCCAGGACGGTATAGCCGTGGCCCTGGGGCTTTTTGCCCATGACGAAGTCATAGGGGAAGACACCCGCCATGGGAAACTTGTCGCTCCCTACCTGGATATGCTCTCCCAGGTACATGAGGCCGCCGCATTCGGCGTAGATGGGCAAACCGGCCTGGGCCGCAGCCTTGACGGAATTGCGGAAGCTCAAATTCTCGCTCAAGGCCCGGGCGTGGGTTTCGGGGAAGCCGCCGCCGATATAGAGGGCGTCCAGGTGAGCCGGGAGCACCGGGTCGTCTAAAGCGCTCAGTTCCATCACCGCCGCCCCCGCTTCCCGCAAGGCCTCCAGGTTCTCGGGATAATAAAACTGGAAGGCGGAGTCCCGGATGACGCCGATGACCGGCGGGGCGCAGTCGGCGCAGAAAGAGGGCGGAGGGGTAATAACTTCAGGGAGGGGCGGCGCCTGGCTGGCCACCTGCCAGAGGCCTTCCAGGTCCAGGTACCGCGTAGCCAGGTCCCGGGCGGTGCTCACGGCCCGGATGGCGGTGGCGTGCTCCTGGGGGGGCACCAACCCCATGTGGCGTTCGGGAAAGACGTCACACTTGAGGCGCGGGATGGCCCCCAGCACCGGAATGCCGCAGTAAGTTTCAATGGCCTGGCGGATGATGGCTTCGTGACGGGGACGGGCGATCTGGTTGAGGATGACTCCCCGGATAGGCACCTGGGGGTCGAAGTGCTGGCAGCCCAGCACCATGGCGGCGGTGGTGCGGGTCCGCATGGTGCAGTCCACCACCAACACCACCGGGGTGGCCAGAAACTTGGCCAACTCTCCGGTGCTATAGGTACCCTGGGCGTCGAGGCCGTCATAGAGCCCCCGGTTGCCTTCGATCAAGATGGCATCCGCTTGGGCGGCATGACGGGCTACGGAAGCCAGAATCTGGTCCCCCTCCATGAGGAAGGGGTCCAGATTATGGCTGGGGCATCCCGCCGCCAGACAGTGCCAGGCCGGGTCGATATAGTCGGGCCCTTTTTTGAAGGGCACAACTCGACGGCCCTGGTCCCGCCAGGCGGCCAGAAGCCCCAACGTCAAGGTGGTCTTGCCGGCCCCGCCCCGAAGAGCTGACAGCAGCAACCGGGGACAGGGCCGAGGCATCAGTGCTTGGCAGCCCCTTCTTCGTGGGGAATTTCGATGAAGCTCCCGCCGAAGTAGGTATAGACGCAGCGACCACCGTCAATGAGATCCTTGATCCCGAACTTGATATCGTTCTTGGGCTGATCAGGATGCTCTTTGAGCACGGCTTTTTGAATGTCCATGGCTTTCAGCTGCTTCTTGCCCTGGGCTTTTTCAACCATTGCGAAGATGTATTCCACCAACTCTGCTTTGGATAGTGCCATTTATCCCACCTGCTTTAGAATTTAAAATGCATCGACGTCCGATAGGTGTCATACGCCCACCGGTAGTCGTCAATGTGCTGGAAGGTAAAGGGAATCTCGCATACTTCAAAGAACTTTTCCCACCCGATGCGCTCGACCCACTCGCCCACGCGCTCCCACTTGTTGGCGCCTTCGGCGTACTTGATGAGGATCTTGCGGATGGCGGCAACCGTCTCCGGCCACCGGGGCGGATTGTTGGGCAGATAGGGCACCGCCAGCTTGGAGAAAGTGGGCGGGCTCTTGGCATTGGATACCTTGCCGCCGACCAAGAGGGCCACGCCGCCTTTCTGGGCATCGAACACCGGCAGGGCCGGGCACATGGTGTAGCAGTTGCCGCAGTACATGCAGCGCTCGTCGTTGATCACGACGCTCTTGATGCTCTTGTCCGGATGGGGCCGGATGGCGCCGGTGGGGCAGCTGGCGATGGTGGTGGGAATTTCGCACAGATGGCGCAGCTTGTCGTGGGCCACCTTGGGAGGCGTGCGGTGGATCCCCAGGATGGCGATGTCGGAGCAATGCACCGCGCCGCACATGTTGAGACAGCAGGCCAGGGCGATTCTTACCTGGGCCGGCAGTTTGTGGCTGCCGAAGTACTCGAAAAGGTCGTCCATGACGGCCTTGACGATGCCCGAGGCGTCGATGGCCGGGGTATGGCAATGGACCCAGCCCTGGGTGTGGACGATGCTGGTCACCGAGTGGCCGGTGCCGCCGATGGGGATGCCCATCTTGGCGCAGGCGTCCTTCAAGCCGGCGATCTTGCCCTGGTCGGTGAGCAGGAACTCGATGTTATTACGGCTGGTGAAGCGCAGGTAGCCATCGCAGAACTTGTCGGCCAGGCCGCACACGTCTTTGATGAAGTCGGTGGTCACCAGGCGGCCGGAACCGCCCCGGACGGAAAAGACCTTGGCGCCGGATTCGGACACGTGCACCAGCACGCCGGGCTCCAGGATTTCATGGTATTTCCACTTGCCGTAGTTGTCTTTGATGACGGGCGGCAAGAACTTGTCAAATTTTGGGGGGCCAATATCAGTTATACGTTCAGCCATTTTCCTCATTCCTCCTTATGATTCGGCACTAGGCCAGGCAAGTATGCTGTAATGAGAAAGTTGCCTCATTATTTGATGTATTTACGGCCCGCGGCCTCGGCCTCGAAGTCTTCAGCGTGCCAGAAGAAGAAGGGGTTGGCCCGAGGCGTCCTGACGGTCTGCGCCGGCGGCTCCAGACCTACGCCCTTGAAGAAATTCCGCATGCCTAAACGCAGCATCAGTTCACCCACGCGCTCACGGTTTTTGCCGTTTTCCGACCACCACTCGTGGATATTGCCGACCAACTCGGTGAACTCATCGTAAGGCGCTTCCATGGGCATGAAAGGCACGATGACCCAGCTCATCTGGGCGCCTTCCAGGATGGGGGCGTGCGAACCCAGGAGCAGGGTGGCGCCGCCTTCGGTGCCGGGCCGCAGGGCCTGGGGCATCATGTTGATGCAGTGCATGCAGTGGTTGCAGTTGGCGTTGTCGATGCTCAGCTTGCCGCCTTCATAGCTCATGCAGATGGTGGGGCAGAGATCGGTGACGTCGGCCTTGATGTCGAGCTTTTTATAGACGGTGCCGCCGCCCGCAGGCTTGATTTCGCCCGCGGCATAGGCCTTGACCGCAGCCTGGTCAATGCGGATGTCGTCTTTCCAGACGCCGATGACGCTCATGTCGGCCCGGGCCACCGCGGCCACGCAGTCGTTGGGGCAGCCGGAGCATTTGACCTTGAACTTATAGGGGAAAGACGGGCGGTGCATCTCGAACTGGAAGTTCTGAGTGGTTTGGTAGCACAGGTCCATGGTGTCATAGTTGGACCATTCGCACCGGGCTTTGCCCACGCAGCAGCTGGGGGTCCGCATGGCGGAACCGGAGCCGCCCAGATCCCAGCCTTTGGCCGTCAGTTTCGCGAAGCAGGGTTCCAACTGATCGGTGGTGGTGCCCAGGAAGATCATGTCGCCGGTGGAGCCGTGCACGTTCAAAATGCTACTGCCGTGCTCGTCCCAGATTTCGCAGAGTTCGCGGAGGGCCGCGGTGGTATAAAACCAGCCGGAGGGCTGGTTGACGCGTACCGTATGGAAATGCTCCACGCCGGGGAATTCATCCGGGATGTCGATGTAACGGCCGATGATGCCGGAGCCGTAACCCAGGACGCCCACGATGCCGCCATGCTTCCAGTGGGTGATCTTGTCTTTGTACGAACGCTCCAACACTCCCAGCAAATCCGCTGCTGCCTTCTTCCGACCGGCGACCCGCTTCAAATCCGTAATGAAGCTAGGCCACGGACCGGACTCCAGTTGATCCAACAATGGAGTTTTATGCATGAACACTTTCCTCCCTCAGTTAATTGGTCCCCTATGGGCTTATCCTTTTTTTCACAAAATCATATCTATCTCATAATATCGAGAGACATTTGTCAACTAAAAAATCGGGAACCTAAAGTTCGTCAAGAATTTTCACCGGCCCTAAGTTCTGCAAAGCCTCAGCGCAGACCGCAGCCGGACCCATAACCAGGGTCACCAGATTGTCGGGCTGTAGGTGGTCCTGAGCCGCCCCGGCTGCGGTTTTCAGGGTGACGCCCCGAATTTGGTCACAATAGCGCTTGAGGTAATCCGTGCCCAGGTCATAGAGGTCGATGGACATCACCTGCCGGGCGATCCCCCGGGAGGTCTCCAACCCCAGGGGAAAATGGCCCACGTAGTAGCTCTGGGCTTCCGCCAATTCCTGATCCGTCACCCCGTTTTGGTGGACTTCAGTGATCACCGCCCTGATTTCGTCTACCACCTGGGCGGTGTTGGCCGCCGGAGTAAAGGTCGAGACCATGAAGGGACCCGGGGCCCGCCGGCAGGAAAAACTGCTGCGGATGCCGTAGGTGAAGCCCAGGTCCGAGCGGATGCGGGCCATGAGGCGGGAGGAAAAGCCGCCTTCGCCCAGGATGTAGTTCACCAGCTTCAGAGGGAAGTAATCAGGGTGCGCCCGGGGCAATCCCAGGTGCCCTACCCGGATTTCGCTCTGGGTCAGGTCGGGGCGGTCCAGGAGATAGATGCCCGGGGCGCAGAGACGCTCCGGCGCCGTAACGTAGGGCGGGCTGGCTGGGCCGCCGCCGGTCCAACTGCCCCAGAGCCGGGCCGCCTCCTCCTTGACCCGCGCAAAGGCCTCCATGCCCACTACCACCAGGGTGCCCGTGGCCGGGGTGAATTCCCGGCGGTAAAATTCCTGCAAGTCCGTCAACCCGATATTGTCCAGGCGGGAAAGTTCTCCCGGCACCGCATGGCCGTAAGGCGAATCCCCGAAAAACAGGCGCAGGTAGCGGATATTGGCCATTTCCCGGGGATCGTCCTGCTGGTGCACCAGTTCGGCCCGGCGGCGCTCGGCCAGCAGCGAGAACTCGTCCTCGGGAAACCCGGGGGTCTGGACCACCTCAGCCATGGTGGCCATCAACTCCGGGAAATCCTCGCTCAGCCCTTCCAGGTTCACCAGGGTGGCGTCCCAGCCGCTCCGGGCGTTGAGCGCCGCCCCCCGGGATTCGATGTCCTCGGCCAACTGCAACTGGGTGCGCCGGGCGGTGCCCAGGGTGAGCAGCTCCGCGGCCCAATCGGCCACGCCGGGTTTGTCCGGGGGATCGGTCTCAGCGCCCCGCTTGGCCATGAAGGTGAGGCTTAGCCAGGGTACCCGGTCGTATTCGACGCCTAAGAGTTTCATGCCGCCGGGCAGGGTGGCCTGGTGGATTTCAGGAAGATTGAATGCCATATCGGTGTCCTTATCGTGTAGGGCGGGCACGGCCCGCTATCAAAAAGTTCAAAGTTCAAGGTTCAAAGTTCAAGGTTTTCCGTGCGTCTTGCGCACCATCAGCTTATGGCTGGGGCGGGCAGTGCCCGCCCTACATCACTGCAACGGCCCCAGGGCGGCGCTCTCTTCCGAAGTGACCGGCTTCAGCACCACCACGGTGCGGTTGTCCTCCCGGAGGTAGGTTCGGGCTACCCGGAGAATATCGTCGGCGGTGACCGCCTCCAGGGAGCTGAGAATCCGGTTGGCCAGCTGGGCGTCTCCGGTCTTGAGATGAAAGAGGCCCACTAACAGGCCCCGGAAAAAGTTGTGGGCTAACGAGCGCACCGCCTGGGAGCGCAGCAGTTTTTTGGCCCGGGCCAGTTCCGCCGGGGTCACGCCTTCCTGGGCCAGCCGGTTAAGCGCGGCCCAGAGTTCCTGCTCCAACTCCGGCAGGGATTGGCCCGGGGCCGCCACGAGGGCGATTATCAGCAGGTCCGGGTCTTGGGCCGAGAAGGGCAGGGGGGCCAGTTCCACGTCCAGGGCGATGGCCTTGCCCTTCCGGACGAAATCCTGGTGAAACCGGGAGGCCTTGCCGCCGGAGAGGATGACGGCCAGAAGGTTCAAAGGGTAGAGATCCGGGTGGTCCAGCCCCACGACATGAAACCCGGCGAACAGGGCCTCCACCTGGGAGACCTTTTTTAAGACGGCCCGGCGCTCGCCCCGTTGGGGCGGTTCGGCGATTTTGGGTTCGGGGGCTACGGCCGGGGCGGGAATCCGGCCGAAATACTTGTCCACCAGGTCCCGGGCGGGTTCGGGCTCCACGTCCCCGGCGATGACCACGGTGATCTTGCCGGGATGGTAGTGGCTGCGGTAGTAGGCCAGACAATCGTCCAGGGTCATGCGGTGCAGGTCCTGGTCCCAGCCCACCACCGGCCAACCGTAGGGGTGCTGGGTGTAGGCGGTGGCGAACAACTGCTCTTCCACCAGCCCGAAGGGGCTGTCCACGGAGCGCAGTTTCCGTTCGCTGATGACTACCTGGAGTTCCGGCTGAAAGGTGTCGTCGTCCAGCTTGAGGTTAATCAGGCGGTCCGCCTCCAGCTTCAGGCCCAGTTCCAGGTGTTCGGCGGGCAGATTTTCAAAATAGGAGGTGTTGTCCCGGGTGGTGAAGGCGTTGATCTCCCCGCCCTTGGCCTGGAGGATGCGGGAGAACTCCTCGGGTCCCAGGGTCTCGGTGCCCCGGAACATCAAATGCTCGAAGAGGTGGGAAATGCCGGTGATGCCCGGCAGTTCGTGGCGGGAGCCCACCTGGTAGTGAATCTGCAGGGAGACGATGGGCAAACGGTGATCCGGGAGCACGAACAGCGTCAAGCCGTTGGCCAGGGTAAAGCGCTTCAGGGTGATTTCGGGCTGCCAGGCAGCCGGATCGAAATTCCGGGATGCGGTCATGTATGCCTCCTGCCGTGTTAGCTTAGGTTCATTTATAAAATACCCATTGGGTGATTCGGGGGAAAAGGCGAAAAGGGTAAAAGGCGAAAAGGAAAAGACCTCAAAAAATCGTGGTTTTTATCCCTTTTCCCCTCTTCGCCTTTTTCCCTTTTCCCCTTATTATTTCGCCGGCGGATACCCGCTCCATTTGCGGGCCAGGGTCTCGTCCACTTCCACCTGCATTGGCGTCTTTTCCGCAATGGGGATGGCTTTGGGGGCTTCCCCGGCCAGGACCCGCCGGGCCAGGTCCCCGAGGTCCTCCCCCAGCTTATGGTAATCCAGGGCCACCCACAAGACCGCCCCTTTACGAATTCCTTCGGGGAGGCTACTCACCACCCGCACCTGCATCTTCCGGCCCGCCTCCAGCACCAGGGGGGCGTAGCGGCCCGCGCTGGCCGCCGGGGGCAGGTAGATAACCTTCGCACCGCGCTGCACCAGCCGCGCCAGGGCGTCGGCGTCGGTGGCGGCCGCGGTACTGGTCTCGGTCAAGACTCGCACCCCCAAGCGGTCCGCCTCGGACTCGAGGCGCCGGGCCAGGTCCACGGCCACGCCGTCGGTGGGATCATAGAGCAGGCCCCAGGCGAGCGGCCCCAAAAGACTGACGCCGTGCTGCAAGGCGGCGCTCAGGGGCGCCGGGGACGCAATGCCGGTGACGTTCTCCTGGTGGATCTCGGGATGGGCCGGGTCATAGGCCGCCTTGGTAAAATAGGGGTTGGCCACCAGGCCGAAGACCACCGGGGTCTGTTTCACCATCGGGGCCGCCAACAAGAGCGCCGGGGTGCCTAGAACCACCAGGAGCCGGGGCCGGGTTTTCCGCAGGCGGCGCAAAGTTTCCCGCCCCTGGGGCCCGAACTCCGGGACGCAGACCACCTCAACGGAGCCGGCCTGAAGCCTGGCCCTAAATCCGGCCACCGCCTGGCGCAACCTGGGTGAGTCCGGGGACCCGAAGACGACGATGGGACTTGTTTGGGGGGGAGCGTAGCCGCAGCCGGCCAAAGTTATCAAACCTATAAGCCACAGAGTGCGGAGGAGTTTTCGGTTTTCGGTTTTCGGTTTTCGGCTGAAGGTCTTAGTCTTATGAGGGAATATCATAGTTTGTTTGGTTCATAATAACCACAGCCTGGCCCATTGTCTGAAAAACCTGAGCCGGGACCTCAAAGACTCTTTGGGGGCATTGGCTGCGAGGCTCACTTCTGATTTTTAACCGAAAACCGGAAACTGAAAACCGAAAACCTTTTAATGATTAATCTTGCCGATGCGCTCCCAGCTAACCCGGAAGTCGTTGCTGTTCCAAGAAAATTGGGAAATGAGGCCTTTCGCTCCCCCGGCCAGGGCCTGAATGAAGGGCTGGCCGGAAGCGCCCTGCCAGGAAAAATAAATGATAAAGGCCTTGCCCCGGAAGGCATCCATGGGTACGAAGCCCCAAAACCGGCTGTCGTAACTGTGGTCCCGGTTGTCCCCCATGACGAAATAGGAGTTGGCCGGCACCACCACCGGACCCATGTTGTCCCGGGCCGATTCGGTGGGACCTTGCGGGGCCGGAAGCACCGTGGGATCGTCATAGACCGCCTCCGGGGTCTTAAGAACCTTGCCGTTGATCGTGACTTTCTTGTCGATGATCTGGATGCGGTCGCCGGGCAGACCCACCACCCGTTTGATGTAGTCCTTGGAGGGGTCCTGGGGATAGATGAAGACGACCACGTCCCCGCGCTGAGGCGTGCTGATGGGAATCCAGACCTTGTTGGTCAACGGGTTGCGCATACCGTAGGTAAACTTGTTCACCAGGAGATAATCACCGATGAGTAAGGTCGGCTGCATGGAGCCGGAGGGGATGGAGAAGGCCTGCACCAAAAAGGCCCGGATCACCAGGGCCATAATCAGGGCGATAAACAAGGCCTCGCCGTATTCTCGCCAGAACGGCTTCTTCTGGGAACCGGATCGCACCTCAGGGTATTTGGGGGTCATGGATAGCATAGTCGAGTCTTTTAGTGGAGCCGGCGGCCATGGACCGCCCGCCCCGTGGCAGCGGCTCTAATCCACCGGCTGGAATTGGTCTTGGGTGGCGCCGCAGATGGGACAGACCCATTCTGGGGGGACTTTGTCAAAAGGGGTGTTGGGGGGGACGTTATTGTCCGGGTCACCCTGGGCCGGGTCATAGATGTAACCACAGATCTGGCACTGATATTGTTTCATGACTTCCTCCTTGGCTTAAAGGCTTGGTTGCGGACCAGGTCCCGAATCAGGTCAGGCCCGGCGGCAAACGAATCCAGGTGATAGTCCGCAGTCAACCCGGGGTTGCGGTAGGCTACGAACGGCACCCCGGCATTGGCGGCGAAGTGCTCATCCACCCGGGAATCGCCGATATAAATGGCTTCCTGGGGAGACAGACAAAAGTGCTCCAGAATGCGCACGAACGCTTCCGGGTGCGGTTTGGGGTGGCTGACATCCTGGGCGCTCACCACCAGGTCGAAATTGTCCGCCAATCCGTGATGGGCGAGGACGGCCCGGGTGGTGGTGGTGCGGTTGGTGGCCAGGGCGACGTAGCAACCGGGGCGCAGGAACTGGAAAAACTCCCGCAAGAATGGCTCCTCCACCATCATGGAGATAAAAGGGCGGTAATCGAAGCTGCGGGCAAAGTTCAACACGGCCGCCAGGTCAGGGTAGCCGTTGAAGATGTGGTGAAGCGATTCCCACACGGTGTGGCTGTGAATGTAGTCCACGGCCTCGGGGGCCAGGGGGGGCCGGTCGAAGTGGGCCAGGATGGCATTGTAGAAAGCGATGTTGGCCTGTTGGGAATCGAACAGGACCCCGTCGCAATCAAAGGCTACCAGCTTGAGCAAGATGCGATCCCATGGAGCGGCGAAACCGTTTTGTCCGGCGGTGTCGCCACCCGGGGCCGGAGGCCCCGAATCAATTTATTAAAAATACCATATTACCAGATTCATCTCAATTATCAATGCTATTCGAGAAAAAGGGGGGTGGTTTGGGGCGCGACAGGAGCGGCGGAATTTTATCAGGCAATTCCTCATGGGCTCTGCCCGGCGTAAATCATGAAAAGACCGGTGGGGCGGGCGTCCCCGCCCGCCGCTTTTGGTGGCGCAGGCTTCCAGCCTGTGTGCCTGATTAATCGGATTCCTTGGCGCAGGCGGGAAAGCCGGTGCCACCAATTCTGAATGAAGCGGAGAATTTGTCTTCCAGGCAGTTGAGATACTTGACGGCGCTGAGGATGAAAAGAAAAACGGGTTTTTAAACCACCTGACAGTTCCGGGGCCGGCAAAAGCCTGGACGCGACCGACGCCGGGGCGGTTTTCTCCTTGATTTCCTGCCCGGGTTCTCTCAGAATCATAACCTATGATGACTAACTCCTTGAGCCTTCGTCTGGCGGCCGTCCGGGAACTGCTGCCCGCCCATGAGATTGACGCCCTGCTCGTATCCGGCCCCGAAAACCGCCGTTATCTGAGCGGCTTTACCGCCTCTGACCCCGGCTGGGGTATGCTCCTGATTACCGCCAAGGCGGCTTTGCTCCTCACCGATTTTCGCTACCAGGCCTGGGCCCGGCAGGAGGCCAGAGATTTTGAGGTCCACATCTACAAGGTCGACCTGGCCGAAACCCTGGGGGAGCACCTCAAGGAGCTTGAGGTGCGGCGCCTGGGTTTTGAAGCGGCGAACCTTACCTACCGGCAGTACCAGCGCCTGACCCAGGCCGCAACCGACGCCGGGCTCGAAGTGGCCTGGCAGCCCCTGGAAGGGCTGGTGGAGGGCCTGCGCCAGATCAAGACCGGGGAGGAACTGGCCGTCATGCGCCGGGCCTTGACTCTGACCGAAACCGTGATGCGCCAGGTGGCCGGGGAACTGGTCCCGGGCCAGACCGAGCGCCAGGTGGCCTGGGAGATCGAAAAGCGCCTCCGGGAAGGCGGGGCCGAGGACATGGCCTTTCCCCCCATCGTGGCGGCCGGCCCCAACAGCGCCCGGCCCCATCACCACCCCGGGGACTATGTCCTCAAGAATGGCGAGCCCATCATCATCGACATGGGGGCTAAAATCGCCGGCTACTGCAGTGACATGACCCGCACCTTCATCCTGGGGCTTGGCGATGAGCAGTTCCGGAAGATCTATTCCCTGGTGCGCCGGGCCCAGGCCCGGGCCGAGGCCGGACTTAAGGCCGGCATGGACAGTCTGGAGGGCGATGCCCTGGCCCGGGAGGTGATCGCCGCCGCGGGCTACGGCGAGGCCTTCGGGCACTCCCTGGGGCACGGGGTGGGGCTGGCGGTGCATGAAACCCCCAACCTGAGCCCGTCCGAGGCCAGGAGGGGGGTGCTCCCGGCCGGGTGTGTGCTCACCGTGGAGCCGGGCATCTACCTCGACGGCTGGGGCGGCGTCCGCCTGGAGGACATGGTGCTGCTCCACCCCGAGGGCGCCGAGGTGTTGAATCAACCCGGATATTTTTATGAGTGGGATTAACAAAAGGGGGAAAAGGAAAAAGGCGAAAAGGGGAAAATGTTATTTCTCGTTCCCAAGCTCCTGCTTGGGAACGGAATTATGCCCCAAGCTCTGCTTGGGACCTCTCTATTTTATGTACAACCTTACAAAATTGTGCAAATTTTTCGGCAAGAGGGAACTTGGCAAGTGGTTCCCAAGCAGGAGCTTGGGAACCAGGATGTAAAAGGGGAAAAGCCTGAGCTTTCTTTTGCCCCCGGTTTTCCCGGCACGGTTTAAGGCAATAAGAGCGCCGAAGACTTCGTGGCATGACCCAGATTTGAGCCGCCAATCATCAAACGGAGATCAGATGAGACCTGACCCTTGGGACTAAAACCTTACCTGTCGCCAGGGTTTTAGATAAAGCTAAGATATCTATATCAACCCACTTTTGTGGATTTTGTAAGGGTGGATAGATAGCAGATATCAGCAAACTCCCACCTCATGAACGCAGTCGCGACTGGGTGGCACATCGCGTCCCCCCGGAGTCGAAAGCCTGCGGCTTGTGATGCTGCTTCTGATCGATCCTCCGCTTTCATATGCCCAACTGACAGCCGGACGGCCACCGAGGTCTGACTCCAGGGGAACACGCTGACGAAACGCAACAGGTAACCAAGCGGCTCGCCAATGCATCCCAGAGCGATCCGGAGGTTCCGGATGAGGTCGAAGACGCGGTTCATGCT
>Ga0366818_10099_pt1 | contig 33437 bp, 26 predicted proteins | sample TotcelFGM3001N14_FD_207090 | JGI IMG/M metagenome (GOLD analysis project Ga0366818, IMG submission 207090) | Enriched cells from coal bed in the Powder River Basin, Montana, United States - Total cells FGM rep3 HSBNCT.FGM.300.1.N14 ...
AAAAAGATCTTGCGGCAACAGCCAACCGCATGGCGCCACTCGGGCTGCTTTCCATCGCCGCTTATCTGGAACGGGAAAGGCATGATGTGCGGGTTCATGACTGCCTCGGCCCCTTTGCCACAACCGATACCGGGAGTAATACTCAGATAATTCTGGATTACGCACCCGATCTGGTCGGCTTTTCTGCAACCACATCCGGCTTTCTGGATGGATATGATCTGGCAGCCCGCCTCAAAAACATCCGCCCGCAAATCCGGACTGTTTTTGGCGGCGTCCACATTTCGGCCATGGGGGCGATTCTCCTGGATCGGTTTTCTGCAATTGATTGTTTATGTGTGGGCGAGGGTGAGGTTACCCTGTCCGAAATTGCGGAATGCAAAGCGTTCAACGACATTCCCGGCCTGATTGATGCCGTAGGTTTTTACGGTTTTGCCACTCTCATCCTTGATGATATTGAAACGAACGGAAATATGACCAACTGTTCCGTCAGCATACAGAATTCGATGTTCAAGTTGCCGGCTATAGAGAGGATCGGTCGTAGCGATGGCTTTTCCAACTTCTTCCGCCACAAGCCTGCGGTCATCGGGATAAACGAACCGATCCGCATAATCTTTCGATGACATGGTATAACCGCCAACCTGGTCTACGGTGACACGAAAGATTTTGTAAAACGTATCATCGAAGATAAAGAGGTCCTTGACCACGTCGTATTCCCAGTAGCTCAGGCGGGCCATTTCCACAGCCTGTAAAAGCCTTTTTTGCAGCTTCTGTTGCGTCTCTTCCATCTGTTTGCGCTCACTGATATCGCGCATCACTCCCTGAATGCCGACCGGATTACCGCTTTCATCCCTCACAAAGGACATATGCATGGATACCCACATGGTGCTGCCATCAGCCCGGTAATTTTGCACTTCAATCAACCGCGACCGGTTTTTGTCGCAATCCGGATCTTTTTCAATTTCCAGTTCTTCTGTAAAAAGGGCATAAAGCCGGTTCAAGGAATCCGGCGGAAATTTCTCCTCTATGGTTCTTTCAAGACGCGTGGCAACCGGTTCACCCACCAACCGCTCTACAGATGGAGTGATATAGGTCATTTTCAGGTTCAAGTCTGCAATCCAGACCACATCGGAGATGTTTTCGGTGATTCGGCGGTATTTTTCTTCACTCGCGTGCAACGCGACTTCAACCCGTCTACGATCGGTAATATCCTGAAAGATGCAGTGCGTTCTTTGAAAACGATTCTCATCATCGCGTTGAATCCGTCCATTGAAAAAAACCAGAATGGTGGAGCCATCCTTTTTGACCATCTCGAATTCAACGCCCAGAATTTCGCCAATGGCCTTGAACCGGGGAAAATTTTCCCGGAAATGATCCACCCAGTCCGGATGGAGGATCTCTCCAAAGTTATGTCCGAGCAGATCCTCACGGGTGTAACCCAGCACATCGAGAAATGCCTGGTTGACATCCAGAAAATTGCCCTGCTCGTCCAGGGATTGGTAAGGCATGGGAGCATTCATGAACATTTGCCGGAATCGTTTTTCATTTTCCGCAAGCAATTGTTCGGCATGACGGTATCGGGTAATGTCATGCCCGAAAATCGCCACCCGAATCACGTTGCCATTGTCATCCAGAACCGGATGGAGATGGTGGCTTAAAACACGACCGTCACGACAGTCCTCGAATTCAAGCGCTTTTCCTGTTTCGATAACCCGATTCACATAAGGCCGTCTGGCAGCAGCGACATCCGGAGACACAAAATCGAACAGCGATTGGCCGATAACCGTTTCCCGCCGTTTTCCGACGCGATCGGCTCCAACCCGGTTGCAGGCAATAACCATCCCTTTGGTATCGATCAGAAATGCCGATTCCGAACTGGCATCGATCATGGCTGCCAGGTTGGCTTCACTTTGCCGCAGTTTTTGAGTGTACTCTTCCAAAAGAACAGCGTCGTTCTGATCGGGATCGAGGTTTTCGGTCGTTTCCATGTTATCCTCTTGTGCTTCTGAAAACATGTTATGATGGCATCAATGCCATTGACTTAAAGAAAAATACATTGTCTGAAAAACCTGTCATAGACTAACAGATTGAGTTTACAGGGTCAATTAATCGATTGTTGGAATTGATTGATCAATTGCCGTGAAAACAGGTGTCAGTTTTCAGCCCGCTTTAGGCATTTTGCTGATACCTTCAGCTTTTAGGTACCTCAATACGATTGACAGAAATGTCAGCGTTATCATAAGCTGAATGGGGAAATATGTAGAAAATGGCGGCTTATAAAACAGAGGCAAATATATGTGTAACTGTTTATTTCAACTAAAGATTATTGAGTGCACGTGGTTATGCTGCCGGAGAAGGCGGAAGAGTGAATCGCAAAAAAGAAGGAGTGGGTATGGGAATTTTTAAAAAATGGCGAAATACCTTGAAATTACACGCTATCCTAATATTTATCGTTTTCTTTCTTTCCTTGCCCTCCGCAGCAGGCGCTGCCGAATTCAAACGGATAGTCGTTATGGTAACCATGCCGGTTCCAGCATGTGAAGCCCACTTGAAATATTTTGTTACCCAGCTTGACGACATGGGATACAAAGAGGGCAACAATATGGCGTTGACCATCATCAGAGCCAATGGCAATCGCCAATTTGCTGAAGATGAACTCCGGAAAGTTCTGAAGACAGGTACTCCCGATGCCGTTGCCACAATCGCCACACTGGCTTCTCAAGCTGCCGTAACTGTTCTGAAAGACACGAACGTACCGATTTTCTTTTTCCAGGTTGCAGACCCGGTCGGTGCCGGGTTAATCAAAAAAAATGGAGAGCCAACCGGCACCCATGTTTCCGGACGAATTTTTACGGTGCCAAGTGGGGTAAGGATTGACTTGGCCATGCGCCTGGTCGGTCAGACCATTCCTAAAAATAGGCCGGTTCGATTTGGATATATCCATTCCACATACCCGTCTTCAATGGGGGATATTCGCGGATTGAAGGATATTGAGAAAGAAAGAAACGATATTCACTTTGAGAGTTATTCTGTCACATACGAAACCGTTCCAATGGGTATTCCGGCAATGTTGACGGCGGCCACTTCTGGAGTTAAAGCCATTTCAGACAAAGTGGACTTCTGGTGGGAACCCCAGGATCCCCTGGGAGAACTGGACGCGTTTACGCCGCTTCTATTGAATCATTCGACCATCCCGGTAGCGATGGGCCAAAAAATGGAAAGCGTTAAACTTGGTGCGCTGTTGCACATCACACCGGATATGGAAGCCAGTGGTCGGGAGGCGGCAAAAATGGTGGATGCCATTTTAAAAGGCGCCGACCCGGGTAAAATTCCGGTAACGCCACCCGCAAAATTTCAACTGGGTATCAATCTTGCCACTGCCTTAAAACTGAATATCGTGGTGCCCCCGGATATATTGGATCTTGCCGGAACTCATGTCTACCGATGAAGGACGAAAAAAATATGAAGTTGCAGACAAAAATTACGCTAATGATCATCTCATTGCTGTTATCAGGCATGTTTATTCTGGGTATGTGGTCGATAAAAAAAGCAGAGGAAGGTGTCCACAAATCCATTTTTTTATACATGAATACCGTCATCGATTTTTATTTGTCTGATGTAGACAAACTCAATAATCTATTGGTGAAAAATGGGCTGAATACCGTTGATTCGTTTGTTTCGGAATACAAACAAAACGCTTTTAAAACGATAGATGCCATAAAAATACCTGAGCAAGCTCACATCTTCATCCTTGATGAATCCGGGAGGCTTGTTTTTTCCTCCGACAAAAGCGATAAAAATATGATGGAGTCTGTTTGGGGTCCAGTTGCAAAAGGAACCGCAACGTCTTCTGAATCCGGATATAAGCGCCACACGATGGAAACGGGTATAGAACAGGTATATGTAACCCGGCACTTCAAACCATGGGGATGGGTTGTGTTTTTTGCCATGCCGGATCAGGTGGTGCATGATGCGGAAAAGCAAATTCAGACTGCTACCATAGGCATAGCCGGTATCTGTTCGATCTTGTCCATTCTGGCGATTCTGTTGATCTTCAGAAAATTTTTTGTTGTCCCCATCAACATTATCGGCAAGGCGGCTTCATCCATTGCTACCGGTGAGGGTGTAAACCAGATTGACGTTTATTCGAAAGACGAATTGGGAGATTTGGCCCGCAACATGGAGGCCATGTCCGACTCGATTCAAAAACATCAGGCCGAGATAATAAAATCGCATGATGAATTGGAAACAAGAGTGAAAGAACGAACAGAGGAACTGGAAAAAGCCCTGTCAGAAATCAAAACCTTGAGCGGCATCCTGCCTATTTGTTCTCACTGCAAAAAAATCAGGGATGATACAGGATATTGGAATCAAATTGAGGCCTATGTCCGGGACCATTCGGATGCGGAGTTCAGCCACGGCATCTGCCAGGAATGTGCTGAAAAATATTACCCCGGTATCGACCTTTATAACGATGGATACGACGCAACTGAGCAAGTGGTGCCTTCATAACCAAAGTGAAAACGGATGGAAGAGGCGCACGATGACCAGCAAAGTTAAACAACCCGTTAATGCCGTTGAACTGCGCAAACTTGCCGAAGAAATCGCCCGGGAACAAGCGGTGCAGCATCAGGAAGACATAGAGACGCTCTCTCCCGAAGAAATCCGGGAAAAGCTCCATGAGTTGCATGTGCATCAGATAGAACTCGATATGCAGAACGAGGAACTGCGCCGGACCCAGGCAGAACTGACCGACTCACAGGCCCGCTATTTTGATCTATATACCCTGGCGCCGGTGGGCTATATGACCATCAGCGAAAACGGGCTGATCCTGGAGACCAACCTCACTGCCGCCACGCTGCTGAACATAACCCGGGACGTGCTGGTCAACCAGCCAATTACCCGGTTCATTCACAAAGAAGACCAGGACATCTACTACCTGCATCGCAAAAAGCTCTTGGAAACCACTGAGCCGCAGACATGCGAACTGCGGATGATGAAAAGGGATGGGACCGTATTCTGGACAAATCTATCGGGCACCAATGCATCGGACAATGTTGGCGCGCCTGTTTGCCGCGTCGTGATCAGCGACATCACCGCCCGCAAGCGGGCTGAGAAGGTGCTGCAGGACAGTGAAGCGAATATGCGATATATTGTCAAACACGATCCCAATGCCATTGCCGTGTACGACCGCACGCTTCATTACGTCGCAGTCAGTGACCGTTACATCCAGGATTATGATGTCAAGGAAGAAGATATCATCGGAAAACATCATTACGAGGTGTTTCCGGAGATGCCGCAGAAATGGAAGGATGTGCATCAGCGCTGTCTGGCAGGCGCGATAGAGCGTAATGACGATGACTGGTTTGAAAGGCTCGATGGTTCAATCACCCATAATCGATGGGAATGCCGACCCTGGCGCCAGGTGAATGGTGAAATTGAAGGCATCATCACCTATTCCGAGGTGACCACAGAACGTAAAAAGGCTGAAGATAATCTGCGCAGAAGCGAGGCCCGCCTGACTTCGCTGGTGGAAAATCTGCTTGATGCACTTATCGTTACCGATCAGAAAGGAACGATTCTGTTCGTCAACCCTGCCGCATGCAAACTGTTTGGCAGGGAGAATGCGCATCTTGTCGGGTCCGAACTCGGTTTTCCGATTACCATGAACAAGACCTTTGAAATCGATGTCATTAAACCCGACAGTGATATTCATCATGTCGAGGCAAAAATTACCGACACCGATTGGAACAATCAACCAGCCCACCTGATCTCCCTGCGGGATATTACCGAACGGGTGATTGCACTGAAAGAACGCGAACAAATGAATGCCCACCTGCAACAGCTTCAAAAAATTGAGGCCATTGGAACGCTGGCCGGCGGCATTGCCCATGACTTCAATAACATCCTGAGCCCGATTTACGGTTATACCGAGCTTGCAATCGGGATGATCAATAACGAACCGGTTATCGAAACCTGTTTGAAACAAGTACTTCAGTCCGCAGAACGGGCCAAGGATTTGGTCAGGCAGATCCTCACCTTCAGCCGCCAGTCAAAAACGGAATTTCAACCGTTGTTAGTGGGCGCGATCGTCAAGGAAGTCCTGAAGCTGATCCGTGCCACGCTGCCTGCGACAATTGAAATCCGCCAACATATTGCCAGCGAACGGATCATTTTGGGAGATGCGACACAGATCCACCAGATCCTGATGAATCTGTGTACAAACGCCAAGCATGCCATGGAAGCGTCTGGTGGTGTTTTGAACGTGTCCTTGGAAGACGTTTCGCTTTCGCCGGATTTTTCAGACAACGTTCCCGACCTGCATCCCGGGGCTTACATTCGACTGCGGGTAGCGGATACCGGCCAAGGTATGGACCGATCCGTGATGGATAAAATCTTTCAGCCCTATTTTACAACCAAGAGTACGGACAAGGGCACGGGTCTTGGGCTGGCGGTGGTCCACGGCATTGTCAAAGACCACGGCGGCGCCATTACCGTGGAAAGTGAGGTGGGGAAAGGGACTGTTTTTGATGTTTACCTGCCGGGTTCCAACGTGGAAAAGATATTGGATCATGATAAAATCAGGGAACCGGAAAAAGGCGATGAACACATCCTTGTCGTTGACGATGAACCCGTGATCGTGAAACTGAATCAGCATATTCTTGAAGGGCTCGGTTATCAGATTACAAGCTGCACCAGCAGCATTGAAGCCCTGGAACTGTTCAAATCCAAACCCGAAGAGTTTGATCTGATTGTAAGTGATATGACCATGCCAATAATGACTGGCGACAACTTGGCTTCAGCGTGTATCCGCATCAGACCGGATATCCCAATCATTTTGCTAACCGGTTTCAGCGAGAAGATAACCGAAGAAACCGCTCAAAAGTTGGGGATCAAGGCATTGTTGCTCAAACCGGTTAGACGATTTGATCTGGCCAAAACCATCAGAAAGGCGCTGGATGAAAATGGCGAAAAGGGTAAAACGAGATGATCACTGAAAAAAACATGCAATACCCACCCAGACGGGAACTTCTCAAAACACTCACCGGAAACCAGGGGCTTGATGAAATCACCGAAGGGGGTCTGCCCAAAGGAAGACCCACCCTGGTCGTCGGCGGCCCCGGCTGCGGCAAAACGCTGCTGGCAATTGAGTTCATTGTAAAGGGTATTACCGACTTTGATGAAAACGGTGTTTTTGTATCCTTTGAAGAGTCCAGAATCGAGTTGGTGGAAAATGTCGCATCACTGGGTTTTGATCTGGATGTATTGATGGACAAAAAGCAGCTTTTTATCGACGAAATCCGAATGGGACCCCCACCTGACATTGAAGCAGGCCAGTCCGATCTGGGCGGGCTTTTCGCCAGGCTGCAATACGGCATTGATACTGTCGGGGCCAAACGAATTGTAATCGATGATATCTCAAGCCTGTTTTCTTATATCTCCAACCAGGCGATTCTGCGCTCGGAACTGCACAGACTGTTTGACTGGCTGAAAGAAAAAGGCTTGACGGCGATCATTACGGCAGAGAGCGGAGGCGGCACCAATGGGCTCACCCGAAACGGCATCGAAGAATACGTTTCCGATTGCGTTATCCTTCTGGATCAACGAATTCAGGAGCAGGTCAAAACACGGAGACTCAATATCCTGAAATACAGGGGGTCACGACATGGGACCAATGAATATCCGTTTCTCATCACCGAAAACGGCATATCCGTCTTGCCGATCACATCGATGCTGATGAATTACAATGTCTCGACGGAGCGGGTGTCGACAGGCATTCAAAAGCTGGATGACATGTTTGGCGGCAAGGGATATCTCAAGGGGAACAGTATTTTGATCTCCGGAACCGCCGGAACGGGAAAATCGAGTTTTGGAGCACATTTTGCCCATAGTGTCTGTGCAAGCGGTAACCGCTGCCTCTACTTTGCATTTGAAGAGTCCGCAGATCAGATTGTCCGTAACATGCGCTCCATTGGGGTGGATCTGAAACCCCATGTAGATGAAAACCGGTTGCAGTTTCATGCGGTACGTCCGACCATATATGGACTGGAAATGCACCTGCTGAATATTCATCGGATGATCGAAAATTTCAAGCCCGATGCAGTCATTATAGACCCGTTGTCGAACCTGACATCCATCGGATCCCTGATGGACATCAAGCTTTTGTTTCTTCGCATACTCGACTTTTTGAAAAGAAAACAGATCACCACCCTTTGCACGGATTTAACATCCGGCGGCAGCTATCCTGAAGCCACGGATGTGGGCGTCTCCTCCATCATGGACACATGGATATTGCTGCGCAACGAGGAAAAGAACGGAAACCGGGAACGATCGATATATATTCTGAAATCACGCGGTATGGCGCATTCCAACCAGATCCATCTTTTCGACATCACCGATAACAAAATCGTACTGCAGGACATTCGGAAGTGAAAATTCGGATCGAAGGATACAGCAGAAAACGTTTTTAAGGAAGGAGTCGCTACCAAATGGATTCAAATGACAATCAGAAGTGGCATTTGCGGTTATATGTATCGGGAGACACAGAAAAGAACCGAAGTTCGATTTCTTCACTTAAACAAATCTGTAACAAGCATCTGAAAGGAAAAAGCGAAATCGAAGTCATTGATCTGATGCAAAATCCACAAATGGCCTTTGAAGACAACATTATCGTCACGCCCTCTCTCCTTCGAAAGCTGCCCTTGCCGGTACGAAAAATTATCGGGGATCTGTCGGATACGGAAAAGGTGATATTGGGTCTTGAAATCAGCGTTTAACCGTGTGACAGGAGAAGCGGATAAAGCGACCCATGAACAGATAGAGACCAATCGGAACGAATCACATGTCGATTGGATTGTCTGGCAGTGGAAAGATATGATGGAGGCATGAAGTGATGTGGCGGGTGGTTTGGATGTCGGGTTGTATTATCAGATATTATTGACTGAAAACAATAACAATCAAGGAGATGTGTTAGCATGAGTATGGTACAAGAGTTTAAAAAATTCTGATTATAACGGATTTGAGGGTTGCGTTTTAAGCATCCCAATTTCTAACAACAGGCCGCCCCACGGAGTTATTAATGGGATGCTATGAGGTATATCAGCGAAACCCCCAAATCCGTTATAATCAGAAAAGTTCAACGCAAAGGATAGAGCCAATGCCAGAGAAGCCTACCTATGAAGAGCTGCAACAGCGGATTCTTGAACTGGAAAAAGCCGAATTCGAATACAAACAGACTGAGGGTGCGCTGAATGAAGCTTTGCATCTTGCTCGATCCACAATGGATTCCCTGTCAGCACATATTTGTGTACTTGATGAGGCTGGCAAAATCCTGGTTGTAAACGAGTCATGGCGAAAATTTGCAAGGTTCAATTCTTCCACTGATCCATCTGCGTATGTGGGTACAAATTACGTAATGCTATGTGATACGGCGACTGGGCTTTCCACAGAAGGTGCCAAGGAATTTGCCGCCGGCATTCGCGCGGTCATAAAAAGTGAACGCGCGGAATTTTCTATGGAATATCCCTGCCATTCGCCGAGCGAGCAACGCTGGTTCATGGGACGTGTTACCCGATTCGCTGACAAAGGGCCTGTCCGAGTGGTGGTGGCGCATGAAAATATCACCGAACGTAAGCTGGCAGAAGAAGCGTTGCGTAAAAGCGAGGAACGGTTCCGCTCCATCTCAAAAAGCATTCCAGGTGTGATCTACCAGTTTGTCAGACGCGATAACGGGGTTTATGAAATACCATTCGTAAGTGAAAGCGCGGTGAGGTTTTTGGGAAGACCTTTAGAAGAACTCCATAATGCCTCACAGTTGTTCGATGACGTCCATCCGGATGATCTGGAAGGCATGTGGTCTTCTATAGAAGAATCAGCCAGAACGATGACGCCATGGCTGCAAGAATTCAGGGTCGTTGGAAAGAAGGGAACCCAAAGATGGCTGCGCGGAGTTTCCAGCCCGGGTCCCCTGCCTGATGGCGGCATCTGCTGGAACGGTGTCCTGCTGGATATCACCGAACTCAAGCAGGCGGAAGACAACCTTCGAAGAAGCGAGAGCCTGCTCAGGAGCATATTCCAGGCGGCTCCTATAGGAATCGGCGTCGTGAGCAACCGCGTTTTTCTGACTGTTAACGATATGTTCTGTGAAATGACCGGATACAGTCGGGAAGAGATGATCGGCCAGAGAACCCGGATGATTTATAACAGTGATGCTGATTTTGAATTCGTAGGCACGGAACCGTACCGCCAGATACATGAACACGGAACCGGAATGACGGAAACACGATGGCAACGCAAGGATGGTTCCGTCATTGATGTCCTGATGAATTTCGCACCCATCAATACCTCGAATCTTGATGAGGGCGTTGCCATCACGGCTCTGGATATTACCGAACGGAAAAAAGCCGAGGAAGGAAAGGACAAACTTCAGGCGCAGTTGTTGCAGGCCCAGAAAATGGAGTCGGTCGGCAGGCTGGCTGGTGGCGTGGCGCATGATTTCAATAATATGCTCAATGTCATCCTGGGCTATACCGAATTGTCGATGGAAAAGCTCGCCCCCCTCGATCCGGTTCAGGCCGATCTAAAGGAGATTCTGTCCGCCGCCCGACATTCCGCCGATATTACCCGACAGTTGCTGGCCTTTGCCCGTAAACAGATCATTGCGCCTAAAGTGCTTGACCTGAACAACACCGTGGAGGACATGCTGAAGATGCTCCGTCGGCTGATTGGTGAGGATATCGACCTGGCATGGCTTCCTGGAAAGAACCTGGGAAGGATCAACATGGACCCATCCCAACTTGACCAGATTCTGGCGAATTTGTGCGTCAATGCCCGGGATGCCATTACCGGTGTGGGAAGAGTCTCTATAGAAACTGCCAATGCTACGTTTGGTTCAGATTATTGCTCGGATCATTCATGGTGCATTCCGGGTGATTTTGTTTTACTGGCTGTCACCGACACCGGCTGCGGCATGGACACTAAGACGGTGGACCAGATTTTCGAGCCGTTTTTCACGACCAAGGAGTTGAATAAAGGCACAGGCCTGGGGCTGGCAACCGTCTACGGCATCGTCAAACAGAATGACGGTTTTATTCACGTGTACAGTGAGCCGGGCAAGGGAACAACCTTTAAAATATATCTGCCACGAGATACTTCGCCTGTTCAAAATGCAGAGGAGAACACCCCCAAAATTCCTTTCAGCCACGGTGAAACCGTGCTGGTGGTGGAGGATGAGGGGTCGATTTTGAGACTCACCGAAGAGATTCTTAAGGGGCTGGGCTACACCACAATAACGGCAAATACACCCGGAAAAGCGATTAATCTAAGCAAAGTTCATTCGGGTCAAATCGATCTGTTGATTACCGATGTGATTATGCCTGAAATGAACGGTCAGCAATTGGCTGAACAACTGATGATCCTGTATCCGAAAATCAAATGTCTGTTCATGTCGGGCTACACGACCAACGTGATTGTCCATCGGGGACTGCTGAATTCCGGGTTGAACTTCATTCAGAAACCTTATTCCAGAAAGGGATTGGCTGTAAAAATTCGAGAGGTTCTGGAAAGTTAATCATCGAAACATGTCGCCCCGATGGACCGAAGCCATTTTATTGAAAAAGGAGAAATGTCATGAAATTACTGGGAATGAGATGGTCTGTCATCCTGATCTGGATCGTGATTGTCTGGCAGGGAAGTTATCCGGTTGAAGCCGGTGTGCTGGGACCTCACATCCGTCGTTTGGTTGAAACCGGCGAAACCTCTATTGCAGGCGACCGGTTTGGGCGAACCTTTGACCGATGGATCGATGGGAAAAAGGAAAAATTCACCCATGTATTCATCGAGGCAGATTTATCCGCTTTGCCTGCCATTCGTGAACGGGGATGCCGGATTTTTACCGTGACCTCAAGCGGAATCGTTACGGCCGAGGTTCCGGTCAATCGACTGGAAGGGATTGCCGCGCTGAAAGGGGTCCGCCGGATCGAAGCCGGTCGCACCGTTCAGAAAATGATGGATGCCAGTGCTGGCGAGAACGGTGTCAATTTGCCGCAAACCGCGTATCCGCGAATCGACAACACTGGCAAGGATGTCATCGTCGGCATCATCGATACCGGAATTGATATCGGGCATCCGGATTTCATCGACAGCCAGGGACAAACCCGGATTTTATCCATATGGGACCACACGCTGGACACCCAGGATGTGGGCGGGGTTGTGAACAGTCCCGCCGGGTATCCCTATGGTACCGAATGGAGCCGGGAAATTGTTCAGCAGGGTTATGGATCATGCCCTCACCGGGATGTCGACGGTCATGGCACGCATGTGGCCGGGACCTCAGCCGGTAACGGTCGGGCCGACAGTCATGGCGGCCCCTATTATGGAATCGCTCCGGAAGCGGAACTGTTGATCGTCAAATTCGATTTCGACAATGTCAAGGACCGGAATTCGGACACGATGGTTCTGGACGCAATCAACTGGATTTTTGGGCGGGCCGCCCAAACGGGAAAGCCGTGTGTAATCAATATGAGCCTGGGCAGCTCGTACGGTCCGCACGACGGCAGCACCCCGGAGGAACGGGGAATCGATGATCTGGTCGGAGCAAACCGGATTATCTGCATCTCGGCCGGAAATACCGGATCTTCTTATGAGGGGTCAGCATTTGAAAACAACGGCGGCCCCAGGCATGGCAGCGGTGATTTTGACGTGGACCATGATATCGTCATGCAGACCAGCGCGGACTATACACCGGATTTGCCGGACGCATCGGCAGACTATGTGTTTTTCGATATCTGGTATCCCGGGCAAGACGCCTGCCGGGTTCAGATCACCTCTCCGAATGGAAAGAAATATCCACCCCATTTCCGGGGGCGGTATCGGAATCTGTGGAGTACCGGCGGAATGGCAGGTGGCATGTCCACACCGGAAGGCCGGATTTACGTCGCCAACACCAGTGGTGCCAACAGTTTGTGGGCCAGCAATAATGGGGATAACAATCTGTACATCGAAATTTCGGACAAAAACCGAACCAATCCGGCCGGCGGGTTATGGGTGATCGATCTCATCCCGCTTCAGGGAAACGGCGCGTATCATGCCTGGCACGGTTTCAGCACCAGTCTGTCCCGCACCTATTTCTGGTATGACAGCGGTTCGATATCCCATACATGGGGTGATCCATCGGATTCCAGTCTATCCGACAACCGGATGACCATCGGTTCCCCGGCCACTGCATTACAGGCGATTTCTGTTGGCGCTTACCAGACCAAAAATATCTGGCCCGCAAGGCTGTATGAGGACTGGACCTCCCCTGAATCGCCTTACAGCCTGATCTGGCAGGCCTATGGCGTGGCGCCGATAGATTATTACAATCCGTTTTACCTGTTGGATCTGGCCTATTTTTCCAGCCGGGGCCCCAGCCGGGACGGACGCATTCAGCCGTTTATCAGCGCGCCGGGTGTGGGTATCATGGCCTCACTTTCCCAAACCGTGCTGAATGATTCTGACGAAACCTATTTCCGGCAATTGAACCGGGTTGAATTCGAAGGCAATCACGCGGTTCTTCAGGGAACCAGCATGTCCTGTCCCCATGCCACCGGTGTCGTTGCACTTCTTCTTGAAAAGGCCAATCGAGTCGGGCTGTCGCCAACCCCGGCCGATATCCGGGCCTATCTCAAGGCCGGCAGCCGTCACGATGATTTTACCGGACTGGATCCACAAAATCCGGAAGATGGCAACAATGACTGGGGTTACGGAAAGATGGATGTCACCGGAGCATTATTCGCCATTCCGGAGTATTGAAGTTGGGTCAGGGGTCGGAGGCCAGGGGTTGGAGGCCAGGGGTCGGAAATCGGAGGTCGGAGGTCAGAATTCAGACTTCTGAATTCTGAATATGATCTCTGTCTTTTCACTGCAAGCTCAGGCCGTCTTCACCCGATCCCGATGCTGGGGATTCAGACTCAATAGGGCTCTGGCCTCATCTGGCGAGGCAATCTGCCTGCCGATTTTGTTTGCAATCGCCACAACCGTTTCGGTCAGTTTGGCATTGGATGCGGGTGATCCATCCGGCAGAAAGAGGTTGTCTTCCATTCCGACCCGCACATGACCTCCCATTGCAATGGACATGGCCGCCAAAGGAATTTCTGCCTTGCCGATACCGGTCGCTGTCCAGGTCGATCCCGGTGGAATGCTGTCGGTCAGAAACACCAGATTTCTGGCGGTTCCGGGCATGGCTCCCGGCGCTCCCAGAACAAAATTGAAGTGAAGCGGGGGTGTCAGCAGACCTTTTTTCTGAAGAAAAAGCGCATTGTTGATCATGCCGGCTTCAAACACCTCGATTTCGGGTTTGACCCCGGTCTGATGGAACACGCCTGCCAGAAATTCTATGAACTGGGGCGAATTTTCATAAATCATTCCCGGAAGGTTATTGGAGCCGGTGGTGAATGATCCCATCTCCGGAAGCAGCCGGATGGGGGCTGCCCGGTCTTCCCAGTCTTTTCCGGCCCGTCCTCCGGTTGAAAGCTGTATAATCACATCCGGTGCCGCTGCCTTGATTTTTTGAACGATTTCCTGAAACACTTTTGGATTCAGCGTGGGTTTCTGCTGAGGGTCCCGTGCATGGATATGGAACACGGATGCACCGGCATCCGCACAGCGCTTGACATCCGCGGCGATTTCATCAGATGTTACGGGCAGATTGGGGTTCATTTCTCTGGTCGGAACATTTCCGGTCATGGCAACGGTAACAATCAGTTTCTGCAAGGGGTTTCTCCTGTAGTCATAAAATGCACGGTCATGAAAAAAGGGGGTATTCAGAATTCAGGAGTCAGAATTCAGAATAGCCCGCATGTTAGCTTAAGGATTGCGTCAAGCAATAAACAGCAAGCACAAACTGATGGGCTTCCACCAAACCAACAAGTCTTCAAACTTCTTTGATGGGTCCCTCATTCTGACTCCTGAATTCTGACTACTGAATACCTGAGTAATTACCTGGAATGCGGGATTATGGCCGTACATGGTCTGTCTTGTCAAGATCCGGAAACAGATCCGTCATCTTTTTTTTGTCGGTTCCGACGCAACCACCACGCCTCCAGTTCGCCCACGATTCCCTGTCTGAAAGTCAGCACACAGGCTACAAAGATGGCTCCCTGGATAATGGTTACCCATGCCCCGACCTGGGCCAGATAGTTTTGTATGGCGGTCACCAGAAAGGCGCCTGCCGCGGGCCCCAGCACCGTACCGACCCCTCCCAGAAGGGTCATCAGAACCACCTCGCCGGATGCATGCCAGTGTACATCGGTGAGCGAGGCCAGTTGAAACACCAGGACCTTCATGGACCCGGCCAGGCTGGAAATTCCGGCTGACAGCACAAAGGCAACCAGTTTGTATCTGTGGGTTTTGTAGCCCAGGCTGGTGGCCCTCGGCTCGTTTTCGCGTACGGCTTTGAGTACATGACCAAAGGGTGAGTGAATGATGCGCTGGATGGAAAACAATCCCAGCACGAAGATGGTCAGCACAAAGTAATACATGGTCATGTTGGAACTGAGATCGATGAGGCCGAACAAAAAACCGCGGGGAATGGCCTGAATACCGTCCTCACCATGGGTAAAGGGTGCCTGCACACAGAAAAAATACACCATTTGAGCCAGGGCCAGTGTAATCATGGCAAAATAGATGCCCTGCCGGCGGATGGCCAGCCAGCCGAAGACCAGTCCCATGAGGGTCCCCACGGCTGTACCGGTTAAAATAGCCAGTTCCGGATTCAGGCCCCATACCTTGGCGGCATGGCCGCACACGTAAGCCCCAAAGCCAAAGAAGGCGGCATGTCCAAATGACAGCAGTCCCACGTAGCCCAGCAGCAAATTGAAGGCAGCGGCAAACAGCGCAAAGCAGAGAGCCTTCATCAGAAAAACCGGATAGATAAAAAACGGCGCAACCAGTCCAACTGCCAGCAATACAAGGTGGCCCATCTTCATATGCCACATGACATCCTCAGTTTACCCGGCCAAACAGACCGGCCGGTTTGATAAAAAGCACCACGGCCATAGCCACAAAGATGATGGTGTTGGAGGCTTCCGGATAAAACACCTTGGTGAGTCCTTCCAGCAGTCCCAGAATGAAACCGGTGACCACCGATCCCATGATCGATCCCATACCGCCGATGACCACCACCGCAAACACCACAATGATCATGTCCGCCCCCATGGTGGGCTTGACCTGATAAATCGGGGCAGCCAGCACGCCGGCCAGGGCTGCCAGAGCCACCCCGAAGCCGTAGGTGAAGGTGATCATGCGCGGCACATTGATGCCGAATGCCTGTACCAGTGCCGGATTTTCAGTCCCGGCCCGAAGGTAGGCGCCCAGCCGGGTTTTCTCGATCACCAGCCAGGTAGACAGGCAGATGACAAGAGAGGCAGCCACCACCCAGGCACGGTAGTTGGGAAGAAACATGAAGCCCAGGTTCTGTGCCCCGGTGAGTTGGGAAGGAATTGGATAAGGCTGGCCGGAGATACCGTAAATCTGGCGAAAGACACCCTCGATAATCAGAGCCAGGCCAAACGTCAGCAGAAGACCATACAGATGATCCAGTTTATACAGCCATCGCAGAAACAGCCGTTCCATCAGGATACCGAACACGCCCACCACAATGGGCGCAACCAGAAGGGATACCCAGTAGTTTATCCCGGCCCATGACATGCAAAGCCAGGCCACATAGGCCCCCAGCATATATTGGGCGCCATGTGTAAAATTGATGACGTTCAATAGACCAAAAATCAGGGCCAGCCCCAGGCTCAGAACGGCATAAAATGAGCCGTTGATCACGCCCAATAGAAGCTGTCCAAAGAGTGCCTGAGGCGGTATTCCGATCAGTTCGAACATGACACGATCCCATAGTCTCGTTGAATACACCGACTTTGCCGACCCGGTACAGTGGGTCGGCATGATGTGGACAACCTATTTTTTCTTTTCAAGCAGGTAGGGGCATTGGGTATCGGCCAGAGGCTTGTATGCCTCGTCACCGGGAATGACGCGCAATATCTTGTAATAATCCCACGGATATTTGGACTCCTCGGCCTTTTTGACCTGGGCCAGGTACATGTCATGGACCATACGGCCGTCTTCACGCACTTTCCCGTTCTTGGCAAAGAAATCATTCACCGGCAGCTCTCTCATTTTTTGGGCGACGGCTTTTGCCTCATCCGTACCTGCGGCCTGAATCGCCTTCAGATAGTGCATGGCGCCGGAATAACAGCCTGCCTGACTCATGGTGGGCATACGGCCGTTCATGCGCTGGCTCCACCGCTTTGACCAGGCACGGGTTTCATCGTTATAGTCCCAGTAGAATCCGGTGGTCACGACCAGCCCCTGGGCAGCCTTGAGTCCCAGGCTGTGCACATCGGAAATGAAAACCAGAAGACCGGCCAGTTTCTGCCCGCTCTGGGTAATTCCAAATTCGGCAGCCTGTTTGATGGCATTGATGGTGTCACCGCCGGCATTGGCAAGGCCAATGACCTTGGCCTTGCTGGCCTGAGCCTGAAGCAGAAAAGAGGAAAAGTCGTTGTTGGGAAAAGGGTGGCGAACCGAGCCCAGCACTTTTCCGCCGGCCTTTGTCACAGCCTCGGATGTTGATTTTTCCAGGTCATGACCAAAGGCATAGTCGGCTGTCAGAAAAAACCATGTGTCCCCGCCATCCTTCACCATGGCCAGGCCGGTACCATTGGCCAGGGCATAGTTGTCATAAGCCCAGTGAAAGCCGGTGGGAGAGCAGTTTGCATTGGTCAGGATAACCGATGCGCCGGTGGAGATGATATTGATGCGGTTTTTGTTCTTGCAAATCTCCTGAACCGCCAGACAAACCGATGTTGTGGGAAGATCGATGATCATATCCACCTTTTCCACATCAATCCATTTATTGGCGACATTGGCTCCGATATCCGGTTTGTTCTGATGATCGGCGAATACCACCTCGACGGGTTTGTCAAGCACCTTTCCCCCGAAGTCTTCCACAGCCATCCGGACCGCCTCAACCGAGCCTGTGCCGCTTAAATCGGAATAGGTTCCTGACTGATCGTTCAGCACGCCGATCTTGACAACGTTGTCACTCACCTGGGCTCCGGCCGACGTGGTCAGGAACAGACCCAGAATAAGTAGAAAAAACAGACTGTTCAACCTTTTCATCTCCACTCTCCTTTCAGTGATGTTTTTTCCTATACCCCCAGAAACCGCTTCAGCTTTTCGGAATGCGCCGAAATCTGGTCATTGGGAATCATATCCGCCACTCTTCCATTTTCGACAACAAAGTGACGGTCAGCCACGGTGGCCGCAAAATGAAAATTCTGTTCAACCAGCAGAACCGTATATCCCCTGCCCTTCAGGTGTCGAATGATGTCGCCGATATGCATGACGATCAAAGGTGCCAGACCCTCGGTGGGTTCATCCAGCAGCAACAGTCTGGCGCCGGTGCGAAGGATTCGGGCGATGGCCAGCATTTGCGCCTCACCACCGCTGAGTTTGGTGCCCTGTGTCCGCCCCCGCTCTTTCAGCCGCGGAAACAGTTCATAGATTTCATCCAGAGTCAGGCCGCCCGGCTGAACGACCGGTGGCAGGAGCAGGTTTTCTGTAACGGAAAGACTGCTGAATATGCCGCGCTCTTCGGGGCAATACGCCACGCCCATGCGGGCGATGCGGTTGGAAGGCAGTGTGGTGAGATTGATGCCCTGGAAGTCCACCAGACCCTTTCGCTGGCTCACGATGCCCATGATGGCCTTCAGTGTCGTACTTTTCCCCGCGCCGTTGCGGCCCAGGAGCGTGACCACCTCACCGCAGGGAACATAAAAATCCATTCCCTGCAGAATGTGCGACTCGCCATAGTAAGCATGGAGGTCATGAACGTTCAGCATCAGGTTGTTTTCAGGCATGACCGGTCCCCATATACGCCTCTATCACCTCGGGATTGTCCGAAATCTGCCCGTAGGTTCCTTCCGCCAGTATTTGTCCGTTGTGCAATACCGAAATATAATCCGACAGATCGGCTACCACACTCAGGTTATGTTCCACCATCAACACGGTACGGTTGGTGGCAGCCTGCCGGATCAGTGCAGAAATGCGGCCGATATCCTCCCGGGCCATGCCGGACATGGGTTCGTCAAGCAACAGCATTTCCGGTTCCAGCGCCAGTGTGGTGACAATTTCCAGCGCGCGCTTCCGGCCATAAGGCAACTCCGAAGCCTTTGTGTCCGCGTACTCCCGAAGGCCCACCGCATCCAGAAGATCGAACGCTTTCGGGTTCAGGCTATGCAGGTTGCGTTCCGAGCGCCAGAAGTGAAAGTCATTGCCCAGTTTTCGCTGCAGGGCGATCCGGATGTTCTCGAGTACCGTCAGATCCAGAAAAACCGCGGAAATCTGGAAGGAGCGCACCATGCCCATTCGTGCGATATCGGCTGGCGCCATTCGGGTGATTTCCTGCCCTTTGTAATAAATCTGTCCGTAGCTTGGCTCCAGAAATTTGGTGATCAGGTTGAAGCAGGTGGTCTTGCCGGCTCCATTGGGCCCGATGAGGGCGTGAATTGTCCCCTTTCGGACATTCAGGCTGACGTTATAAACCGCTGCAAATCCCTTGAAGTTACGGCATAGTTTGCGTGTTTCAAGCAGATACTCTTGGCTCATGGGGTGACATTCCCCCCGGCCTTCAGATAAAATCGAAAGTCGCAGTAATTCTGGCCCGCCATGATGGTCTGGGTTCGTTGGAGTTTCAGTCGGGGATTAAATCCCCTGGAAAAGGCAAAGTCGCGTCCACACGACAGGATCATTCCCAGTTCCGTAAGTCCCAGTTCACGATACATTTCGGCATACCGGCAGCGGCGGACATTAAAAAACAGCCGATCTTCATCAGCCTTCAGGTGCTCCAGTTCCTGCGCCCCGCCCCGGGACCAGATTTCGATTCCGCGGGCCAGATGTGCCAGGCTGTCGCCGCAAACCCGTAAAGCGGCTTCGCGGCCACTTGCAAGCCCCATGCTCTCGACGACGCTGGATAACACCTCCAATACCGCAGGCCTGCCAAACTTCTGGGACATGGCATCGATCAAGGGCGCTACAATACGAACTTCAATGTCGCGTCGCGCCAGCAGACAGATGATTTCCGATTCTGACTCCATCGATTATACAATTATCCGATCGCTATTTAATAAATATAATTCATTTATTGGTTTAAATTTATTTGATTGTCGATCGTTCAAATAACACGATTGCCGATTTGTGTCAATTCCTAATCAAAGACCCCGGGATAAAAAACAGGTTCATCGCGGATGCGCCGGAGATATAAGCGATTTGATGATATCCTGTTTGGATTACGGTATTTCACGGATTTGACTTGGCAATCGCTTGACAACATGGATCATATTTTCATACATTAGCTGTAGTCCATTAAGATTAATGATTAACCAATAACCGATCACTCACCGCCAACCCGTCAGGAGAAAAAATATGGCTCAGCTCATTGCAGACCGCAGAGACATCGACTTTGTTCTTTATGAACAGTTTGACGCGGAATCACTTCCCAAATTTCCCAAATATCATGAATTCAACCGCAAAATGTTTGACATGATCATCACCGAGGCCAGAAATTTCGGTCTCAAGGAAATTCTGCCCACCTTTGCCCAGAGTGACCGGGACGGTGTTCGATACGAAAACGGAAAGGTCATGGTTTCGGAATGCTTCAGACGGCCCCATCAACTCTTTGTGGAAGGCGAATGGCTTGCCATACGGGAAAAACCGGAGGTGGGCGGACAGGGATTACCCCATTTAATTACCCAGGCCGCCTATGAATATCTGGTCGGATCCAATTATTCCTTTATCGCGTTTGGAACCCTGGGCCATGGAGCCGGGAAACTGATCGAACTGTATGGTACACCCGATCAGAAAAGCCGGTATCTGAAAAAGCTGTATGCAGGGGAATGGGGTGGAAGCATGCTTCTGACAGAACCCCAGGCCGGCTCCGATGTCGGTGCCCTGACCACATCAGCGGTTAAAAATCCGGATGGAACCTATTCCATTTCCGGTGCCAAAATTTTTATCACAAACGGCGACCAGAATCTGACCGACAACATCATCCATCCTGTTCTTGCCCGCATCGACGGCGCACCGGCCGGAACCAAAGGCATTTCCCTGTTTATCGTCCCAAAGATATGGGTCAATCCAGACGGCTCATTGGGGGACTTTAACGATGTGGTCTGTACCGGTGTCGAGCATAAAATGGGACTTCATGGCAGCCCCACATGCAGCATGACCCTGGGAGGCAAAGGCCGGTGCCGGGGATATCTTTTGGGAAATGAAAATCAGGGCATGCAGATCATGTTTCATATGATGAACGAAGCCCGTCTGGATGTGGGCGCACAGGGATTCACCCATGCATCGGCAGCCTATCTGTACGCCCTGAATTATGCCAGACAAAGGCTTCAGGGAAAAGACATCACCGGTGCCAGAGATGCTATAGGTCAGGCTCCCATTATTCGTCATCCCGATGTCCGGCGCATGCTGATCATGATGAAGGCCTATGTGGAAGGGATGAGAAGTTTTGTGTATTATGTGGCCCGCTGTTTCGACCGCAAAAACGGATCGGGAAATCCGGAAGAACAGGCCAGATGGTCAGCCATGACCGAGCTCCTGACGCCGGTCGTAAAAGCCTATTGCAGCGAACGCGGATTTGATGTCTGTACCCAGGCAGTTCAGGTTTATGGCGGATATGGATACACTCAGGAATATCCGGTCGAGCAGCTTTTGCGGGACTGCAAAATCACATCCATTTATGAAGGCGCCAACGGTATTCAGGCCATGGATCTGCTGGGCAGGAAACTGGCGATGAAAAACGGAGCGGTTTTCAATGATCTGATTCAGGAAATGCGGGCAACCATTCAACAGGCTCACTCGGTTCACGGACTGGAACCCCTTGCTGCCGAATTTGAAACCGCCATGAGCGGACTGGTTGAAATTGCGGGCATTCTGGTTGAAAAATCGGGATCAAAAGACGTGTTGACCGCGTTTGCCTTTTCGCATCCGTTCATGGAAATCATGGGAGATGTAATCATGGCCTGGATGCTGCTCTGGAGGGGATCCATTGCCCGACCCAAACTCGAAGCCATTGCCGGAGGGGCTGATCCGAAACAGATTTTATCCGCCGTTCAGAACGACCGGAATGCCTCCTTCTATGACGGGCAGGTCAAAACCGCTACGTGGTTCATTCAGGCAATTCTACCTGTCACCATGGGCAAGATCCAGGCGGTAAAAGCGGGCTGCGACGCAGCCGTTACAATGGATGAGAAATCATTTGGCGGATTTTAGGACTGCCTGGGTCACCAATTCAAAGGACATCCGATTGAAAAAGATCAGCCTTAAAAAACAGATGATCCTGTTTTTTCTGTTGATATGTATAGCGCCCATAATCATCGGATCCCTCTTCTTGATTGTCCGGTACAGCAAAAGCCTGCAGGCGGATGCCATCCATGAAATCCTGTCAAAAGAGAAAGCCGCCCTGCTGATCTTTCACGAGTATGAAAAAGAAATAAAGAATCTGGCATTGGCATATGCCAGGCAAAAAACGGTATCTTTTTTGATCCCCTTTGATCTGGGACCCAAAATTGGCCAGGAGTTGAGCAGACTGGCCAAAGTAGATCATGTGGATCAGGTAATTGTCATCAATGACCGCGATGAAGTCATTGCCAGATCCCGATTTCCGGATCGGATCAAAAACAAATTGGCCCATCGCTTTTATTTTGACATGGCCCGGTCCGGCCAGGCGGTTGGCTTTACCGAAATACTCTCACCCGATGAACTGCAGCGTGAAGGATTTTTCGATTCCAGTGATCTGACAACCGGGGAGTCTGTGATTTCCCTGACCGGTGTCGCACCCATCAAGGAAACGGATTCGGAAAAAATCATCGGTGTGATTCTTGTCAGACGCTTCGTCCGTCAGGATAGTGCGCTGATTCAGCACATATCCAGATCGCTTGAGGTGCATGCAGGTCTTTATCGAAGTGACCGTATTGCCGTGTTTTCCATCCTGCCGGACAGGTCCCATTCGTTCCGTTCGCCAGAGCCGGAATTACTTCAAACCGTTCTTGAAACCAATCAACAGGCCCAGCAGTTTCGATTTGCCAGAGGTGGGTATATTTCCATCTTTTCGCCCATCCAGGATTATCAGAATCACGCTGCGGCTGTATTGATGCTTCAGTCCGATGTTCGCAGCTATATTCGAGCGTGGGATATGGCCATCCTCGGATTGATTGGTGTTCTGTTGGCTGCCATTGCCATGGCCTGGATCATATTTACGTTTATCGATACGCGCTTCTTTCAGCCGATCCAGAAGCTTAAACAGTTGACCGGACAGATTGCCAGAGGCCAAAAATCAGAAATCCTGAATATCACCTCGAATGATGAAATCGGCGAGTTGACATCCGCATTCAATCATATGGCCATGCAGCTTGCGTTGACCCATGAATCCCTGGAAGCCGAAATTCAGGAAAAGCTGAAATCCGAGAGCGCACTGAAGCAGGCATACGATGAACTGGAGATCCGTATTCTGGAACGAACGCGAAATCTCTCTGAAACCAACATGTCTTTGCATCAGGAAATACAGGAACGGCGGGCTGCGGAAGAACAGGTCAATGCGTCATTGATCGAAAAAGATCTGTTATTAAAAGAAATTCACCATCGTGTGAAAAACAATCTTCAGATTGTTTCCAGTCTGCTTGATATGAGCCAGACCCGTTCCCATATTCCGGTGGTGTCAGAAATACTGGCAAGCGCCCGCTCCAAAATCCATACCATGGCCCTCATTCATACGCAACTGTATCAGAGCAACCGGTTTGATCTGATAGACATGGAATCTCATATTCACTCTCTCTGCCAATCCCTTTCCCAAATGTTTGGCATGAACCGGCGCGTGAATCTTGAGATTGACGCCAGGGACATGGTATTGCCAATTCCTCAGGCAATTCCTTGTGCCCTGGTGCTGAATGAGTTGATATCCAATTCATTCAAACATGCCTTTAAAGATGCGGCCATTGGCAATATCTGGATACAGATGGAAAAAAAAGCGGACAGCATTCATATGGAGGTCAGGGATGATGGAATCGGTATATCCAAAGACCTGTCTGTCATGACGATAACCAGCCTGGGAATCAAGCTGATTCGCAATCTGGTTCTAAGGCAGTTAAAGGGAAAACTATCCATCACCCGAAACTGCGGTACCGAGGTCAAAATAATCTTTCCGATTCAAATCGCGGAGGATCTGGTTTTAACGCTGAAGGAGAAAGTATGAAGTATGAAGGATGAAAAGAGAAGGCTGGAGACAATAACTGACTCATTTTATCATAAAGGGGGACAACCATGAAAGATATCAGCGAACTGCAGTTTCCGGAAACCGTTCGTTATGCGGCCGATCATGAATGGGCCAAAAGCGATAACGGTGCTGTTGTCATCGGCATTACGGATTATGCTCAGGATCAATTGGGTGACATCGTGTATGTCGAACTGCCCAAAGTGGGAGACCAGTTTGAAGCAGGTGAGGTGTTTGGGACAGTGGAATCAGTCAAGGCTGTTTCCGAGCTGATTATGCCCATTGGGGGTGAGGTGACCGCCATCAATTCCGAGCTTGAGAACACACCGGACCGGGTTAATACAGATCCCTATGATTCGGGCTGGATGATTCGTATTACACCTGCCAAGGGTTCTGATATGACATCGTTGATGGAACGGACTGCCTATATCGCCATGCTGAAAGGATGACAGGCCATGCGGTATTTTCCCCATACACCGGAAGAGATTGACCAGATGCTTCGGGTGATCGGGCTGACCTGTCTGGATGACCTGTTTGCCGGTATCCCGGCAACGTGTCAAAAGACCCGGCCCATGAACCTGATGGCTCCACTGAATGAATGGGAGCTGAATTCCCATATGGATGCTGTTTCCGACAGCATGGCCGTCCCGCCAACCTACACCTCTTTTTTGGGTGCTGGCCGCTATTCCCATCATATCCCCGCGGTTGTCACGGCACTGAAAAGCCGAAGCGAATTTCTGACATCCTATACGCCCTATCAGCCTGAAATCAGTCAGGGTACACTTCAGGCCATCTACGAATACCAGACGCTTGCCGCCAGGCTTCTGGGGGTGGATGTCGTGACCGCATCCCATTATGACGGCGCCACGGCCATGGCCGAAGCGGCCCTGATGGCGGTCCGGATCACCCGTCGAACCCGAATTGCGGCATCCTCGCTGATTCATCCCCTGTATTTACAGGTGTTAAGAACGTATTTGAAACCAACCGGATATGAACTGATCGAACTCCCCCGCCTGTCAACCGGCCAGACCGATTTATCCAGTCTGGCTGATGCATCTGGCCTGGCTGCGGTAATCGTCCAATCTCCCAATTTTCTGGGATGCATCGAACCGGTTTCATCGTTTTCAGATGGCATTCATCACGCCGGAGGCTTGTGCATTGCCGGTTTTACAGAGGCCCTTTCCTGTGGACTGTTAAAAAGTCCTGGCAGTCAGGGGGCGGATATTGTCTTCGGGGAAGGACAGAGCCTGGGACTTCCCTGTGCATTCGGGGGGCCGGGGCTGGGCATGCTGGGCAGTTTGAAAGCCTACATGAGAAATCTTCCGGGCAGGCTGGTCGGGAAAACACATGACGTGGAAGGAAAGCCCGGATTTGTTCTGACCCTGGCCACCCGCGAGCAGCATATCCGGCGGGAAAAGGCCACATCCAACATCTGCTCCAACAACAGCCACTGTGCACTGACCGCCGCCATATACATGGCCGCCCTTGGGGGAACCGGCATTCGAAAGCTTGCTGAAATCAACCACAGCAAGGCAGTCTATCTGAGCGAGGAACTGAAACGTGCCGGAATCGCCCTGCCGTTTGGTGCCCCATTTTTCAATGAATTTGTCGTCCGGTTTCCGGAAGGGTTTCAAACGGTTTATGACCGGCTGTTAAATCAGCGGATCATCCCAGGCCTGGCATTGGAGCGATTTTACCCGGAATTGAAATCCCATTATCTCTTGACAGCCACCGAAACCATCAGCCGGGCATCACTGGACATGTTGGTCAGGGAGGTATGCGCATGAGTGACAAATTGGGCACAACCGGTCTTATTCTGAATGAACCTCTTTTATGGGACAGGGGAAAGCCCGGGCGTTGTGGGTTTTCCATGCCTACGGATGATGTTCCGTTCAATCCGCTTGGTGAAGAATGGACCCGGAATGATCTGGACTGGCCGGATTTGAGTGAGGTGGATGTGGTACGCCACTATACCCGGCTCTCCACCTGGAATGTCAGCGTGGATGCAGGCATGTATCCGCTTGGATCCTGCACCATGAAATACAATCCCAAAACCAATGAAAGGCAGGCAGGTCTTTCAGGGCTGGCAGAAGCCCATCCCCTGCTTCCAGCGCCATTGTGTCAGGGCGCGCTGAAGATGATGGCGGATCTGGAGTCCGACCTGGCGGAAATCACGGGCATGGATGCGGTTTCGCTTCAACCCGCAGCCGGAGCACATGGGGAACTGGCCGGCATGCTGATCATTCACGCCTGTCTGGAACATCGGGGCGAGAGGCGATCCAAAATCATCATCCCTGATACGGCGCATGGCACCAATCCGGCCAGTGCCGCCCTGTGCGGATATCAGCCGGTTCCGGTCAAATCCGGCCCCGACGGCATTCTGTCCCCTGAAGCGGTAAGAGCGGTCATGGACCGGGATACGGCCGGCATCATGATCACCAATCCAAATACCCTGGGCCTGTTTGAGGAAAATATAAAGGAAATCAGCGAAATTGTGCATTTCATGGGCGGGCTGGTGTATGCGGACGGTGCCAATTTCAATGCGGTCATGGGCGTCGTCAACATGGGATGCGCCGGTGCGGATGTCATGCATCTCAATTTGCACAAGACGTTTTCAACCCCGCATGGCGGCGGTGGCCCGGGGTCTGGTCCGGTATGTGTCCAGAAACATCTGGAGCCGTTTCTGCCCGTTCCCCGAATCGTCTTACAGAATGGATCATACGGACTTTCAGAGGATTTTCCACAGTCCATCGGCAGGCTGGTCACATTTTACGGGCATTTCAGTGTCATGGTCCGGGCGTTCAGCTATATTCGATCCCTGGGTCCGGAAGGGCTTGCCCGGGCCAGTCAACTGGCGGTGTTGAATGCCAATTATATCCGGGAGCGTCTGAAGCCGTATTACCATCTGGCCTATGATCGTTTCTGCATGCATGAATGCGTGTTTTCGGACAAAAAACAGCAGGTCCATAAAATTGCAACGCTGGATATTGCCAAACGCCTGATGGATTATGGGTATCATCCGCCCACCATCTATTTCCCGCTGGTAGTTCCCGGCGCATTGATGATCGAGCCGACAGAAACCGAGTCCAAGGACGACATCGATCAGTTTGTGGATGCCCTGATTGCCATTGCCAAAGAGGCGGCGGACAATCCTGAATGGCTTCATGAGGCGCCGCGGACACCCAAAATGAGACGCATGGATGAAGTTGAGGCTGCCAGAAGACCCTGTCTGGCCGGATAACGCCATGCCGCCAGTCAAACCGGTAACCTGGCAGGGCGTCCATCTGGGACTGATGGACTATCCTGCGGCACTGGATATGCAGCACAGACTTGCCGACAGCCTGTGCCTCGATTCAGACAGATATGGAACCATCCTGTTTCTGGAGCATTCGCCGGTTTTTACGCTGGGCAAACGGGGCGGGCTGGAAAATCTTCAGGTTTCTTCCGAATTTCTGGCATCTCGGAACATTCCGGTCATTCCCACGGACCGGGGGGGAAACATCACCTTTCACGGGCCGGGGCAATTGATTGTCTATCCCATCATCCATCTGACCAGAAATCACCTGTCTGTGGTGGATCTGGTATCCAAGCTGGAAGATGTCATGATTGAAACGTTAAAATTCTGGAATATTGCCAGTGAACGGAGTCCGGTCAACCACGGGGTATGGGTTGACGGAAAAAAGATCGGAAGCATCGGGATTCATGTTCGAAAATCGATTTCAATGCACGGCATCGCGCTGAATGTCAATAATTCCTTGGACCCGTTTTGCTGGATCAATCCCTGCGGCCTGGCCGGAATCACCATGACCTCCATGAAACAGGAACTGAATCAGAATACGCCCATGGACCGGCTGATCATCCAAATGATTCAGGTCATTCAAACTGTTTTTCAGATTCAGTTGAAAATGCCTTCCCTGTCATCGGATTAATTCAATCTTTCTGAAAAGCGTCCGTGTCCGGCACAGCCGGACAGACCAGGCCAGCTTCTGAAAGCCCCATTTCACGGCTCCGATTTGCCGCGATGCGTTTGGCGTCTCGATACAGAAGCTGGTGATACACACCTCGGGGCGGATATCGGCAGGAAAGATACAGGGTCCCCTGCTGTCTTTCAGAAAGATGCAATCCGCGGTGTACAGGCGATTCAAATTTTTCAGCCGATTTTCGATTTCAACATCCAGATCCGGCATCAGACTCAGGATATATACAAAATCTTCAAACCCAATGATTTCATTCAAAAAAACATTACGGCAACATAACCCCTGACAGACGTGCAGACATCTGTTCAAATAGGGTCTGGCCGCCAGGTTCAGTGCCTTTTCTGTATCATGAATTTGCTTACAGATCCGCGACAATGCCAGACCATCCTCCGGATGGAGCGACTGACGAATACGACGGGCCTTCCTGAATTCATGGACCAATCCCATCCCCATCTTCCCCTGAAACAGGCAACATTATGCTTGAGTTGACCACCGGATAATATAGCCTTTCAAATTCGGTCTCGCCCCCGATCACAGCTTATTCATCCAGAAACTTGGGAAAGTTTATCCGCAGCCCTTTTTCGGGCAGTGTCATCAGGGTTGATGTGCCGTGAGCGACCAGGTCCCGATTGGCATCCCAAACTTTTGATTCCGCATAACTGATTGTTTTGCCGGATCGGATTGCGAAGCCCTCGGCAATCAGCACCCCGCTTTCAACCGGTTTGAGGTAATTCAGTTTCAAATCGATGTTGACCAGGCCGGAATCTTCCGGAATTCTCATGAATACCGACCAGAAAGTGGCCGTATCGATCAGCGTTGCCAGCACGCCACCATGAACCATGCCGTATGGCTGGAGATGACACCGTCCGGTTTCCAGCCGGATGACCGCCCTGTCAAGTTCGATTTCCGCCAGAGTCATCGACATATGGGCCGGATAGGGGCTGGTGTTGACGGTGTGAATCAATTCAAGGATAAATTCCGGATTTGGCTTCAGCAAAGGTCCTCCTGGACGGGGAAAATCAATTCTCCTGCCCATGGGAAAAAAACAGGCAGGAGAGTCGTGATGGGTGAGAATCAAACGGCTTGAATCACATCACAGCCGAAAGCAAAGCAGATTTGAAAAATTCCCGGTTCATTCGGGCGATATTGACAATCGATATTTCCTTGGGGCATTCCGCCTCGCATTCCCGTTCATTGGAACAGTTCCCGAAACCCAACTCGTCCATCTTGCACACCATGGACATGGCCCGTTTGGCGGCCTCGGGTTTCCCCTGGGGAAGAAGGGCCAGATGCGAAATCTTGGCGCTGGTAAACAGCATGGCAGACGCATTGGGGCAAGCTGCCACACATGCGCCGCAGCCGATGCAGGCCGCGGCATCCATGGCCTTGTCTGCGATGTCTTTTGGAATTGGAACACTGTTGGCATCCGGCGCCCCCCCGGTGTTGGTGGAAACATATCCGCCGGCCTGAATGAGTTGATCCAGGGCACTTCGGTCCACTATCAGATCCTTGACCACCTTGAAGGCCTTGGCACGAAAGGGCTCGATGGCCAGAACATCCCCATCCTTGAAATGTCGCATGTGAAGCTGACACAACGTCGTTGCTTTTTCTGGCCCGTGAGGTCTGCCATTCACGACCGCACCGCACTGACCGCAAATGCCTTCCCGGCAGTCCGAATCAAAGGCAATGGGTTCTTTTCCATCCAGTGTCAGTTGTTCGTTGACCACATCCAGCATTTCCAGAAACGACATGTCTGTCGAAATATGACTGGCGTGACAGGTTTCAAATTCTCCCTTGTTCTGAGCGGATTTCTGTCGCCAGATTTTCAGCGTGATATTGATGGTTTTTGTCACTTGTAACTCCTTTGCGTCAGATGGACATTTTCAAACACCAGCGGTTCCTTGTGAAATACCGGCTCCTCACCGTCTCCGGCGTATTTCCAGGCCGAGACATGGCAGAAGTTCTCATCATCCCGCCTGGCTTCGCCCTCATCGGTCTGAAACGCCTCGTTGAAATGCCCCCCGCAGGATTCCCTTCGGGTCAATGCATCGATGATCAGCAGTTCACTGAATTCCAGAAAATCCGCCACCCGTCCGGCGCGTTCCAGGCTCTGATTCAGATCCGAGCCTGTGCCAGGAACCCGGACATTTTTCCAGAACTCTGCCCGCAGCTCCTGAATCATGATTCGCGCTTTGGCAAGGCCCTCATCGTTTCGGGACATGCCGCAATAATCCCACATGATTTTCCCCAACTGCTTGTGAAAATCATCCACGGTCCGATTGCCGTTGATTGCCATCATCTTGTGAATCCGGCTGCCCGCTTCTTTTCTGGCAGCCTGGAATTCCGGCGCCGAACTGGAAATTTTGGGCAGGGATGTACCGGCCAGATATCCGCCGATGGTGTAGGGGATGATGAAATAGCCATCGGCCAGTCCCTGCATCAGGGCGCTGGCGCCCAGGCGGTTGGCACCGTGATCCGAGAAGTTGGCCTCACCCAGCACAAACAGGCCCGGAATATTGCTCATCAGATTGTAATCCACCCACAGACCGCCCATGGTGTAATGGACCGCGGGATAGATCATCATGGGGGTTTCGTAGGGATTTTGGGCCGTAATCTTTTCATACATCTGAAACAGATTGCCGTATTTCTGGCCAATGACATCTTTTCCATCCCGCTTGATGGCATCCCGGAAATCCAGATACACGGCCAGGCCGGTTTCGCCGACGCCCTTGCCCAGATCGCACTGTTCCTTGGCATTTCGGGAAGCCACATCCCGGGGGACCAAATTCCCGAAGCTGGGATATTTGTTTTCCAGGTAATAATCCCGTTCGGATTCTGGAATCTGATCCGGTGCGCGCGTGTCGCCAGGTGTTTTGGGAACCCATACCCGGCCGTCATTTCGAAGGCTTTCACTCATCAGGGTTAGTTTGGATTGATAGCTGCCGTGTACCGGGATGCAGGTGGGATGAATCTGGGTAAAACAGGGGTTTCCAAAAAGGGCCCCTTTTTTGTATGCCCGGTAGGTGGCGGTCACATTGCTTGACATGGCATTGGTGGACAGAAAAAACACATTGCCATATCCACCGGTCGCCAGCACGACCGCATCGGCAGCATGGTTTTCCATCTCGCCGGTGATCAGGTTCCGCGTCACAATCCCCCGGGCCTGGCCATTGACCATCACCAGGTCCAGCATTTCCCGTCGCGGGAACATGGTAACCTTGCCGATGGCAATCTGACGGCTGAGTGCACTGTAGGCCCCCAGCAGCAACTGTTGACCGGTCTGGCCCCTGGCATAAAATGTTCGGGAAACCTGGGCACCTCCAAAACTGCGGTTTGCCAGAAGTCCACCGTATTCCCGGGCAAAGGGAACACCCTGTGCCACGCACTGGTCGATGATATTCACACTGAGCTGGGCCAGCCGATACACATTGGATTCCCTGGCGCGAAAGTCTCCGCCCTTGATGGTATCATAAAACAGGCGCCAGACACTGTCGCCGTCATTCTGATAGTTTTTGGCCGCATTGATCCCGCCCTGAGCCGCAATGCTATGCGCCCGCCGGGGAGAATCCTGGATACAGAAGCATTTGACATTGTATCCCAATTCCGCAAGAGAAGCGGCCGCGGCGCCCCCGCCCAACCCTGATCCCACAACGATGATATCAAATTTCCGTTTATTGGCCGGATTGACCAGTTTGAGGTCAAACTGATGCCGATCCCATTTATCCGCAAGCGGACCGCCGGGTGTACTGGATTCTAACATGATGGATTTTCTCCTTTTTTTACCATTATGGTTCAGGCAATCAGGGACACATAAACCGGAATAAACCCGAAACCGGCCGCAACAACAATACTGAATGCCAGGGAAAGCCCCCGAATCAGCGGCATATATTTGGGATGATTGATACCGATTGTCTGGAATGCACTCCAGAAGCCATGGCTGACATGAATGGCTGCGACGACCATGACCGCGATATACAGGACAACATAAATCGGATTTTGAAAGGATATCGAAACGATATCGAAAATGGTCTGATGGGTTTTATCGACAAACGTAAAATGAAACAGGTGAAAAATGACAAACATCAACAGGATTACGCCGGTGTATGGCATGGTGGCGGAGCCGATGGTTCTGCCTCCCGCGGATTTATTGACCAGATACCGGGCCGGACGGGCCGACCAGTTTTGATAAAACAGAAAAAGTCCTGTGACAACATGAATGATGGCGAATGTTATCAGACCCATTTCAAAAAGAATCAATAGCGGACCCAATGAATGTAGATGCTCGGCATAGGAATTGAATGAATCCCGTCCTCCGTAAATGAATAGATTGCCGGCCAGATGCCCGACCAGAAATCCGCAGAAGCTGAGCCCGGTCAGCGCCATCAGTAATTTTTTCCCGATCGATGATCCCAAGGATTTCACCAGCCAGTTCATGATTGCCTCCGAATGGTTGATGGCACCAAAATCGTGCCAGGTTAATATTCAAACAGTCCAATACAATGATTCGGATGAACCGTTTCTGTTCATTTTGACGCCTATATCTGACGGCATCAGACGATACCCTGATTAAATGCCAAATGATGTACTTATTAATTTTATTTTTCAGTGTCAATAAATTTGTTCAGCCACCATGAATCGCAATTGGCCTTTAGAATCTGTTCTGCAATCCGTTTCCCGTCACTGGTTTTTAATCGGTCCATCACTGGGGGTATCCAGGCTTGTGCTTTATCGAAGCCCTTGTCCGACAGATATTTCAATTCCAGAATCAGGGCAATCTGATCCGCATCCCGGGCCAGCCTGGCCTCCAGGCTGATCCCCTCATTGAATTCCTGAAGCAATGCGAAAATGGATTCACCAAAAACCAGATCACGAACCATATCCTGAATACCGGCTGTTTCATCGGCATGGTCATAACATTTCTGAACGCTGTTCAAATCGCCGGTTCGGGCTTCCGGCAGGTCATGCATCAGACACATGGTAATGAGTTTCAACGGGTTAATATCCGGTGACAGGGATGCCATTACATAGGCAACAATGGATGTGCTGAAAGAATGTTCGGCAACGGATTCTTTCCCTGCTCCCAGAAAAGCGAATCCGGATCGGGGAATGTGCTTTAAAAATCGCGCTTCGAATAAAAAATT
>Ga0366818_10100_pt1 | contig 33362 bp, 31 predicted proteins | sample TotcelFGM3001N14_FD_207090 | JGI IMG/M metagenome (GOLD analysis project Ga0366818, IMG submission 207090) | Enriched cells from coal bed in the Powder River Basin, Montana, United States - Total cells FGM rep3 HSBNCT.FGM.300.1.N14 ...
GGCGGGCCCCGAACCGGGAAAAGGTTTCCAGTTCCTCGAACTGTGCGTAGGCAAGCTTGAGATCACCCGCTACGGCGCGGTAAGCGGCCCGCTGCGCCTTTCCGCCCACGCGCGAAACGGATTTGCCGACATCCACTGCAGGCAACACGCCCAATTCAAAGAGCGATGGCGAGAGGTATATCTGCCCATCGGTGATGGAGATCAGATTGGTCGGAATATAGGCGGAAATATTTTGAGCTTCGGTTTCGATGATGGGCAGCGCGGTGAGTGATCCGCCACCGAGTTCCCGGCGCAAGTGCGTCGCACGTTCCAGCAGACGCGAGTGGATATAAAAGATGTCGCCGGGAAAGGCTTCACGACCGGGTGGACGGCGCAGCAACAGGGACAGTTCGCGGTAGGCGCGTGCGTGATGGGTCAGATCGTCGTAAACGATCAGCACATCATGGCCCGCTTCCATGAAAAACTCCGCCATGCTGGTGGCGGCGTAGGGTGCGATATACGCGAGCCCCGGCGGGTCGTTGCCCTCGGTCACGACAAGAACGGTGTAATCCATTGCGTCCTTTTCCCGCAAGGTTGCCACGGTCTTGGCAACGGCCGATGCGCGCTGGCCGATGGCGCAATAAATGCAAAGGACATTTTGATCGTGCTGGTTGAGGATGGTGTCGATGGCAATGGCGGTCTTGCCGGTCTGTCTGTCGCCCAGAATCAATTCGCGCTGGCCGCGACCAACGGGGATGAGTGCATCGATGACTTTGATGCCGGTCTGGAGAGGCTCCGTGACCGGCGCACGATCCATGATGGCTGCAGCGGGGCGCTCGACAGGCAACCGCCGGCTTGTGACAACCGGCCCGTTGCCATCGAGGGGGCGGCCGAGCGGGTCGATGACGCGCCCCAGCAATCCATCGCCGACGGCAACGTCCATGACCCGGCCCGTGCGCCGGACTTCATCCCCTGCGTGGAGGTGCCAGTATTCGCCCAGCAGCACGACACCGATTTCATCCGCATCCACGTTGAAGGCAATGCCGGTTACATCGCCCGGAAAGGTCACCAGTTCATCAAAGCCGATGCCGGGAAGACCCGATACCTTGGCAATGCCGGTGGCAACGCTGGTGATTGTGCCGACTTCCTGTGGCCTCAGTTGCGGGGTGAATGCTTCCCGCACCTGGCGTATTCCGGCAAACGTGCTGTCGAAAATATTCTGGAGGCTGTCATGTTCCATTTTCATCGGCTCTCAGTTCCGGCCCGTGTTCTTCACGCCCGGGTCCTTCAGGTTGAGGTACTTCCCTGGCTTCAGATTTGTCCTTCTCTATCAGAAGTTCTTCGATCCCTTTTTCCACCGACACCAGATAATCCGCAATGCTCCATGACACTTTCTGACCATTTGTGGTGAGCTCAATGCCGCTGATCAGCGAGGGCTCGGTCACGAACCGGACGGGGATTTCAGCCGAGACGGTTTCGTTGAGCGCATTTTGAATGGCTGCGCGTTGTTCCGCCGGCAGGTCAAAGGCACTGCGCACAAGCGCCGGCTCTGACGCCGTCCCAAGAGACTCTGCAAAGCCTTCTTTTGCCTGGCTGTCCATCTCCTGCAAGCGGCGGATGAACACATCAGCCAGGCGTTCTTCCAGACTTGTCGTGGCCAGATCCGTCAGTGCTTTTCGTGCGATTGCGAACACTTCCTGCTGTGTCCGGCGACGAATCGCCTGATTTAAATTGTGGGCGTCGTTTCTCAGCGTTTCCTGTCGCCTGGCGCTCAAGGCGTCAGCCGCCTTCCGCGCGTCGTCAAGGAGCCGTTCACGTTCGATCTGTGCCTCGTCCGATACGTTCTTCAAGCGTGTGGCGTGCTGCTGGTCGAATTCCTCGTTTTTGTGCTTGAACGTGTCGCGCTCTTTCCGGGCTTCGGCCTTTTTTGCGTCGGCATCCGCCAGTTCCGCAGCGATCCGCGCCTCCCGCTTATCGATGGCGTCGAGGATGGGCTTGTAAAGAAAGCGCTTCATCACCCACACCAGAACAAGGAAGTTGAGTACCTGTGCGCCAATGGTGAACCAATCGATTAACATCGGATTATTTTCCTGTTGTTTGGGCGATGATGTGGTTCCAGAACGGGTTGGCGAAAATGAGAATCATCGAGACCACAAAGCAGTAGATGGCCGTGGACTCGATCATCGCCAGACCCACGAACAAGGTCCGGGTGATGGTGGCCGAGGCATCGGGCTGCTGGGCCAGGGAACTCAGTGCCGTTGCGACGGCTCTGCCTTCTGCCAGCGCAGGCCCCATCGTGCCGAAACCGGTGGTGATGCCTGCGATGACAATGGATACCGCCGCGATAATCGTCATGTTGTCCATGGGCTCTCCTTGATCGGAAAAAGGGGTTAAGTTTAGAATTACGTTTTAAGTTTTAGGTTTTAAGTTTTAAGTGGTCAGGTCATTTGGCCGCACCCTTCATCCTTTCCATCCATTCCATCCTTTATCCTTCATCCATTTCATCCTTCATCCTTCATCCTTTATTTTTTATCCTTTTCAACCTTTGCCTTGCGAACGCGAGTGGCAGCCGCAATGTAAACCGTGGCCAGTATAAAAAAGATATAGGCCTGCACCATGCCGGTAAGCAGCCCCAGCATCGTCATGATGATCGGGAAGATAAAGGGCGTAATCGTGAGCAGAATGCCGATAATCATGGCCCCGCTCATCATGTTGCCGAACAATCGGACGGCCAGGGCCAGAGTGCGCGAAATTTCGCTGATGATGTTAAACGGCAGCATGATGAACGTCGGCTTCATATAGGACTTCAGGTAGTTCCCCACGCCTTGTTCCGCGATGCCGAAAAACGGCACGGCCACAAACACGCACAGCGCAAGTGCCGTCGTGGTCGAGAGCGAGCCGGTCGGCGGCTCGTAACCGGGAATGACGGTGCCAAGGCTGGCCACGGCAACAAAGAGAAAGAGCGTGCCCAGAAAGCCAATGTATTGCCGGGGCTGGCTCAGGCCGACCTCCTCGATTTGTTTCTCGATGCCGATGACCACCATTTCCAGAAGATTCTGCCAGCGGGAACGCTTATGATCCGTGGAAAGTTTGCGCGTAATGATTTTTGAACCCACGGCCAGTATGAACATCAGTCCCCAGGTGAACACAATGGTGGCGTTGAGTTTGACAAACCCGAGCTGCCCCTCGAGCTGCCAATAAATTATCCCGTCCGGGCTAAGCTGCATGGCCGGCCTCCTTTCCCGAGGCGTTATCCTGTTGGGCTGGCGGGCCGGTTAATCGTGTCACGGCAAGGCGCGCAATAAAAAATCCAAGGAGGCACACCAGCAGCCGCTCCCAATGACCATCCGAGATAAAATAAAATCCAGCCAGGGCAAACGTCATCCGCAGCATCAAGCTGGCGAAGACCCAAAACGCGGGATGCCTGACAGAGACGATTTTGCGGACTGTCCACCATAGGCCGCCGAAAAACATCAAACCGAGCAAAACGCCCGTCACCAAAGCCGATCCCAGACTCATGGTTTCATTCATCCTTATCCTCCTGTTCTTCCCGCATGGCCTTGTCTTCCTTTGCCACCCAATGCCAGGCATTCAGACAGCCGATCGCAAGACCGGCAACCAGAAGCGCCAGGGTCCAGGAGCGGCTTCCCGGATGACGATTGTCCAACCAGATCCCCAGCGCCGCACCCAGCAGCGTCGGAACCACCACCGACCAGCCAATCAGCCCCATCATGCCCAGGCCAAACCAGATGCCCTGCGTGGTATTCCGCTGCGCCTTGAGCTTGCGCGCCGCCTTTGCGCCGACCTCCCGACTGAATGTGCCCCGGTTTTTTGGGCGCTTGATGTCTGATTTATCATTCATGATGAAATGCCACCAGGCGGCGCATGAAACCGCTCTCCATTTTTGTCATCACCAAGCGGACGTCTTGCTCCCGTTCGTTCAGGTTTAAAAACTCCCGCTCCACCGTCTCGCGCAGCAGGCCGAGATCCGTTCCGCCGATTGCGTTGCGCACGGAGACCAGAACGTCCAAACCGGTTTTGACCAATACCCCTTCATCAATGGCCACCCAGGCTTCGCCATCGGTGTTGTTTTCGACCATCAGAATCCCGGGCACAAGCGCCGCAACGCAGTCCAGCCGGTGGGGCAGGAGTCCGAACGCGCCCTCGCGGGTCTCCGCAACCATGCGGGCAACACCGGTTTTTTCGGCAAAGATGCCAAACGGCAGAAGAATCTTAAGATTCATGTGTGTCGACTGCTGCATGTTCGACCTCGGATTGAGGGTTTTGTGGTTTGGAACCGGCCTTCTTCTTTGCCTCATCCACCGTTCCGATCATATAGAGTGCGCTCTCCGGGTAGTCTTTGAATTCATCGTGCAGAATTCGCTCACACCCGTCCAGTGCGTCTTTGAGGCTGACGAGCTTTCCCGCAAGGCCGGTAAACTGCTCGGTCGTAAAAAAAGACTGGGTAAGAAACCGCTCCAGCCGTCTGGCACGGGCCACCACATTGCGGTCTTCCGGCGAAAGCTGCTCCAGCCCCAGCATGGCAATGATATCCTTCAGCTCCGCGTATTGTGCCAGGGTCCGCCGGATTTCCTGAGCCAGGGCGTAATGCCGCTGCCCGACGATGCCCGGCGTGGCCATCTTGGAACTGGACTGCAGCGGGTCAATGGCCGGATAAAGACCTTCACTTGCCCGCTTGCGCGAGAGTACGATCGATGCGGAGAGATGCGAGAACGTATGCACCGCCGCCGGATCGGTGAAATCGTCCGCCGGTACATACACAGCCTGGATGGAGGTGATGGCGCCGGTATCGGTGTTGGCGATGCGCTCCTCCAGTCGCGACAACTCGGTGCCCATGGTGGGCTGATAGCCCAGACGCGACGGCATCTGTCCCATCAGGCCGGACACTTCCGAGCCGGCTTGAATGAACCGGAAGATATTGTCGATGAGCAGCAGGACATCGCGGTGCTCGTCGTCCCGGAAATACTCGGCCATCGTCAGCGCAGCGTGGCCCACACGGAACCGGCTGCCCGGCGGTTCATTCATCTGGCCGAAGATCATCACCATGTTCGGCAATACGCCGGCTTCCTTCATCTCACGGTACAACTCCTCGCCTTCGCGACACCGTTCGCCGATACCGCAAAAGATGCTGACACCCTCGTGGTGCCCGATCATGTTGTGAATCATTTCGGTGAGCAACACCGTCTTGCCCACGCCGGCCCCGCCGAACAGGCCCGCTTTGCCGCCACGCTCCAATGGCAGAAGAACATCGATGACCTTGATGCCCGTCTCGAAGATCTCGGATTTGGTGGACCGGCGCGCTAACGCCGGCGGGGCGCGATGGACGGAGCGCCATGTAACATCTGCCGGCGCTTCCTTCCGGTCGATCGCGTTGCCGAAAACGTCGAACATTCGCGACAGAATTCCCTTGCCGACCGGCGCCATTAACGGTCCGCCCGTGTCTGCCACCGCCATGCCGCGGGCAAGGCCCTGGGTGGGGGTCAGCGCGATCCCGCGCACGCGATGCGCGTCGAGTTGCGCCAACACCTCGATGGCAATTTCCCCGTCCATTGCGTGCAGCAACGAGTAAATGGGCGGCAAATACGCATCGAATCGTATATCCACGACACTGCCGCGTACCGAGACCACCACGCCGAGATTGGAAGGACTGGTTTTATCGCCCATGCAACCGCTCCCTTAATCTTTTGTTGCGCCGGATCAGGACATTGGTTGAGCTGTCATGCCTCAGCCGGCTTTGGTTTCCGGCCTCATCTTTGAACAGTTGCGGGATACTTGTTGTCATGATCATGTCCTTTCCATATATCACATCCTCACGTTTCGCAGCCGCAGGGCGTTACTGATGACCGTGACGGAACTCAGGCTCATTGCGGCGCCGGCAATGATCGGGCTGAGCAGCAAGCCGAAGAACGGGTAGAGCATCCCAGCCGCCACTGGAATACCCAGCGCGTTGTAAAAAAAAGCGAAGAACAGATTCTGCCGGATGTTCCGCATGGTGGCGCGGCTGAGGCGGATGGCCTGAGCAATGCCGCGGAGGTCGCCTCTCACGAGGGTGATGCCAGCGCTTTGCATGGCCACGTCGGTGCCGGTGCCCATGGCAATGCCGACTTCCGCTTCGCTGAGTGCGGGGGCATCATTAATGCCGTCACCGGCCATCGCAACGTGTTTTCCGTCCGCACGCAGCTTTTTGACGTAGGCGACTTTCCCGGAGGGATCGATCTCCGCTTCCACCGAATCGATATCGAGTTGTCCGGCCACCGCGGCGGCGGTACGGCGGTTGTCGCCGGTGAGCATGATGATCTTTAACCCAAGTGAGTGAAGATCGCTGATGGCTTCAGCGGTGGTGGATTTGATCGGGTCGGCGACGGCGAGGATTCCCGCCGGTTTGCCATCAATGGCGACAAACATAGCGGTTTTGCCTTCTTCTTGAAGTTTCTCGGCCGAGGCTTCCAGCGGCTCCAAGCCGGAGATCTTTTCACTTCGCAAGAAATCCGGTTTTCCGACCAGCACCGCGTGGCCCGCAACAGTGCCAAAAACACCGCCTGCCGTCACCGACCGAAAGTCTTTTACGTCCTCAAATATAATATCTTGTTTTTTCGCGCCCTGCACAATCGCACTCGCCAGCGGATGTTCGCTGTTCTGCTCCAGTGAGGCGGCAAGACGCAGGAACTCCTTCGCATCCAAACCACCGATGGGCAGTATATCCATGAGTTTGGGTTTACCCTCCGTAAGCGTGCCCGTCTTATCCACAACGAGCGTGGTGACTTTCTCCAATTGTTCGAGCGCCTCGGCGTTTTTCACGAGAACGCCTTCCTGCGCGCCGCGTCCGACACCAACCATGATGGACATGGGTGTAGCCAGGCCCAGGGCGCACGGGCAGGCAATGATAAGAACCGCTACGGCATTGACAATGGCATACCCAAGCTTTGGCTCCGGCCCAATCCAAATCCAGATAATGAAGGTGAGTACCGAAACCAGCAGCACCGCCGGGACGAATATGCCTGCAACCTTGTCGGCAAGACCTTGAATGGGTGCGCGGCTGCGCTGGGCTTCTGCAACCATGTTCACGATTTGACCGAGCAGTGTGTCGTTACCAACCCGCTCGGCACGCATGACAAAACTTCCGGAACCATTGACGGTGCCGCCCGTCACTTTGTCTCCGACGGTCTTTTCCACCGGAAGCGGTTCGCCGGTGATCATGGACTCTTCCACACTGGAGTGACCTTCGACAACTGCGCCATCAACAGGCACCTTGTCCCCTGGAACCACGCGCAACCGGTCTCCGACTTTGACTTGTTCGAGCGGGATTTCATGATCGCCCTCTGGTGTAACTTGTCTTGCCGTGGGCGGTGCCAGGTTCAGCAGCGCCTTGATGGCGTTGCCCGTGCGGCTGCGGGCACGGAGTTCGAGCACCTGGCCGAGGAGCACCAGCACAACGATCACCGCTGCGGCTTCAAAGTAGATGGCAACCTTTCCATCGTGTCGCATCGTGGGCGGGAACAGGTCGGGCATGAGCATCGCCACGGCGCTGAAGACATATGCTGCGCCCACACCAATGCTGATCAGCGTGAACATGTTCAAGTGACCCGTCACAATGGAGCGCCAGCCGCGACGGAAAAACGTCCAGCCCGCCCGCCAGACCACGGGTGTCGTGAGCACGAATTGTATCCAGCGTGAGACATGGCTATCCGCCCAGGATTGCCTGGCCAGGACCGGAACAAGGTGAGACATGGCCAGGACAAATACCGGCAACGTCAGCACAGCGCCGATCCAGAAGCGCTTTGTCATGTCGTGAAGTTCGGTGTTCTCTTCGTCATCCGTGCCCGTTGGCAGAATCTTGGGTTCCAGCGCCATGCCGCACTTGGGGCAATCGCCGGGATGATCTTGATTGACTTCCGGATGCATCGGGCAGGTGTAGATGGCTTTTTCCGGCGCTTTCTCTTCGTGCTTCGCGGTGACGGGTGCTGATAGAAACTTCTGCCGGCAGGAGTCGCTGCAAAAATAGAATGTCTGTCCGTCGCGTTCGGCATGTAGCGCGGACGCTTCGTCCACCGTCATGCCGCAGATGGGATCGATGGCCATATATGCTTCCCTTTCATTTACCTGTTCAAGTGTCACGACTGCGACCCGGACAGCAGTGCGCTTCGATGACTCTTGGCTCGAACCATCGAAGAGATCAAAGGCTGTCCAATCATGATGACGCCGCTTCCTTATGATTATTTTTTGGATTGCTTCATAATCACGACGACCAGCAGGACTGCCACCAATACGCCGACCACTGTCCAGACCCACATCCCGCCGCCGGCCCAACCACCCATCCATCCACCAGTATGGTTCATCATAAGGCCTTCCTCTGTATGGTTCATAATAAAGTTTCTTTTGTTGCGCTACGACCTGCCCACCACCGGGCAAACAAGAAGGTGAGCGGGGGCAGAAGTGTCATTTGGAGTAGCGGCCACAGACCCGCGCCAAGCACGGACACCACGGGCATCCGCTCCGTGTAGGACCAGCGCCCGGCGGTCAGTGCCGCATGTTCCACCAGTGTCGCATAAGCCAGACCCAGAACAGCCGCCGTGGCGTATATGTTCCAGCGGCCGCGCAAGCCCCAGCCCAGATCGCCGGCTGCCAGCGCGCCAGCCGCGTAAATACCCAAGATGATTCCCACGTCACCCACCGCCGCTCGCGTGCAAAGACCGAGCGTGCTCGTCCAGGAATGTCCCGCCGTTTCGACGTAGGCGGACATCTGCGCCATTTCCCAGATTTCGTTCAAAACGAAACCCACTAACACCATGATCGCAAAGAACAGTCCCAACCGCCGCCAAGGCAAACGGTGAAGTGCGATGGATGTGCAGTCTCCGGCCTTTCCAGCCTGGTTTGCGTGGAGATTGCGCTGCGGTGTGTTATGAGGTTCAGTAGTCATTTATGTTCTTTTAAGGAGTCCCGGATTTATTGTCCATGCCTTTCATATCCTTCATCATCGGGCACTGCGACATGGATTTCTGACCCATCTGCATGTGCTGCATCATGTGCTGCATCATCTCCTCCTCCATCTTTGCCTTTCGCGCATCCATGGTGATCCGTTGCTCCACCATATGGGTGATGACGGCGGCCATCAGACTCATCTTCTTGTCCTCCGGCGCGTTGTTCATCTTGGTGATTTGCTCGGTGAGTTCTGAGTTTTGAGCTTTCATGTCTTCCATCATTTTCTGTTTTTGTTCTTTCATTTTCTGGCAGCTTTCCATCATTTTGGCTTCAGTGATGTTTTTCCCCTCCGCCGGCTCGGCAGATTGCGACTGGACTGGAGACCAGACTTCAGGGCTGGCGCCTGTGCGATGTCCGGCGCAAGCCGAAAGATATCCAATGGAGAGGGCTAAAACCAATGCGAGGCTGAAACGGATGAAAAGGGACGTATGTGTTTGTTTCATCATTTTCTACTCCTTTTTTGAGATACATTAAATAGCATGGTCAAAATTCATTTTTTCCCTGATTAAGCAAAGTCCGATAACGCGACAAACCGTCTTGGCGATCATCAGTTCTTCGTCCGTACGAATGACACGAACCTCAACCCGGGATCGAGATCGCCTGAACGGGTGCTCATCGGCACCCCGGCTGTCGGCGTGAAACTCATGCTGGTGTCCACGGATTTGCCGCGATGCCCCACCGCGGTCAATGCATCACGCATCCTGCGCACCTATATCCAATCCATCAAAGCACCCACCTCCTTCGTGTGATCCGGCGCCGTCACCGGTCGCGAAAAGTTGTCAGCCGGGTTCAAGCTCACCCGCAAGGTGGCCTCCGGCAGTCCGATCCGGTCGATCCCGCCTTCCAGAATCCGTTGAATCGGATCACGCGCCTCAAAGAGCGCGAACTTGATTCTCGACTATCCGCCATTGACCGTCAGGATGCGTGGGTTAGCCGGTTTCATGGATTTGTATTTTGTCATTGTCAATTTCTTCATCGTCTTTTCTTCATTCTATCGGATCAATGCTGCCAAAGGATTCGTGCATCTTCCAGAGGGATCGCAACGCCGTCACAGTGCGGTATCACGCGCGCCGTATAGTCCGCTGGGGGACGCGCCGCAGACACGGACGTATTGTAAACATAGCCGTCAGAAGTGCCGGTCAGTTGGCGAACGCGCTTCATCACCTGCCGCACCGGTGCGTCGCCGTTCACGCCATCGGCATAAAGCTCAACCCGCACCGCCTCCGGTTCGAGGCCACTGAGATAGACCTGCACCTCGTACACGTGCTGCATGTCTTTAGTCTCCGTCTTCACTTCGCCGAAGCGCAGCGAATCCCATTTCTGTTCCAGACTGCGCTGCCACTCGACCATTTTCCTGCCGATAGCCCCATTATTGGCAATGCGCAAATGGTAGGCGGCAGCAGCCGGGAGATAGTATTGCTCGGTGTATTCGCGAACCGATCGGTTCGCGGAGAAGCGCGGTGTCAAACGCGCCATGCTTTCCCGCATCCGTTTGACCCATGCGGTGGGAATGCCGTTCTCGTCCCGGGTGTAAAACTCCGGGACCACCTCTTTTTCAAGCAAATTGTAAAGCGCTTCGGCTTCAACAGCGTCCCAGGCAGGATCATCGTCATGCTCCAGGCCGTCTCCCAACGCCCACCCCACTTCAGGCGTGTATGCTTCCGCCCACCAGCCGTCCAGTTCCGAGAGATTGATGCCGCCATTGACAAGCACCTTCATGCCGCTTGTTCCGCTGGCCTCCCAGGGTCGCCGAGGTGTGTTGATCCAGACATCCACCCCCTGCACCAGGTGCCCGGTCAAATGCATGTCGTAGTCACTGAGGAAAACGATGTGGGGTTGGACTTCCGGCTGGCGGATGAATTTGATCCATTCATGGATCAGGGCCTTCCCCGCCTGGTCGTCGGGATGGGCCTTGCCGGCGATGATGAGTTGCACCGGGCGCTCGGGATTGATTAACAGACGAAGCAGTCGCTCCGGGTCGTGCAGCAGCAGGTTCGGCCTCTTGTAGGTCGCGAAGCGTCGCGCAAAGCCCAGTGTCAATGCATTGGGATCAAATAAATGTTGCGCCCCGTCAACCACATCGGGCGACGCGCCGGAGCCAGCCAGTTGCCTGGACAATCGCTCGCGGGCGTATGAAATAAAAGACTTGCTGGCAGCGATGCGAAATTGCCAAAGGCTGGCGTCGGAGATGCTGCGAATATCATTTTCCAGCGTTTCCATCGTTCCCAGCCAGCGGTCTTTTCCACAGGCATTTGTCCAAAGGTCGTCGGCTGCGGCAGAATCCCAGCTCGGCATGTGAACGCCGTTGGTCACATGTCCGACAGGCACTTCGTCGGACGGCCATTGGGGAAATAGCGGCTCAAAGAGATGCCTGCTGACTTTCCCATGCAAGCGGCTCACGCCGTTGACCGCCCCGCTTCCCCGGATTGCCAGATGCGCCATGTTGAAACTTTCCGATGCGTAGTCCGGGTTCTGGCGGCCCAAGGCCAGCAGGTCATTGTGTGTTATACCCAGCTTCTTTTCGGCATAACCACCCAAATATTGTATTATGAGGGCCGGATCAAACCGGTCAAAGCCGGCAGTCACTGCCGTGTGAGTGGTAAAGAGGTTCCCCGCCCGTGTGACAGCCAGCGCGACTTCGAAGGGCTGAGCGGTTTCCTGCATGTAGCTGCGCGCGCGTTCCAACACGGCAAAGGCCGCGTGCCCTTCATTCAGATGACAGACTTCCGGCTGGATGCCTAGTGCGCCCAGCAGCCGCCATCCACCGATTCCGAGGAGCAGTTCCTGCTTGAGACGCAGCTCCGGTCCGCCACCATACAGCTCGCTGGTGATCCCGCGATGAATGGGAAAGTTCGCCGCGTCATTGCTGTCCAGCAGATAAAGCTTAACCCTGCCGACCTGGACCTGCCACGCCCGCAGCCAGACGGAATAACCGGGCAAGGTGATTTCCAACCGCAACCACTCACCGTTTGCCTGGCGCAACGGCGTGATCGGCAACTGTCCGGGGTCGTTATACGGAAAGAGGGCCTGTTGCACGCCATCCTTGTCGATCACCTGGCGAAAATAGCCTTGCTGGTACAGCAGTCCCACGCCGACCACCGGCACGCCCAGATCGCTTGCGGCTTTGAGCTGATCGCCAGCCACATTGCCCAGTCCGCCCGAGTAAATGGGCAACGCTTCGCTCAACATGAATTCCATGCTGAAATACGCGGCGCAGGTCAGGGAGCCTTGCGGATGATTCTGCTGAAACCACGCGGGCGCCTCCGCCGCTTGTCGCCTGGCCTGAACCAGGCCATCAACCTTATTGCGAAAGACGGGATCTGCCAACGCGCGTTCGATCTTGTCGCGAGAGACCGTTTGCAGGACAACCCAGGGGTTCTGTGTGATTTCCCACAGTTCGGGATCAAGCTGCCGCCACACATCATCCGTAGCATGATCCCAGGAGCACCGCATATCCAGTGGCAATTCAGCCAGAGGATCGAATCCCTCGATTTCCGTAGGAAGAAGGCTGTATATCGGGTGGATGACACGTGTTTGTTTGCTCATGGCTTCTCCAATGAATTTGTTCTGGGCCAAATCATCTATGACAGTTCGCCGGTCCGAAATGATTTTACGCACACGCAGATGGGTTTCCTCGATAACCCGCATGACCTCTTCATCAATTCACACGGCTTTGGCTTCATCGATGCCGGCTTTTATTCAACGGTGTTTGACGGAAATCATAAATGATAGCTTTTCAAGGCCTTCACAATTTCGTCGATCGCCTGATGTATCCCCTCGGCGCTGGAACTTATTTCCGATGTTCCTTTGTTTTCCATCTTGCCCTGAACCTCGGACTTGATTTTTTTCAATTTTTGAGCATGTTTTTCAAACTGCATGCGACGCTCTTCTTCCATGTCTATGATAGCGTCAGAATCAATTTGTTGGACGAGTTCATCTGCTTCAGCCAATAATTGATCGATATTTTTGGGCTCTATGTATTTTGTCATAATGTTTCCTTTCCGTTGTGATTCTTATCTACATTTTTACGGGGCTTACACTCGCATCGCGGACACGTTTATAATGCCTTAGACCGCAAAAAATGCATTTTTTGTGCCAGATTTCATACACTCAGCGCCTCGTCATCTATCATACAGATGTAAAAGCATCATTATCTTATAAACAGTTGCATGCTCATCATCGACAGACATAAAATGGGTTATATTTAACCAGTGGTCATATATAACACTTTCTGTGCGCTTCCTTTCTCCGCCACGGCACAACTTCGATAAATATGCGTTGAAAGTCTGGCAGCGGCCATTCAGAACTGCCAGGACAAACCGCCACCCCAACCGAACCGGGAATGCCATTGGGCAATCAGGGAAACGTGCCTGGTCATCATATAGCGGGCGCCCGCCCGGATCTCCCAGAGCGCTTGGGTGTCATATTCGGCCTCTGAAAAAACCGAAAGTCGCGGTGTGAGTTCCAGGTGCTTGCCGACAGCGAATTGGAAGTCACCAGCCGTGTCCATCCAAACCCGGGACGCGATATTGAGAGGCAGCAGATAGCGCAGGCCCAGAACGCCTTCCTGCTTTTCGATATGACCACCGTCACCTTCGAGATCGATCCCCGCGAGGACACTGGCAAAACGGTTCAGGTAATAATCATAGGCGGGTGTGGCCTCCCACGCCACGTCGTCAACGCCATGCCATCCGGCCTGCCATTCGGCGGAGATGATGTGCCGCGTGTTGGCGTAAACCAGTGTTCCCTGAGCCATCTGAGACAGCACATCCATCTGACCATAAAAATGAAACGGATCATGGTACAGATGCTGTCGGACGGCGGCGGTTGCCGGGTCGGGCAAGAAGTCCTGATAGTGCACCACCCGCGCCATGCCACTCATCATGTGATAGAGCAAATGGCAGTGAAAAAACCAGTCGCCGAATTCTTCCGCCGCAAACTCGATCACGGTGGTTGTCATGGGGGCGACATCCACGGTGTGTTTAAGTGGAGAGAATTCGCCTTGGGCATTCAGGACGCGGAAGAAGTGTCCGTGCAGATGCATGGGGTGATGCATCATGGTTCGGTTGATCATGATGAACCGCACGACTTCGCCGCGTTTGATCTCAATGTGATCGGTCTCGGACAGCGGTTTGTTGTTTATGAACCAGACATAACGTTCCATGTCCCCGTCAAGTGTCAGTCGGATTTCCCGTATTGGTTTGTCCGGATTGAATGAGGTAGGCTGCAAGGCGCGCAGTTTTTCGTACGGCGGTCCGGGACGTTCGGGGCTCATACCATCGACGGCCAGGGGGGCTTTAGAACTCACGTCTTCAGCGAGCAGCCCGAGCCAGGTGCTCCGGGGGACGGTGGGTTTCTCGTGAGGGACCATCTCCGGTTTGTCGTGGTGCTTTGTGGTCGCGTCCATAGGCATTGCTTCCTGCGCCATTCCATCCATATCGTGGCCCTCATGTTCCATCGCAGGCGCAGAGGCCATGCCAACATGGCTCGTTTTTCCGGAATCCTGTGGCATGGCGCCATGATCCATCTTCTTCATCCCATCCATGCCGTTCATTCCCGGTTGGTCGAACGTGCCTGCGCGCACGTCGTTGCCGGGCATTCCCATCGAGCCGCCCGGAGTGAATGCCAGCACGCGTTTGAGCGAGAGGCCGCCCATGGTTGCGTAGAGATTGGGATAGGGGATGTCCGGGGCGGCATGTCGCGGTCCGACGCCAATCCATAACGATGCCTGCCCGGATCCATCATGGGCCGTGGCGCGAAATTCGTAACTGCCATCTGCCGGTACCGTGACGATCACGTCATAGGTTTCGGCCACGCCGATCAGCAGCCGCTGTTCGTCAAAAGATTGCACCGGCAGCCCGTCCGCTGAAATGACCTGAAGTGGGCCACCGGCAAACTGCAAATAGAAAAACGTGGAAGCTGAACCGGCAATAACCCGGAGCCGGATTTTTTCGCCAGGCTTGGCGGCGATGGACTGCTGCGGAGCGCCGTTGAGAAGAAACCGTTCATAGGTGACATCGGAAAGGTCCATGGGGGGCATGCGCTGGAGTTCCCGGGAAAAATACGCACCCAGCATGCCCAGTCGCGCCGCGCCCAACACGCTTTGACCGCTGCCTTTCTGAAGTGAATACCATTCACTGCCGCGTTTGAGCGTGTGGAGCACCGAGTCCGCTTCCTCGTCTGTCCAGTCGGACAACACCACGACATGATCGCGGAGCCGGTCAAACGCGCCCTTGTCCTTCGGTGCGATGACGATCGCCCCGAACAGGCCGCGTTGCTCCTGGAGCATGGTATGGCTGTGATACCAGTAGGTGCCGGATTGCCGCAGATCGAACGTATAGACGAAGGTCTGGCCAGGCGCAATGGGTGGAAATGTCAAGAAGGGCACGCCGTCCATTGCATTGGGCAGCAGAATCCCATGCCAGTGAATCGACGTCTCAACATCCATCTGGTTGTGAACGCGAATCACGGCGTGGTCGCCTTCGGTGAAACGCAGAGTCGGCCCCGGCAGGTGACCATTTATGGTCAGCGCCTCCACTGGCTGTCCGGTGAAGTTTACCGCCTGCCTGGCAATGGTGAGATCGTATTCCACCGTTGCGGCCGACAACGTTGCTCCGGGCATACACAGCGCCATGCCGATCAACAATGCCGTCACCGGTTTCAAAAGCTTCATTTTTCGCAGCCGCAAGTCGTTACCGATGACCGTGATGGAACTCAGGCTTATCGCGACGCCGATCCAGAAGCGTTTTGTCATGTCGCTAAGCTCGCTGCAAAAGCAGAATGCCTGTCCGTCACGCTCGACATGTTGTGCGGACGCTTCGTTCACCGTCATGCCGCATATGGGATCGATGGCCATAATTTTAATTCCCATCCATCCACCAGTATGGTTCATCATAAAGCCCCCCTTGGTTGTGTTACGATTGGCTCAACAGCACGACTCTGTTTAAAGATCGGGCGTTGAGATGTTTCGTTAATTCATTAAAATTATAGCTTTTAAGATAATGATTTTGGAAAGGCAGCAGGGAGGGGATAGGCCTTTTGGCGGCTGACGCCTTGAAAAGCTTCCGGCCATCCCCGGGCGATAACGCACCCAAAATCATTATTTTAAAAGCTAAACAAACCGATTCGTTGTTCAGTTTTATCGTTTTGCTTGAGTCGATTCTTTCGCTTTATCCAACACCTTTCGGATCGTATGGGCCATTTCTTTTATGAGCAGCGGTTTCATCAGAAAGGCTTTAATTCCCATTGTCTTGGCCTTTTCCTTGGTGATATTTTGGCTGAAACCGGTGCATAGAATAACCGGCAAGTCCGGCCGGATTTTCAATAACTCCAGGGCAAGCTTGTCGCCGGTCATCTGCGGCATGGTCATATCGGTAATGACCAGATCAAATTTGTCTGGCATCGCCTTGAAAAGCGCCAAAGTCTCAAGACTGCTGGTTCTTGCTTCAACCGTATATCCCAAGTTGGAAAGAGTTTTATTGAGTATGTCGGTAATGACTTTTTCATCATCCACCACCAGAATTCGTTCTGTTCCGGTAGGCAGGATTGTATGTTCTTCGGGTTTTTCCTCAGCCCTGCCTTTAATGATCGGAAAATAAAGATTAAAAGTGGTTCCTAAATCTGGCTCGCTGTAGACCGTGATCGTACCCCCTGAATCCTTTACAATGCCATGAACGACCGATAGGCCCAGACCCGTGCCTTCGTTTTTGGGCTTGGTGGTGAAAAACGGATCAAAGATTTGGTTCATGACATCGGCACTTATGCCGTGGCCGGTATCACTGACCGTCAGCTTCTGATAAGTGCCAGGCTGAATCTCCGCATGAGTTGAACAAAAGGCGGAATCCAGCTCAACATCGGTCAGGACGACCTCTAAAATACCGCCTTTTTCTCGCATGGCGTGGGCTGCATTGGTGCAAAGATTCATAACGATTTGATGAAGCTGGGTCGGATCGCTCAGGACTAAAGATTGGCTCAGGATGCTTTGACGGATGTCAATGGTAACGGGCAGGGAGGATCTTATCAGCTTTAAGGCTTCTTTTACGATTAACCGCATCTGAACAGGTACTTGCTCTTTCTGTGTCTGGCGGCTGAACGACAGAATCTGATCAACCAGGTCCTTGGCCCTGACACTGGCAGCGAGCACTTCCTTAAGATCTTCCTTAATTTCAGAACCGGCTTCAAAATTCATTTGCGCCAATTCCGTGTAGCCAATGACAGCGGTAAGAATATTGTTAAAGTCATGGGCGATGCCACCGGCCAGGGTGCCGATGGCTTCCATTTTCTGAGCCTGGATAAGCTGTGTCTGCAGTTTCATCTTTTCTGCATCGGCCTGTTTTCGCTCGGTGATGTCGCGGAAAATGCCCACAAGACAAGGTACTCCCCCAATGATAACAGGGAAAGAGCCTATATCGGCATAGAAGATTGACCCGTCTTTTCTCAATAACTGCAAGTCCTCGGCAAAAGCTTTTTCCCCTTTCCCCTGTTTTTTAAACTCATCAAGAACATGAGAAATATCATTCGGTGGGTTGATATCATTGATGGTAAGACTTTCGATCTCCTCTTTTGTATACCCCAGCATGGAACATATGGCGGCGTTCCCTTGAAGAAATTTTTTGGTTATAGCATCAGCAATCAGCATCCCGTCACTGGCCTTATCAAAAATTGTCCTGAATTTATCCTCGCTCTCCCGCAGACTATTGCTGATCTTCTGCTCCTTGAGGAGGGCTTTTACCAGGCCGTTTAGCATAAAAGCCGTGGTAATGGTGACAAAGGCATTGAGGAGGAGAAAATTGGCCGCCATGACCAGCCATTTCTCAAGAGCATTGTCCACGTGTAATATCCACTCCGGGTTGCCGTAGGCGATGAAAACCCCCACCGACAACAAGGCAATCGTATTTAAGACCAATGTCCAGATCGCAGCGCCGAGACCTATGAAGGTGCTGATCAGAACCGAAGCGCCGAACAGCCAGATATACCCGGCCCCGCCCGGCCCCAGAATAAAGAGGATGGAGACGCCGAGGGCATAGAGGATGAAACAGAGTACCATCGCTCGCACGGCAAAAGACGCATTCCGGGCGATCAGAATGGTCACGACGGCCATATAGGCCAAGGAATCAACAAGGATGACGATCCAGAGTCCTTCGCGATAGGATAGCAGGAGCGAAGGGACCAGAGCGATGGGGCCGAACACGGCGGCGATGAAACAGATGAGAAAGAGAATGCGCTCTCGCCAGAACATCAGGGGATCGCTGGTCCACACATACGATGGCAATAGCCTTTTTTCCAAGGCGGACCAGCCTGCTGTGAATGTTTTTTTGTAACGGATATGCATTGGTCGACTTCCACGTCATCTGAATCTGAGGAGAAAACCCCCGTTGTGCCCAACCCTTCACAGTTGGATGCAGACAAGCAGGTTATCCATGGGCATCCGGGAGAAAATTGTATGGAGCGCATGGGGTCCGCCTGTCGAAACGCTGATTATTGACCCAAGCTGAATAGTTATCATTTCGTTAAATCATCCAATTCCGCATACATTTTTTTCGCACATTCCGGGCAGATACCATGACTGAACACAGCCTCGGAATGCTCGGAAATATATGACTCAACACTTTTCCAATATCCTTTATCATCCCTGATTTGTTTGCATGACGCGCAGATGGGGAGCATGCCGGTTAATTGTTTGATATTGGCAAGAGCGTATTTGAGTTCATTATTGCTCTTTTCAAGTTCAGCAGAATATCGTTTTAATTCCTCTTCAGCGTGCCTTCGCTCGGTAACATCAAGGATCGCTCCGATCAGACCGGTGATTGCGCCTTGTGTGTCGGTGAGTGATGCCTTGTGAAATATCACGTCGTGCATGGCGCCGTGCGCGTCCCGTACCTGTGCATCATATACCTGGACGGATGGGTTCTCGAATAGCTTGCTGTCCTGGGCATGATAGACTTCCGCAAGTTCGGTGGGGTTGATATCAAACACGCTTTTGCCAATCAGATCTTCCTTGCTTTTCCCGAAAAAGGTTTCGAACGTATTGTTGAACCCCAGATATCGCCCCTCCCTGTCCTTGTAGAATACCGGAATCGGGATGCTTTCCAGCAGCTTATTCATAAATAACTCGCTTTTTTGCAACGCCTCCTCCCCTTTGGCTTGTTGAATGGTTAGAGCGAGGGTACTGCTCAGTGCATCCAGCAGGGCGTCCTCAGCAGGGAGTATGGGGTGCTTGCTAAAGAGAGCGAGAACTCCCAGTGTCTCTACGCCGGGAATTCGGAGCTGATATCCCGCGAAGGAGGCCAGCTCCAGCTCACGCGCCCATTCGTGGTTGTGAACGCGAGGATTGTTCGTCACGTCGTTGGTCAAGAACTTGTGGTCTTCGTCCGACGCGATGCGCCCGATCTTGTAGGCGCCAAACGGGACCCGGCAGTGGGTCTTTCCGTCTATGTGGGTATAACGGCCGGAACTCGCCAGCAAGTGCAGACACCGGTCACGGAAACGGCAGGCATGTGGCCCTTCCTTCACACTGGCGTGGATGCAGCCGCGTTCACACAAGTCGCCGGGGCGAATCAGCCAGATTCGACAGAAATCGGCTTCGAAAAGCCGAACAATGCTGTCGGTGATATGCCTGAGTTTGTCCTCAAGCGGGGCTGACACAAGAAGCGACTGCTGGATCAGGTTGATCCCCTGCAGCCACAGGAGCATTTTATTACGCTCCTCCTCCACCCGATTCTGATCGGTAATGTCACGCGCCGAAGACAGAGCGCCGGTGACGTTTCCGCTTTCATCCTTGAGCACCCGGCACTGCCAGGCGAGCAGGCGTTTTTCCCCATCCTTGCGCCGCTGCCAGTTCTGGACACAGATCAGGTCTTGAAGGCCATCGAACTGAGGCTGAACCGCTGCGTAGGTGGCCTGTTCACCCACAAAGTAGAAGGCGGCTTCCTTGCCGATCACGTCGTCGCCGAAGAAGGCATAGCCGGCCTCATTCGCCCAAGTATAGATCTTGTGGTTGTCCACCTCCATGATCAACTCCGGCACAGCGGCCAGTATGGCTTCCTGGCGGGAGGAAACGGCTATCAGCCTTTGTTCCAGCTTCTTGCTCTCGGCAAGCTCACTCTGGAGTTGCTCGTTGGTGTTGGGTAGCGTGTTTCCATTCATCTGTCCAGGATCTCCCTCACCTGTCTCAAAAGGTCTTTCGGCCGGAAAGGCTTGAGGATGAAGTCAAAATCGTCCGCTGTTAATTCTTTGGACGTGATGCTATCCTTTGTATATCCGCTTGAAAAGAGAAGTTTTGTGTGAGGACTGACTTTTCTGATCGCCTCAGCGGCCTCTTTCCCGCTTTTCTTCGGCATGATCACATCAAGCATGACAAGACCAATCCGTTCCCTGTTTTCCACGAATTTTGTGATCGCATCTTCGCCATCCTCTGCGGGGATAACGCTGTAGCCGAAGGATTCCAGCACGATACTTGCCAATTTCCTCAGGGCAGGGTCATCCTCGGCCACCAGAACCGTCTCATTGCCCCTTTTGACCGGGACGGCGACCGCCGCCTTCATATCCGGAGATGCTGCTTCCTCACTGAAAGGCAGATATATTTTGAATACCGTGCCATGTTCCGGTTCGCTGTAAACCGTTATGAATCCGCCATGCTGTTTAATTATTCCGTATGAAATGGCAAGACCAAGCCCTGTCCCTTCTCCAACACATTTTGTGGTAAAAAAAGGCTCGAATATCTTCTTCTGAGTTTCCGAATCCATCCCCTGACCGGTATCCGCCACCGTGATCAGTACATACTTACCCGGCTTGCCATATCCAAAAGCGGTAATATTTTCTTCATCCACTTGCGCAAGGCCGGTGCTGATCGTCAGCCGTCCGCCTTCCGGCATTGCGTCCCTGGCATTGGCGGCAAGGTTCATCAGCACCTGCTCTATCTGCCCGGCATCAGCCACCACGATCAGGTTCCTGACCGCAAGGCCCAAATTAAACTGGATATTCTCCCGGATGATCCGGACAAGCAATTTCTGCAGGCCAAGGATAATCTCATTGATATTAATGCGCTTTACGTCAACAACCTGTTTTCTGCTGAAGACAAGCAGCCTTTTGGTGAGATCCGCAGCCCTTTCGGCAGCAGCGATCACCTCATTCATATCTTTCTTTGCAGGACTGCCATCTTCCAAATTGTCCATGACCATGGTGCCATACCCCATGATCACATTGAGGATATTATTGAAATCATGGGCAATCCCCCCTGCCAGCGTACCAACTGCCTCCATCTTCTGGGCGTGACGGAGTTGGGCTTCAAGCTTTTTGTTTTCTTCTTCTGCCTTTTTGCGCTCGGAAGTGTCTCTGCCTACACCACTAATACCGATGGGGTTATCATGAGCATCTTTCAGGAGTGCTGCGTTCCATTCATAGGGAATTTGTCTCCCGTCTTTGGTAACGCCTATTGCTTCAATATTGGCGCTGTCTTCTTTTAACACCCCCCGAATGGTTTCGGATATTCGCTCCATGTCATCCTTCCGGAAGAAATCGGTCACCGTCATCAAGGCAATTTCCCTGTCGCTGTAGCCGGTGACCGCATTCATTGTCTTATTCCACCGGATGAATTTTCCCTCCAAATTAAAAACAAAGAATATGTCCTGCAGCGTATTGAGTGCATTTTCAATAAATTTTTTCTCTTCCTTCAGTATGTTGTCAGCCAGCTTCCGTTCCGTGATATCACGAATATTACATTGTGCCAGCTTTGCCTTGTCGACCATATATATGTCCGTGTAGATTTCCTTACCGGACCTGGTTCTTACCGGAACTTCATCGTAATTCAGAACACCGTACATTTTCAAGGATTCCATTATCGCCTGGAAATCCTTGAAATCGAGCGGAATGCCGATATCCTGCAGCATTTTCCCGATGGTCTCATCCTGGGTGTAACCCAACATTTTCTCGGCGGCCGGATTCGCACGGACAATATGTCCCTTGCTTTTTTCGAGAAGCACGATTCCGTCGCTTGCGGTCTCAAAAAGACGCCGGTAGCGCTCTTCAGACTCTGCCACCAGGTCTTCCAATCGCTTGCGCTCGGTGATGTCCTCGATAGCCAGAAGGATGATCCGCTTCTTTCCCGTTCCCCGTTCAATTTGCCGGGCATTCAAAAGCATGATGCGCCTGCCGATATCCGTAAAATCGTGTTCAACCTCGTAGTCATCAAATGTTGTCTTTTCAGGAAGGATGATTTCCAGCAGCTCCCGCAGTTTGGGGATATCCCACTGTTTATTGCCCAGATCATAGATAAGCTGTCCTATGGTCTCTTCTGAATTGACCTTAAAAACCGTGTAGAAGGACTGGTTGGCAGTGACCACCTTTAAATATTGGTCCAGAACGATCAAGGGTTCTCGTACGGTGTCGATGATGCTATCGGCGTATTCCTGGGATATTGTTTCGATTTTTTCCTCGACCATTTTCTGTCTCCTTGCACCGGGTTCGGATCATCGCTGCTACAGAATTCGCGGGCCTTCAAGCGGAAGTGAAACACCTTTTGCCCGATTATTGGCAATGTTCAAATGGCAGGCCGGGAGATAGGCAGTAAAGCGCCTATCCAAAATAACAAAGCATTTATTATGCCAAGGTTTCAACATGAATCTCACGTTATCCATCCTTTTGATTTTTATAAATAATTATAAAAACCACTTACCAGAATGTCATTAACAATCTTATGATACAGGTCATATTTAACCAGTGGTCATATATGACTGCATTCGTGTTTCCTGGAAATTATTCAGGCACAAAGGGGCAAAGGCACATAGGCACATAGGGGCATTGTCCATTAGCCGCTGGCTGCAAGCGGCCGACTCTGTCACCTGACTGTTGATCAACCGGCTCACCAAAGCAATAAATCGGTTTCCCTTTGTGCCTCTGTGCCTTTGCCCCTATGGGACTTTGTACCTGAATAGTTACAAAGATTTTTGAAAATAAATTGGGTAAATTCAGGCATTCAGCCAGAATTGCCGGGATGGTATTCGTGAAGTTGACAGAATCAAAATATAAAATTATAGATAGATGGTATTATGAGGGTGTGTGCAATAAAAGGGGGGCCGACGTGATACGGGAAACGATCGACATTTTGTGCCTGAAGTTTCACGAATTGCCCGGTGCGTCACCAGATGGGCCTGACCGGGGTCCGGGCAGGGATTTACAACGCCGTGGCCATAGCCGGCGGGGAGGCCTTGTTATGAATTAGCATCAACTTTGATTTAAATATGAAAATATGAAGGATAATGATTACGTCCCGTCCCCAACGTCCCCTATTATGAGTTTAAGGCTTCGATTGTAAAGCCCGGGCCAGGAAAGGCATCCTCGAATATCAGCTCCCAATAGGGCAGACACCTCACCTTGGTTTCACTCACCAACGCCTCATTATTAAAGCTCTTATTGACGACATAACCGCGCTTGGAATGATACCCCTCAAGAAACCCACGGAATGAACGTCCGATTTCTATCTTTTTCATGTCGCGATATTTGACCTCAAGGGGGATGAGTACATCGCCGCTTCGGATGACAAAGTCGACTTCGGCCTTGTCTTTGGTGCGCCAGTAGTGGATTGTCGTATCGGCCAGGGGAAAACGTTCCTTCAGCATGGCGTGGATCACCGTCTGAAAGGCAAAACCGGCTCCGCTTTCCGTGACAGCGCCGAAGGCGCCCGATGCAAAATTTCGCAGACCGATATCGTGGAAATAGTAGACCGGCGCTTTGCTTATTTCTTTTCGGATGTTGGTGAACCAGGGCGTTACTTTCCAGACAATGAAGGTTTTTTCCAGATACCAGAGATAATTCTTGACCGTAGCCAGGGAGAGCCCCAGGGTGGCGGACAATTCGGAATAATTGACCATCTTTCCGGACTGGCCTGCCATTATTTTCACCAAATTGCTGAAACTATCGCTCTTTTCCACCCGCAGCAGATAGACAATGTCCTTTTCCAGATAGCTCCGATAAATCTCATTGATGGTGGCCAGTTTTTCTTTATGGGTGTCCGCCAGGATAACCCGTGGGTAACCGCCGTACATGAGGTATTCCCGAAAAAGCTGATCGGTTCTTCCGGGTTCAGTAAGGAAAAACTCCCTGAGCCTGTCCGTATAACGATACCCGGTTTTGAAATCAGCGAACTCGCCGAAGCTGACAGTCGAAAGTTCAAACATCCGCTTTCTCCCGGCCAGCGACTCGCTGATCTTTTCTTTTAATTCGATACTCCCTGAACCGGAGACGACAAATTTCCAAGGGAGACCCTGATCGTAGAGCCCCTTCAGGAACAGGCCGGCATTTTCCTTACGCTGAATCTCATCAATGAAAACCACGCCGCTGCTTTTGCCCAGCTCCAGATGAATCTTCTGCAGAAGTGCACCTTGGGAAGAAACATGGTGGAAATCATCCTCAAAATCCAGATTAAGCCAGAGGGTTTTTCGTCCTTTGGCGCGAAGCTCGGTTTCGAGTCGCTTGAGAATGGTTGTCTTTCCCGACTGGCGCGGTCCGACCAGCAGGGTAATTTCAGGATGGTTGAGATGCTCTGCCACTGCGGCCATGAGTCTACGTTGTATATAAAGGCTATTTGTAATCATGGATACATTTTAGCACGAGAATTCTTAAAGTCAACTTTGACATGATGAAATTTTTCCCATTGAATGGCATTGTGTACGCCCGTCATGGGTATGACCACAAAAAAGGCAGGTTGAAAATTGATTCTCCGTAAACGATAGGAATCTAAAAATCAATGCGGGTATAAGCAATTCGTCCTGTTCAAATATCGCCGTTTAGGTCGGTACGTTCGAAACGAACGTTCCTGTCAATTGTTTACAATTACCTCGCTCGATCCGGCGGCAAATGATATGAAACACTTTTTCTGTTTTGATTCCGGGCCACCGCTTTCAGGACGGTGATCAGCTCGGTTTTTCTCGATTCGGGCAGCAGTGTCGTGACATGGCTGTTCAGCATCGCTTCCAGGGGCTTGTTGATCATGGATAGCCCAAGATCGTTGGTGCGAATGATTTTCGCGGGCTTGGTTCTAACTTGGTCCACCAAGCCAGGAAGTCGGGTGTAATTCAACCCCGTTGTAGAGATCCTGCTTAAAAATGCAAGGTTCCGTCATTCCGGGCTTGACCCGGAATCCACAAAGAATTACCCGGACTTATTGAGAAGTTACGCTTCCTCCATGATAGAGACCGTTTCTTCCACCCTGGGAAGATAAATCTTGAAGGTGCTACCCTTGCCCGGCTCACTGTAGACCCAGATATTGCCTTTGCTCTGTTTGATGATTCCGTACACGGTGGACAGTCCAAGGCCCGTTCCCTTCCCCTTCTCCTTGGTGGTGAAAAAAGGCTCAAAGATCCTGGCCTGCACCTCCTTTGTCATGCCCATGCCCGTATCGGTCACGGCCAGCAGCACATAGGGACCCGGTGTCACGCTGATGTGGGTCCGGGCATACGTTTCATCCAGTTCCGTGTTACGGGTCTCAAAAATCAGCTTGTCGCCATCGGGCATGACATCCCGGGCATTGACGGCAAGATTCATGAGGATCTGCTCCATCTGCCCGATGTCTACATAAACCTGGCCGAGATCAGGGCTCAGGATGGTTTTTATTTCGATATTCTCCCGGATGACCGCCGCAGCATCCGGTCCATATTACCCAGCACCTCATTGAGGTTCGCCGGATCTGCTTGCGGCTGAAGGCCAGAAGCTGCCGGGTGAGCACTGCGGCCCTTTCTACGGCCCCCTTGATATCTTCCAGGAACTCATAGGTGGGCGAATCCTTGCCCACTTCCCCGATCGCCAATTCGGCATTTCCGATGATGGTGGTTAACAGGTTGTTGAAATCATGCGCAATCCCCCCTTGTCAGCATTCCCACCGCCTCCAGCTTCTGGGCTTGCTGAAACTGGGCTTCGAGTATGGATTTCTCCGCTTCCATCCGCTTCCGTGCTTAGCTCTTGCAGCGGGTCCTTGATTCCCTTGTGCAGGAACCTGATGATAACCAAGAACAGAATCAGGCCAGCTTACAAATTCGTCGTGAAGGGTGAAACATCGCCTTGCGGGCCGAGGTAGCGATCGTACAGCACGCTGAACTGCTTCAAGGCATCGGTCTCGCGGTTTTCAATGTCCTGGAGGGCAGTTGTGATCTCCTGTTCATTATCAAAGAGCTGTTTACGGTGCAGGTAGTAGATGTTTTGATCTTCTTTATGGATGAACCGGGTGATCGGCTGATTGATCAGCGCGCCCCGCGTCACGCCCAGCAGGGTGGCGATGGTGAGGTTGGCCGCCAGGATCAGCCCTTGCACGCTGATGGTGCAATAACCCACGGGCGCCAGGTCGTAGAAGTCGAAATGGTGAGCGTGCGCGGCGTCCAGTTTCGCCTGCTTTGAACGCAGCTCCTCGTTCTGCATCTCCAACTCGATCTGATGCACGCGCAAATCGCAAAGCACCTGCCGGATTTCTTCGGCCGACAGCGCCTCGATATTTTCAGTTGACAGAGGTGCCGTTTTCCGGGAAACCTGTCTGTCTGCAGGGTGTGCCGCCCTGCCGCAGTTAAATCTTTCGGACATAGTCATATTTCAATATCTTTTCATCTATCGTCATCAATTCAAGATTATAAACCTGGGCTGTAGCAACAATTATCTGGTCAGCCGGATCACGATGGAAATTACCAGGCAGTTTTGTCGAGGCAATTGCAATTTGGGGAGTTAATTCTATCAACTGCACATCTGGTAAAGAAATTGCGAGATCCATCCATTCTTCAATCGAACATGCCAATTTCAGTCTGTTATACTCTACCAGTTTGGCGACCTCCCAGCAGGAAATAGCACTCACACCCAGTCCATCTGCCCGATGATGTTCGATAATTTGCCTGTGATGCCGTGTAAGTTGATTGCTTTCATCTGCGAACCAAATCCATATGTGTGTATCCAGCAGTATCATTGTAATAACTCCCAATCTTCCTGGGCAACGGGTTCTGTTGGATCAATATACTGGATTACTTTGCCATGCAATGGTGAAGAAGTTGATTTACTCACTTTTCTATTCCGACCTAAGACGATAACCTCCACCAGGTCTCCTTCCTTGAAAGGGAGTGCATCAAGCTGCAATACGCCGTTTCTGACCACTCTTTTTTCAATTCGATAAGCTTCCATTGACAACCTCCCATCCCTGATGTGCGCCGCTGACACCGCCTTCGCTCCCGGCATTTTCACGGTAAAATTGCCCCCCTATGGCTTTTTGAATCGCATCGCCAAGCCCCTTACGCTGATAAGGCTTACCCAGGAAAACATTGGGACGTTCGGGATGTTCTTCCACCATTATGAAAAGTAAGACCAAAACATCTGATTGCTGGCGCACCCATAGAACATATATCAGCCGATAAAATTCATATTTTAATCTGAACAATAACGTATCGAGTGTCAAACAGATTTATTATCATGCCATAATGTAGACATGATTATCTTATCGCCATGCACAAGCATCACCCCATCTGCTGATGCAAGCTTCTGCATTTCATCCGTAAAACCGCTTCTGCTGAAAAGGATAAATTTATCGTGACGATTTTCGTTGCGCCATTCTACCTGGGCGCCTTTCTCTTTCAAAGAACGGAAAAGCAAGCTCTTCACGTCTGTTGACGAAATGCATGTCGTGACCTTTCGATTGCCAGTATAATCATAATTAGTATAATCATGTTTATACTAATTGAAACCAGCAATCAAGATGGTAATCAGGTAATCAGGAGTCAGAATCCAGTAGTCAGAATTCAGGAGGTGAGGCAATCCAGATGATTGAAGAAGTCGATAAACTACTGGAAGCTTACATGCGGGCCATTCTGACTTCTGACTTCTGAATTCTGAATACCTGAATAGTTACCTTTTTTCATCATATTCATAGCCTTGGGAATCGTAGAATATAACAACCTTGTCTTTGAGGCATCTTGGACTGCAATGAAGCGATGAGAGCCGCACAGCGCGGCGGGTTTGCGTGGTCTGGCTCCGCCGATAAACTACTCGCGGGGTTATCATCTTGACCTTGTTCGTATCGGATCACCCAGCGAGCTTGGTTTATAAAAGGCGCCAACCTTATCAGTTAGAAACAAGTCCAAAGTTTGTAACAATAAAGTAGGTACTTTCATCAGTGGAAAGCTCTGGGATGTATTCCAGATCCACCCACAAATGCGTGCTGCCATCCGAAAAAAGGACATCAGGAATATGGATTTTTAAATCGTTGGATAGCGTTGATGTTGCACATAAATAAGACGGATTATCCATAACGCCGGCATTTATCAATTTAAAAAATATTGCCGTCAAATACATCGGATTGTACTCATAAGCAAAATCCGCCCAAAGCGATATGGTTCCCAACAATGGATTGTCATAAGAAAGATAAGGTATATGGAGCAATGCATTTTCATCTATGGTTGCCGTACACCCTTCAATCGGTGGCGCCTCTCCTCCACGAACGGCACGGACAGAGCTGAATCTCAGCTTATTGACGCGGCCGTCGTTTCCGTTGTAAAAGTTTGCGCTCCATGCGGAGTTCGTATTAAAGACGTCGGTAGTAGAGGACCAATAATAGGACGAACCAGTATCGGGGAAATAGGCAGTGTCAATTGATGGATCATAACGGCTGAAATCCACCAAGCTTCGCAACTGTCTTTTGGTGGGCAACCGCCAGTCCGTATAACCGCCATGATTCAGCTCTTCACAATAAGCCAGGGCCTGCTCCCAGGTCATGATGGAAGAACTTGCTTTTTGCCACATCAGGCCTGTGGATTTGTCTGTCACGGTGCCATCTCCGTTGTCAACATAATCACCGGCAGCAGTCAAGGCAGCGTCCAATGATCGATTGCCCACAGCTTCAAATGACCCGATTGACAAAATACCCGGTGATTCGGACTGCCCTCCGCGAACGGCTCGGGCATAAGTGCTGAAGTTCTTATCAAAGCTGCCGTCGTAGCCGTCGTAGAAGTATACGTACCACGCGAAGGTTTTATCCATTGCAAAGGTCGTCGAAGACCAATAATAAGACGTCTGCATAACAGGAAAATAAGTGGTATCGATAGCCGGCTCCGGTGCCTGAATATCGTAATTGATGAGCGTGCCCAGTTCCTTGACGGTGGGCATCCGCCAGTCTCCGTAGCCGCCGTAGACCGCGACGTTCAGGGCATCGATGAAATCCTTGGTATCCGTGCCGATGCCCGGAGTACCGGGATAGGGATTGGTTGGGTCGTACCAGGAATAGAGATTATCCTTGTCATGGATTGTCCCATCACTCGTCTTCGACTCCCAGATCAGGCCGGTGACATTGTCTTTCACCAACACCCAATACTCGGCCGAATCCGGTAGTATATTGCCGCTGCTGTCCAGCTTGGTGTAGGACATCGGGTTGATGCTGTAGTTGGCGTCCTGTCCGTAAAATGGCTGACCGGGTGAAGGACAAGGGATTTCAACGGTGTTGTTGTAACATTTGGTTTGCCCTGAATCGGGTACGGGTGCAGCCCACACAAACTCTGCAACCATAAGAATAATGAATCCGAAAATCCTTGCCCATGTTTTGTTCATGATGTTTTCCATTTATTTTTGATGTTTAACGCATTCAAACGTCCGTTGTGATCCGGATAAGCCCTCACCGCTCTTCAAAGAAGCGGACCGCATTCAGCAGTTCCGGGAAGGTATAGATGATATAGTCAGGTTGCACGTCCTTTTTTTCCTGCTGTCCCTGATTCGACCGGAAGAAGACCGTTTTTATTCCAAGTCTCTGCGCCCCATAAACGTCGCGATAGATGTCGTTGCACACAAATAACACCTCTGACGGCTTCATGTGCATGATGGTCAAGGCGCTCTCGAACAGCCGCGGGTCGGGTTTGCGATAACCGAAGTCTCCGGAGATGATGACCGGATCGAAAGGGCCAAGCAGTCCAACAGCGTTTAGCTCCGGGACAGCATAGGCTGACTGGCCGTCTGAGATGATTGCCAGATGATATTTCAAGAGCAGTTTCTGGATGGTTTCTTCCACGCCGTTATAGAGCTGCAGCCGATAGCATGACGCGGCACGATGCGTTTCGGCAAGAAAAAGCGGGAGCTGTTCCAGCTTTTCAGCCGGCAGGCGGTGTGTGAAGTCCGTCGCATGCCGTGTTATGATCTCCCGAAAGATACCGACAGCGTCGAACTCCGGATATCGCTCACCGCTCGCCGCGCGCTGCTCCTTCATGATCTCGAAATACGAATCCTTGACCGCGTTTGGACCGAGCGCTATTCCCTGATAGGAAAGCAGGTTGCTGAGAATGCGATAGATATCGTCGTGCCATTCGTTTGTTAGAATATCTGTCAGCGTTCCGTTGATGTCGAAAATGAGTCCTTTGATGATCATCAAAATCTCCTCAGGCATTCTTTTGCCTCATCGATCAGGCGGCGGCGGTAATCGGGTTCGATCCAACTGTTTCGTGCGATGCGCAGCAGCGTGATTCCCATGTAAAAAGGTGTCCTGCCGGAGATGGATCGGAAAGCGTTTTCGCGGTCCGGAAAGTGGCAGGCATATTCCCAGAGGAAGTGGCCAATGAAAGGCTCGGCAGCATTTTTGTCTCCCGCACTCTGCATGAAGAAATGTTTCAATTCTCCGGCGATGCGGCCGGTGTCGAAAACGCGGTCCGCGCGCTTGGTCCGTTCCAGATCCAGCGCGATCACACTCAGTCCGCCACCGAACATGAAATTTTCCGGCGTCGCGTCGCCGTGCACCATCACCTGCTGATCCTCCCACATCCTCGGCTGATGATGCCACTGGTCGCGCAGCCAGGTGAGTTCGCGTGCTTCGTCCCAGCCCATCGCATGGATTTCGAGAAGCCTGTTTATCAGGCGGTCCATATAAGCGCAGTCCTGATTGAAGTCGACGCCTTCGCAGATGGCAGTCCGGTTGTGAAACATCGACAGAAAATACGCGAGTGCTGTCAGTTTGTAATAGAGGCGGCCGGTATCGCGGTTTTGGATCACGGAGAGGATCAATTCGCTAAGCAGCTCGCCTTCGCAGTATTCGGTGACCAGAAGCGCGTTCAGCGAAGCGTTGCGGCCCAGCGGGCGAACAACATGGTGGGGATAACCCACCAGTCCGCAATCGCGCATTCTGCAGAGGTTGTCGAATTCGCGCGTCAACTGCGCGACAGCCTTCTCCATGTCCCATTTCCGGGCCGTACGAAAAAACTTCCCGACGACCTTCGCACCGGTGTATCTGTCTTCGTACAGATACACATCGTTGGAACCATTGAGCCGAAAAACCCGGTAGTTCGCGTTACCTGACGAGCCGCTGATTTGTGGCTGAATATCATATTGAAGATAACCGTGAAGCGGATCGGTTTCTGACAGTCGCCCGAGATAGGTTCTGCTCATTGGTCTTTTGAATCCTTTTAAACAGGCGGGCATGAGGCAAAGCTGGAATGATTCATGAGCGTTTGCCGTGAAAATGAAAAAGCAGAATTCAGAATTCAGGATTCAGAATTCAGTAGAAAATCGGTAAACTCATTTTCATAGTTGCCGTGAAAAAGCGTTGTGGAATGCCGGAATGCCGACATCGCGGTATTCCGGCATTATGGTCGAACGTATTTTGATTGATGGGGGGGTGAACCAACCTATGATTCCATACGTGTTGCCCTCGAAGCCACCCGGAACATGCGTTTACTTTTTCGCATCGACGGATTTTTTATCCGTCAGTTCCATGGGCTGCCCACAGCAGACAAGTTCACCCTCACCGCCATGAAGGACTTCAACGATATTCCCGCACAGTTCACATTTATAAACTTGATTTTTCTCAGTCATTTCATCTCCTTTTGGTTTGTCTTGTTAAAAAACTTGGGATATCTGGGCAACCTTCTTTCTATTTGCCCACAATTTTCTTGGCCTCGCCGACCTTTTCCTGAACTTTTCCGTGCAAATTTTCGATTTTGCCCTCGGCTTCCAGGTCGTCATTTCCGACGACTTTCCCGATGGTCTCCTTGACCTTGCCCTTCACCTGGTGCATCTTGCCTTCTGCGTTGTCTTTTGTGCTGGATTTCATGGTATTCCTCCTGTTTGATGTAAGCGTTGACTAAATTCTGCCCAATAAGAGCATGATCACAAGAATAATCACCACCACGCCGATCACGCCGCCGGGTGCATACCCCCAGGATCGGCTATGCGGCCAGACTGGTATTATTCCAATAAGTGCCAGTATCAGAATGATGAGTAATATCGTGCCGATTGTCATGATTCGTTCTCCTTTCAAAATGATGTTCAATCCGAACCATATTGGCCTCGGACGGTTCATTTCACAGCCCGGGACAGCCGGCAGCGAACCGGCTGTCCTGGTAGGTTGTGAACTCGCTTAACTATATGGTCATATTGTTGACCACCTTCTTTACGCCGTGAACGTCACTCACAAGTTTGGTGGCCAGATCCTTTTCAGCCGCGTTCTTGGCTTTGCCTCCCAACGTGACCACGCCGTCTTTCGTCTCGACAGTGGTTTTGAGAGCACTGGTCGAGCGATGATACAGTAACGTCGTCTTGACCAGGGCAGTGATGGACGCGTCATCAACCGCTTCGCCGATGGCATCCATCTTTTCGCCTGCCGTTTTTGCGACTGTTGTTTTGTCGGCTGGCTTTGTTGCGTCAGTTGAAACGGTCATCTCGTTTTTAACGTCTTTGACGCCATCCACATCCAAGGCATACTCAGCCGTCAGGTCCTTTTGGGCCGCGCTGTCGGCTTTGCCGCGCAGGGTGACGGTCCCGTCTTTTGCCAAAACCTCTGTCTCAGTGGCGCTAACATTCCGATGGAAAAAAAGTGTGGTTTTTACTTTGGTAATGAGCCACGCATCCGAGTTTGCTGCAGGGGCTTCCCCTTTTACGGTCAGCTTGTTGTCCACGCTCTTAACCCCTGGCATGCTTGCAACAGTCTCCTGTGCCAATGCCTTATTGGACTCTTGTGAAACGGTTCCGGTCAAGGCGACAACACCGTCCGTGGACTTGATTTTAATGTCATCGTTCTTGAGGTAGGTCTTGAACACATAAGACTTTTTAGCAGATGATTCGATGCGGTCATCCGTATCGGATGCAAACAGATTGACGTTGATTAAAAACAAAGAGGCCATAATTACAGACAGTGCTACGGAATACATTGATTTTTTCATGATTCTCATCCTTTCTTATTTCTTTGTTGAAATTTTTTGTGGTTCCCGGAATACGTTTTCCGGCCGATCATTTTATCCGATTAAAGACAGAGTAAGATTTTGCCAAACATCCTGAATGTCACCCCCCCGATTTTTTATCCTTGGGCCCAAATAAAATTCACTAAAAACTGCAGTTCAATGTCATAGTAATGCATTCCTTGTGCCAGGTTTGCATCTCCCGGCGCCATGTCA
>Ga0366818_10102_pt1 | contig 32698 bp, 19 predicted proteins | sample TotcelFGM3001N14_FD_207090 | JGI IMG/M metagenome (GOLD analysis project Ga0366818, IMG submission 207090) | Enriched cells from coal bed in the Powder River Basin, Montana, United States - Total cells FGM rep3 HSBNCT.FGM.300.1.N14 ...
CGCGAGGCGGCGGCGAACGTGGATTCCGATGGTTGAGGCACCGGCGCCGCCCGCGTGATCCGTGTCGTTAGCCGCCCTACCGAAGCAGCTCGGAGCGTTGCTTATGGATCCATGGGAATTGATCAAGGAAGGTCACTACGCCGAGGCCGTCAACGCGTACAGCAAGTTGCTACGCAGGAAGAAGTCAGCCCCGAACCACGCCAACCGCGGTATCGCGTACTTGAATCTCGGAGATTACGACAAAGCGTTGGCCGATTTTCACGCGGCAGACAAGTGTTTTTGCCGGACTAGCGATGGTTATCTGCAGAGTGTCGGCGTTGCGCATTGGCTTGCGGGCCGTGAATCGGAAGCCGTGGCGACCTGGCAGGACTTGGTGCTAGCAATCGAACATAGGAAAATCGAATATACGGACGGTGCTGGCGGCGTGAGCGCCGCTTGCCTTCTCTGGTTCGCCGGGGTACGACTGGGACAGGACAACCTAATCGAGGTCGCACGCCGGCTCTTGACGAACAAGGCGACTCGGAAGAGCGGCCAGAACTGGAGAATTGAAAACTGGCCCGGACCGATCGCACAGTTCTTGCTCGACCGATTGAGCGAACCGGAACTCCGCGAGAGAATCACTGATGTGCCAATTGCCCGTGAGCGCGAGCTATGCGCGGCAGAGTTCTATGTCGGCGTCCGTGCGCTTCATGCTGGAGACGAAGCTGAGGCCGAGCGCGCCCTCGGGAAAGCAGCTGCGATGCACACGGCCAAGATTGAACACGAATACTATTTGGCAAGGCACGAAACGAAAGTCGCACGCGGCGGCTAACAAAGCGGTGCAGCCGGGATCAGGCTGCTCAGCAACGGCAAGGTCGATAAGGCCAAGGGATACTGGTCGGAGTATAAGCAGAGACCATCATCGAGAGTTCTCGCCGCCGTCCCGGTCCGCGGCGGAGGGTGGTGGCTGTCGTGGTCTTTTTCGCCGTGGCTTCGGCAGTGGCTGTGATATTGCTGTTCCGTTTTTTTGGTCTCTGAACACTGGGAAGGTGTGGGCACGACTTTGGGCGGCCGCACGTAAGGCGTTGAACGCGAGTGGGCGGTCACGCCGGTCCTGAAATCATAGTCCACGCCATTCTGAATTGTGCCCAAGGCGCGCGATGAAGTGGTCGCGGTCGTTTGGTGACGATCATCCGCTTGACGAAACGGTCAATGCGGTTATACTTTCGGTATGAAGACAGCCATTTCCATCCCAGACGACGTCTTTGAGGAAGCGGAGCGATTGGCGGATCGCCTGCAGACTTCACGCAGTCAGCTGTACACCAGGGCTCTGGCCGAATTTGTTGCGCGACATGACGAGGACCGGGTGCAGGCGGCGATGAATGCAGCCGTCGACGAGGTCGGACGTGCGTCGGACGACTTTACCCGAGAGGCCGCACGCCAAACGTTGCGGCGAGTGGAATGGTAGTCGCTCAGGGTGAGGTCTGGTGGGCGGACATCGGCGAGCCGATTGGTTCGGCGCCCGGCTACAGGCGTCCAGTAATCGTCGTGCAGTGCGACGCCATGAATCGGAGCCGCATCGGAACGGTGGTTTGTGTTCCGCTGACAAGCAATCTCAAATGGGCGAATGCCCCCGGAAATGTCCTTCTGAAGGCCGGGGCGACTGGTTTGCCCCAGGACTCGGTTGCAAATGTCTCACTAATCGTGGCTTTGGACAAGGGGCAACTAACGGAACGCACTGGCAAGCTGGCGAGCCGACAACTGGAGGCGATCCTGGCTGGAATCGATGTTGTTCTCGGTCGCTAATGGAACTGGACTGGCCGTGGCGCCGGACCAAGCGTTGGCCCAGAGCCGCGATCTGGTCTTTGAAAATGGTGGCGTTGACTCGTCGCGGCTTGGTCAACGCGGTCGTTCTCTTAATGGAGTACACCCCTCGCCATCCTTACGCCGGAGATTGAAACCGAATTCCGGGCACGACAATAATGAAAAAACCTTGAGTGCTCCGGAGATGACGATGACAGCCTCAACATGGACCGAATCGGACAGCGCGACCGCTGCGTCATCCCAATCGTTCGTCGCCAGAATTGATCTTGGGGCCACCACGGCGCTTGTCGCCGTGGAGCCGTGTTCAGCACCTGACTGAAGAGCTCGGTCTCGCCTCTTCGCCACCGCCCGGCTCGTCCGAGGTAAACTCGGTGGCCTCCGGCTCGACGACAGACAACCGCTCATCTGGGCAGGTGGTCACGTCCGGAGTGTTTGCTGGCCGCATAGTTCAGCAGATTGCGCAGCAGACGCTCGGCCGCAGGATGAGTGCCCAGGTTCTCGCGGATCAGCAGGGTATTGAGTATGAACCGGCCCGCACCCGATTGATAGACCGCCAACGTCAGGCCCGACGAGTAATCTTGGGAGGCTTTGATCGCGCCCGCCACGGCCTCGGTGGGCGGGTCCTGACCGATCAGCACCATATCCGGAATGATCTCGCGGTAGAAGGTGTAATCCATCAGCCCGCCACTGGGCAGGCCGTCGAAGATCGGATGACGCTTCGCCCACTCGTCTTTGAGATACAACCAGCCGCGAATCGGCGACGCGGTGCCCTTGTTCGTCAGCGGCAGCCAACCCAGCGGTTGATCGGCCTTCTGCAAAACGTCCGGCAACAGAAACACCGCCGTCGCGCCACGCTCGACGCTCCGCCACAGTTCCTCAAACGCCGCCGGCCTCTTGGAAACGAGAATTACCTCGCGAGATGCCGCATCACCAGCGGCAAACTGCCGGCAACGAATACCGTGATCTTCGAGCCACTTTGCGAGCCCGGCGTCCTCGCCGGCCAGCACCACCTCGGTTTCGACCACTGGCATTTCCGCTGGGTCGGCGACATAGAACTCCGTCTCGCCGCCCGTCGCCGCGCCACCGTGCTCGAAGGAAGCCAGGAACCGATATCGGCCCGATGGACCGTCCACGCCAATGTCTTCCGCAAAGATCGGCAACGCAAAGGGCGATTCCTCTGCGATGGTTATATTCACGCTCTTCTCCAGGATGCGTTGGTTCTGCGAGCCGATCACAAGCAGTCGCACCGGGTATTCGCCGGGCGCCAGCGCGTCTTCGTTGGCCAGCACGGCCTCGAAGCGAATGCGCGCGCCGCGATAGACGTTCACCGGCTCGGCAAACAGGCACAGCCGCAACGGTGCGAGGCCTTCGAACATCGCGTCCACGGTGCCCGGCTTCAGTTCGCGGAACGTGGTCGTCAGTCCTTCGCCGCAGCTGACGTGGTCGTTCATGCCGGTCAGGCTGTAGCCCACAATGTTCGGATTGGCGCGGATCGCATTCAGCCCCAGCGTGCGCTGGCCCGCCATCTTGCGCAGGCTTTCGGCAAAGAAGTCTTCCGGGCGCGCGTACAAGTCGTCGAGCTTCCACTGTTTCCAATCGGCGAGATAACGGTCGAGCTTGTCGCGATAGAACCGCGCGTCTTCGACCTCCGTTTTGCCGAGGCGCTCGAAGTGGCGAGTTGTGCGCCACAGGTCCACGGCGCTGCCGATGCCGTATTCGGACAGGAACAGCGGCAGCGGGTCATCGCCGCCGGTACGCAGTGCCTGGATCGTGGCCGCCGTGTGGGGCACCCGCGGATAATTGTGATGGTCGGTCACGACGTCCTCCCATTCGACGGCGCCGGGATTAGCCAGGCTGCCCAGTCGCGGAGGCGCTTTGAATCTCGATTCGGTATACAAGGCGAACGTGGCCGGGTCCGGCTTGTCGCCCGGCGCGAGCCAACCGCAGGACCAGGGTCCGGCGGGATTGTTCTGGCGGGGAAAATCCGCGGCCAAGTCGAATGCGCCGCCCGTGCCGGATTGGATCGTCGCCGTTAGCGCCGTGCTGTCGCTGCCGTAGCTGCCGTTTCCCCAGCCGACCACGAAATCCAGCGTGTCACCTTTCGCCAACGCCAACTCGCCCGTATGCGTGGCCTCATTCGGGCTGTCGCCGAGGTTGAGTTGCACGGCGAACAGCGGCCGATCGTTGTGAAACAGATGCACATCGGTGGTGGCCTTGAACAAGCCGGTGAACGAGGCGGCGATGCGGTAGCGGTCCGCGGCGGGGGCCGTCCAGCGGACGACGCTGTATTCGCCTTGCGGGCCCGGATGCAGGGCTACCTGTCGAGCCGGCCAAGTGAAGCTGAACGGCGTCGGGACGGGCTCGGCCGACGGGTTGAGCGTGACCCACGGCTCGCGGCCGGCTGGACTGTGCCAGATCTCAAGCTTGGAGAATACTTCGTCGTGCACTCCGGCCAGATCCCACCGGCCGCTGTTCAGAAACACCATCCGTGTTTCGTCGAGCTGGCGGACCAGCGGCAACGAAGCTGCGGCCAGGCGGAAATGCGGCGAATCCCGAACCTCGTTCAACAGTCCCCAGATCACCACGCTGGGATGATTGCGGTCGCGGCGGATCAACTCGGCGACGGAACGCTCCCAGCGCTCGGCTAATTGCGGCGAATCCTGCATCGGCCACGAGGCGAACGATTCTTCGTAGACCATCAGCCCGATCTCGTCGCAGAGGTCGAGTTGCGACCGCTCCGCGCCGCCCCAGATGAATCGGATCATGTTGAATCCCATCACCTTCAGATCGAGCAGGTCGCGCCGAGCCATGTCGGGATCGGGCGGCAGCTTGAGGCCGACGGGGAAATGGTTGCACGTGTGCGTCGAGCGCAAGAAGAGCCGCCGGCCATTGAGGCGAAAGAAACCGTTCTCGAACCGGAATTCGCGAAATCCGCAGCGCACCGAACGCTCGTCGCCGCCCACGCGCGCACTGACGCGATACAGAAAGGGATCGTTCAGCTGCCACAACCGCGGCTGGTCGATCTGCACCTCCGCCTCGACCAGCGTATCGCCCGGCGGCAACTCCCGCTCGAGGACCGCCACGCGCAACGTCTCGCCGCTGGCCGCCGGCGCGACGGTGAACTCCAATCGGCCGTTGACCGCCGCCTGCGAGGCGTTACGCACGTTGGCTTGAATCTTGATCGTGCCTGTTTTCGGCTCGGCTCGGGCAAACAGATCCTCCACGCGCACCGCCGGTGCCGCGAGCAACTGGACCGAGCCGGTAATCCCGCCGTGGTTGTAAGCCGCCCCGGCGTTGTAAGGAATCACGCGGGCTTGCTTTGGCGTTTCCCGCAGTACGATCCCATCCATCCGCTCGTGCGTCGGGTTCAGCACGCGCACCGCGAGTAGATTCGTTGCGCCGGCACGGATCGCATCGGTCACGTCGAGCACAAACGGCGTCTCACCGCCCTCGTGCCCGCCGACGCGCGTGCCGTTCAGCCAGACCTCCGCCAGATAATCCACCGCCCAGAACCGCACGAGATACCGCCCGCCGACGTGCGGATTCGCCGGCGCGTCAAACTCCCGCCAATACCACGCCACGCCGTGATACCCGGGAAACGCATCCTGGATGATCCACGGCACGGTGGTCGGCACCGCCTCGTCCCGCGGCGCCGCAAACCACTGCGCCTCGCGTCCTTGGTTCTGCGGGTCGGTCGCGATCCGCCACAGGTCGCCGTCGAGTGTCTGAACCGTCGGGACAATCGCCTCCGCGCCCCACGCGAACGATGCCAGCGGAGCGAGAAGTAGTGCGAACACGTGTGCGGTTTTCATTAGGGGACCTACGGTTTGAAGATGTGCTGAAAGACGTTGACTTGATTGTCACCGCGAGCGTGGATTACCGATGTCTTGTCCGACGCTGTTTAACCACGCCTGTTCGAACCGGCGGCGGGCTTCCGGCCCGCCTTGGTCGAACACCTGAAAATCTTCCGGCGCGAACGTCTTGCCCTGGGTCCGCGCCGCCACGAGCTTGCGGAGGTTGTCGATCTCGATCTCCGCCAGGCGAGCCCGCTTGGCCTCGAAGTACAGATAAGTCGCCTTCACCTGCGGCTCCCACTGGTTCGCTTCGGTGTACGAGCCGCAGAACGGTACGCAGAGGTCGATCCAGCACGCCACACGCTGCTTTTCGGCCGGCGTTACCTGAACCTCGTTGTGCGAAGGCTCCAGATGCTGCATCAGCTTGCTGGTGGCCGCGCCCGCAGTATAGGGCGGCAGCAGCGTGGGGCGGATTTGTGCGTTGATCCAATTCACCGGCCCGTCGCCGTGCCCGAATCGCGTCAGGTTCAGGTAGGACGCCGTAAAGGCGCGCCGCGGGTCCTGGGTCTTGTCTCCGTTGTTGGGGCATTGCGTATACGAATACGGCAGCACGTCGCCCTTGAGGCTGAACGGCGCGTCCCGGCCGTCCTCCGTCTTGCCTCCCGTATGGCAGCGCACGCAATGCTGGTCGAGGATCGGCTGGATCTCGCGCACATAGCTGAAGCCCTCCGGCTCGCCAAAGCCGCCCGGGTTGTTCACCGTCAGCAGCGCCGCGACCGCGTCGCGCCCCGTGAGCGAGGTGTCGGTGATCGGGTTCCGCGCGCCGTGCTGTGCGGCGAACCGGTCGAACGGCGTCAATTTGTGCGCACCGGTGCGCATGGCCGCGGCAGACGGCATGGGCGGCGGAGCCTCGTGCTTGCTCTCGTGACAGCCGATACACGTCTGGGTCTCGCCCGGCTGGAGCGTGGACCAGCTGCGCATCGTCTGTACCACATAGCCCCGCTCGTCGAGCAACTGAAAATAGACCGGCGTCCGCGCAGGCACCTCGAAGTAGGCCGACCCGTCCGCCTGAACCGGCACCGTGCCGAGCACGTGCTTCACGTCCCAGCTGCCGTTGTTGATGGCCGGCGGCGTGCGCGAGTGCGAACGGCCCGCCTCGCCGATGTTCGAGTTGTAGTAGGCGTCCGCCGCGCGGTATTCGAGCGCCACGACGCGCAGCGACTTGACCGTGCCGCGCGGCACGCCCGCCACGCCCTGGCCGACATGCACGTCCTGGACGTAGTAGGTGCCCATCGTCTGCGTATAATCCACCTGAGACGCCCTTTGCGGCGGCACCGTCCGCGTCGCAAGCGGCACCGACTGGTTGCAGTGGATCGCCGGGTCATAAGCCAGCAACTCGCGCCGGCCGTCTGCGGTCATGAAGTAGATCGCGTACGGCACCGGGAACGGCCCGTTCTGCGAGTTCGGCGAGCCCTCCGGGCAATAGGTCACCAGATAGGTCTGTTCGTCGAAGGCGCAGGGATACTGGAACTGTTCGCCCTCCCATCCGAAGCGGTCCACGCGTACCGCCTCGGCCGGCTTGCGCGGCGCGAGATACTCGATGCCCGCCGCTTCTTGCGTGCCCTTGGTCCGGTCCACGAGGATCAACTTGCCGCGCTGCGTTGTGTGGTGGCCCGAGGCGATCCCGATTACCTTCTGTGTGCCGGGGATTCCCCGCGCATGCAGGATCGAGGTCGGGAACCACGAATTGCCGCCGTAGAACTCCGCCTGTCCCGTGCCGTCGCCGTTCATCACAAACAGGGGCTGCGGAAAGATCTGTCCCCGGTCGTTGTACTCCCAGCGGGTGTAGATCACCCGGCCATCGTCCAGCGTCTGCGGGTAATTGGTGTGAACCTGGTCGTAACCGAGCCGCCGCAGAAAGCGGCCCTCGCCGTCGCAGGTATACAGGTTCGAGACCGATTGCCGCCAGCAGTCGGTCAATTGGATGCAACGCGAGGAAACAAACACGAGATCGCCGTCGGGCAAGAAACAGGGCTCGATGTCGGACACGCCCAGGCCGGAGGTGATCTGTCGCACGGCCCGCGTCGCCGCATCCATCACGTACAGGTGATAATCGTCGTCCGTGTCGTTGTGGCGCATCGAAAAGACGATCTTGGTGCCGTCGTAGGAGACGTTCGGATCGCGGATGATCCCGGTCGGCGTCTCCAGCAGGGTCTCCAGCCGCACCTCGCCGTCCTCGCCGATGCTCAGCAGGTGCAGGCTCGCGCCCATGCGGTAGTCGACGTTCCGTTCCGAATACTGCTGGTCCGTTATGTGGTCGGTCCAGGCGTAATGCACCACGCCGCTGAGAAAGTAGTGTTTGGTGAAGACGATCTTTTCGGTATGCGACCGCAGCACCGCCAGCCGCGCTTGCCGCCGGAGCCGGCAGGCGCGGAGATAGAGCGTCCTCCACCGCGCGTCCGTCCCCACCGCGCCGCCGTCCACCAAATCGGCGAGTTGGGTGCGCAATAGGGATGTGCTTGGATCGTCTGGCTTCAGTTCGCCCAAGACCTGCTCGATCATCCGCCGCTCGCGCTCAGCCGAGCGCGTGTCCGTGAAGCACGCGCGGTAGTCCAAGCCGTAGTCCTGATAGATCCAGTCCTTGTGCAGCCTCGCTTCGGGATAAGGCTGCGTCGCGTTGAGTCCCTGCTCGAGGTACCGCCGCTCGGCGGCCGCCAGATCGTCTTCGCCCTGCCGTTGCGTCTCAGCCCGGCTGACGGCAGCTGCCAGCGCGGGCAGCGTTTCCAGACGCTGTTGGCCCTGCCCGGTCAGGACGGCACGGCGCCCCTCTCGGTCCAGGACGAGCACGCGCAGTTCGGCGATTTGGTAATTGTAGTGCCGGCCATCGACCGGCGTATGGCTCGATCGCACTCGCAGGCCCAAGAACCGCGTCTCCACTTCGTCCCAGAGCATCACATGGCCCTGGCCCGACATCACGGAGGCCGGCACCTGGTGGCGGCCGAGCACCGTGCGGAACCGCGGATCACGGTCGGCGCCGGCCAACATGGCGGGCGTGACGCTTTCGGCTGCGACTGCAACGACGTCCACTTCCCGAGGCAGGTAACAGGTGCCTGCCAGCCGCGAGACCAACTCCATACCGGTGACTGGTCGCACGGCCCCCAAGTCGAAGACCACCACGCCGGTGACCGGCAGCGAACCCTTCGGCGGACGCGCGTTCAAATCGTTCCCGGTCGGGGTATCGTCCAGCAAGCAGGCGAAGGTCTCCAAGCTGCCATCCAGCATCATGTCCGCCGTGTAGACTGCATTCGCCCGCCCATCCGCGCCGACCGCCGTGGGATAGGGTTCGCCGGATACCGCTGCGATGCGTATCGCCGCCTGCCCCGAAGCGGCCGTCAGCCAAAGCGCGGCCGCAACGCACAGATAACCGTTCCTCATCTGTTCACCCTTCCTGCTTTCCATCTCAGCGTTACCGAATCCGCTCCGCCGTCTCTTGGATCTCCGGCCCCGGCGCGTCGGCGATGTTCCGTCGGCGGTAATGCACGGTCAGAACGGTTGTACCGACCGCCGCGACCGCCTTTCGTCATGGGAGCCGGCGGTGCGAGTTCGAACAACGGATAGATTCTCCCCTGACGCAAAGTCTCTTTCAAGGTGTTGGAAATTGGTAGCCCACCGAATCGCGCCGAAGACGTATCCTTGCAGGCGGGATACCGTCGGGGTATGTTGGTCCGGAACGATGACACTTGATGGAGAATCCTGCCGTGACAGACAACAAATTGGGAATCGCGATTCACGGGGCGGGTTGGGTCGGACGCGCCCATGCCGCCAGTTGGCAGAAGAACCCGCATGCGCGGATCGTGTCTGTCAGCGACGTCGATCGCCAGCGGGCGCAGCGGTTCGCGGCCGAGTTTCATTTGGACTGTGACGTCCGCGACGATTATCAGCAAGTGCTGGACGATCCGCGCGTCGATGCGGTGGATGTCACCAGCCCCAGCCACGTCCACGCCGCGCAGGGCATTGCCGCCGCGCGGGCCGGCAAGCACGTGCTGGTCGAAAAGCCCATCGGCTTGTCGCTGGACGAAAATCGAGCGCTGCGGGACGCGGTCGCAGAAGCCAAGGTCAAGAGCGTCGCGGGCTTCGTGCTCCGCTGGAACCCGGCGGCCGAGACGATCAAGTCGCTCCTCAGCGGCGGGGCGATCGGGCGGCCGGTCTATGCCGAAGTCGACTACTGGCACCGGATGCGGCCCGCGCATCACGCTTGGCAGCTGCACAGCCGCAAGCGGACCGGCGGCAGCGCGATGCTGCTGGTGGGCTGCCACGCGGTGGATACGTTGCGGTGGCTGACGGGCGATGAAGTGGTCGAGGTGACCGCCATCGGAAACAACGAGCGAGGTTTGTTTGAGTACCCCGCCAACGTGGTCGCGGTGCTCCGATTCCGCAGCGGGATGATCGGCAAGACTTCCGTCCTGCTCGACTGTGAGGTGCCGTACCAGTTCAATATGGACTTGGCGGGCACCGAGGGAACCATCCGCGACAATCGGCTGTGGTCGAAACGGCTGTTGCCGGGCCAGACGGGTTGGACGACGATTCCCACGATCCTGCCGGATTCGGGCGATGTGACGCATCATCCGTTCGACGGCGAGATCAACCATTTTGTGGATTGCATCCTGCAGGATCGCGAGTCGCATTGCAACATGGCCGACGCGTTCCGGAGCCACGAAGTTTGCCTGGCGATCGACCGTTCGCTGGAGCAAGGCGGGCGATCGGTGACGTTGCCATTGGGCGAACCATAACCGTGCATCCGTTGACCGAGCCACCTTTTTTGATCGTCGCAGATCGTGAAATCACGAGGCTCTCCCATGCATCGCCGCGAAATTGTCCGCCGCGCGATCGAATTCCGCCGGCCGCCGCGTCTGCCGTTTTGGCAGCACTGGAACCACAAGCTGCCGGAGTTTCCCGACGACGTCTGCAACATCTGGGAGATGGATCGGGCTCAAGCCGGCTGGTTCTTTGACAATGCGATGCCGGACGATTGGGGCTGCGGTTGGAGCGCGACGGACCTGAAGAACATGGGCCAGGTCACAGCGTGTCCGCTGGCCGACTGGTCGGCCTTGGACGGCTATCGCCCACCCGATCCCCGAAATCCCTTTTACTACGAGCGGCTGGGGCCGCTGTTGGACGAGGCATCCGATCGCTACGTCTGCCTGACCGCCCATTCCCTGTTGTTCTCGCGGCTGCATAAACTGCGCGGGTTTGCGGAAACGCTGGAAGACTTTTACCTGGAGCCGGCCAAGGTCCACCGCGTGCTGGACATGATCGTCGATTTCAAAGTCCGGCAGATCGAGGAATTGCATCGCCGGTTCGGCGATCGCATCGACGCGCTGTTTGTCGCCGACGACTGGGGGACCCAGGAAGGCACGTTCGTGGGCTTGAACATCCTGCGGGATTTCTTCGTCGCGCGATACAAGGTCATTTTCGACGCGATCCACGCCTGCGGCTGGCACGTGATCCTCCACAGCTGCGGGCGGATCAACCTGTTCGTGCCGACCTTGATCGAATTGGGCGTCGACGTGCTGAACATGCAGCAGCCGCGCTCGTACGGACCGGTCGAGTTCGGCGAGCAGTTTCGCGGCCAAGTGTGTTTTCTGGCGACGGTGGACATTCAATCGACGCTGCCGCGCGGCGTGGAGGAAGAGATCCGCGAGGAGGCCCGGCTGCTGGTCCGGTACTGGGGTACGCCCGCCGGCGGTTTGATCGCGTTCGATTACGGCGCGTGGGACGCCCTGGGAGTCCGCCGCGAAGTTCCGCAGATCATGTTCGACGAATTCGCCCGCTGGCAGCGGTTTTGGCAAAAGGACGACACTAATTTCCACTAATGCTTACCCATTAGCGTTGATCAGCGGAGATTAGCGGTCCTCCGTTCGTGCGACGCGGGTGCGTCTGCTGATTTGGTGGGGCGTTGCGAAAAGTGCCTGCCTAGCTTGCTCCCGGCGCGGTACAATCGTTGGCCAACACGAACGGCGACGGTCGCCGTTCCGCAACCGCACGAACCGGTGTTGCAGTCGAGCGGCGATTGCGCTTCGCGATAACGCGATCAGACAATCCGGCCTGCACCATCCGGCCTGCGCTCGTTGAACTCAAGCTGCACCGCCGTTAAACTTCTGGGAGCATCTTCTTTCACTTCGGCACCAGCCGAGTCATCTTCGTCTTGTTTCGGCCCTTGGGGACACCGCTATGAGCATCGGGATTACCTGTCCTTCCTGTCGGCATCCGATGCACTTGAAGGATGCCAAGCCTGGCCGCTATCAGCCCAAGTGTTCGAAATGCGGTCGCCGTTTTGGGTTGACGATCTTTCCCGATCCGGGAACGCCGCCGGAGATTCGGACTCTGCCGGATAAGGCAGACGCCGCGGCGACCGATCAAACGATCGGCCTCGCCGAGCGAACCCAGCCGGCACCTGCCGGAGCGACGCAAACCTCGCAATCGCCATCGGCCGTCGGTCCGACCGATGCCACCCTGCCGCCGGTTCCTGCAGCGTCCCCGGCGACCGTTGCGGGATTGGACGCAACCATCGCCGGTCCCGTCGCCCCCGCCTCGCCCCCGGCGACACCGAGAGACAAGACGGTCGCAGCACGGCTGGAGGCGACGGAAGCCGGCGCTCCGGTTCGTGCTCCGATTGCGGCTCGGAGCGACAGCCGAGCGTCGTTGACCGGACTGGCCGCAGGGGCCGTCCTGGACGGCTATCGGATCCTGAAGGAATTGGGCCGGGGCGCGATGGGCGCAGTGTATTTGGCCAAACAGCTTTCGCTCGATCGCCAAGTGGCCCTGAAGGTGATTCAGGCCCAGTGGGCCAGCCAGCCGACGTTTGTCGCCCGGTTTGTGCGCGAGGCGTACGCGGCCGCTCAATTGACGCACCACAATGTCGTGCAGATCTATGATTTGAGTTCGTCCGGCGACACGAATTTTTTCAGCATGGAATTCGTTCTGGGCCGTTCGCTGGCCGACGTGCTGGAACAGCACGGCAAGTTGCCGCCCGCCGAGGCGATCGGATACATCATCCAAGCTGCCCGCGGACTCGAGTTCGCGCACCGGCACGGCATGATCCACCGCGACGTCAAGCCGGCGAACTTGCTGCTCAGCGAGCAGGGGATCGTCAAGGTCGCCGATCTGGGACTGGTCAAGACGCCGCAGGCGTTGGCATCCGAGGTCGATCCGCATTCGGCGCCGACGGTGGCCGGGGTTTCGCTGGCCGAAGCCCGGGCCGATGTGACCCTAATGAACGTGGCCATGGGCACTCCAGCTTATATGTCGCCCGAGCAGGCCGAGAACGCGGCGGGCGTCGACCACCGCGCCGATATCTACTCGTTGGGCTGCACGCTGTACGCGCTGCTGACCGGTCAGCCGCCGTTTCACGGCACGACGGCGTTGGAGGTCATCACCAAGCACAAGACCGAGCCGGTGGTACGACCGGACGCCATCGTCAAGGGCCTGCCGCCGGGCTTGTCCGAGATCGTGTTGAAGATGGTGGCCAAGGCGCCGGGCGACCGTTATCAAACGCTGGGCGAAGCGATCGCGGACCTCGAGGGCTTTCTATCGCAAGGGCGTTCGGGTCCGCCCGCTTTGGGCGACGAGCATCTGCAACTGCTGCGGCAGTCTGTGGATGAATTTCAACGTGCGCCTACCGCCAGGTTGCGCGGGATCCTGCCGCCGGCCTTCTTCGGTTTCTGCTTGGTGATCGCCGTTCTGGCGGGTCTGTTCGACTGGCGATTGGCCACCGGCGCGGCGGGCTTGGCCGTCATGACCGCCGCGGCCTATTTTGTGGTCAGCGGCGTGCGGGGCGAGGCGCCGCTGTGGACGAGGTTCCGCGAATTGCTGTGGAACAGTCGCGTCAGCGACTGGGCCACGTGGATCACCGGCGGCCTGCTATTCGTCCTACTGTTGTGGCTGCTTGGTTGTCTGGGAATCTGGCTGGCCGCCGCTGCCGCGAGCGTCGCCCTGGCTTGGGCCTTTCACGCCGCGGTGGATCAGCGTGCGGTGCGCGAGCGGCAACCCGCCTTGGACCGCGTGGCAGACATGCTGCGAAGCCTGCGGTTGCAGGGCGTGGCGGAAGAATCGTTGCGGGATTTCGTGGCCCAGTACAGCGGCGACGGCTGGGAAGAATTCTACGAGGCGTTGTTCGGTTACGAAGCCAAACGGACGGCCCGCCAACGGCGGAACGACGATCCGGCGGCCAAACGGACGCCGCGGTTCCGCGCGTGGCGCGACCCGCTGGCCGCCGCCCTGGAAACCCGCTTGCGGCGAATTCGCACGGCTCGCGAACAACGGCATTTGCAGGGCGTCGAGCAGCAAGCTCTGCAAGCTCAAGGTCTGGATGCCGGGGCCGCCAAGGCGCAAGCCGAGCGGCTGGCGGCCGCCTGGATCGATCAAGCGGCAGCCACTCGTTTGGATCTTCGCCAGGCCGCCGCGGCGCCGCTGGACCCGCAAGTAGCCGCCGCTCAAAAACGCGAACGGATCAAACGGATGCTGGCCGAGGCGCGGAGCGAGGCGCCGCCGCGCCGCCGCACGTGGGGCGAGCTGGTGGCGGCGAGCCCGCTGGGGTTCGCGCTGAGTGGCAAAGTACGGTTTCTGCTGGGATGCCTGTTGCTGGCCGGATGCGCGATGTGGGCCCAGCAGAACCAATTGTTGTCCGGCGCCGCCGATCGGCTGCGGAGCGTCACGGCGGAAGACCTGCGGTCGGGAGCCGAGTTTCAAGCGGAACCGTTGCGATTGCCCGTGGTCGGCCGGTGGTTCGCCGGTTTCGCCCCCGGCGTCGCCGGCGCGATGCTCGTCTTCTTGGCCCTGTTCCGCGGCTGGAAGATGTCGCTGTTCGCTCTGCCTGCCGCCGCGCTGATGGTGTTCGGACCGTCCTGGGGCCTGCCCGGCATCGCAGCCCTGGGCGGGCCGCCGGCAACCGCCATCGTGCTCGGCTTGGCGGTCGCCGGCGTGGGCCTGCTGCTGGGCCGCGAAACCGACGAGTGATCCCCCCAATCATTCCAGTTCCGGCGGCACGTTGCCGTAGCTCCAGCCGTTGCCGGAAAACGGGGCGTGCGGCGCACGGGTCGGGATCTCCGATGGCTGCATCTGCTTCGTCAACTCGATGCCCGTGTCGGCGATCGTCTTGCCGGCGGTGGGAATCAAGTTGCTATAGGCGGTCAGACGCGTTTCATAGCCGCCGCCGCTTGATCCCAACGCTTCTTCGGTTGGCACATAACCCACACAGCCGTTGGCTAACTCGACCGGAAACGTCAGCGGAAACGGGCTGCCTTGTTTGATGTCCAAACCGAATTGGCAAAAGTACTCGGCCGGGTTGCTGACGAACACGGCTGGCCCCAACTGGATCGTCTGCACTTCGACGGCCGCCACCGGCTCGCTTTGAATCTTGGCGTCCAGCATCAGGATTTCTTTGGCGAACGTGAGCTTGGTCGGATCGACGCCAGGCGGCGGGCTCTCGATCAAGGCCAAGCATTCCTCGACCCGTTGCGAGCTGGGTTTGCGCCGCGGGATTTGCAAGGTCTTGACGCGGAAGTCCACGGGAAACTCGGCGGTGCGGTCGATGGCGAACATGACTTTGACCGCCTCGGCACCGACCCGGCCGCCTAGCAATTGGGCCCAGGCCTCCGGGGCCGGGTGTTTCGTGGGGCTGAGGTTGTCCACCTGCGTGACGTCGCCTGACGCGCCGGCCGTGAACACGACGACCGCGTCGCCGCCCATCACGCCGCGAATGACTTTCTCCAGATAGTAAATGTAATTGGCCGAGATGCCGCCGGGGCTGGTCGTGGCATGGCAGGCAAAATTGACGATGCACCCGATCAATTTGCCTTCGCCGTTCCAGACCGCGACGACGCCGACTTCCGGATCCACGGGACCGGCTGGCTCGATCATGTCGGGATTGCCCTGGCCGGGGTGCGTGTGGCTCAGACCGTTCTTCATCCGAAAACGGCGGTTATAGGCGACTTGGTCTTCGCGGCCGCTGCCGAATCCACACTGGACGTCGGTTCGTGATTGATGGGCCGCGGCGACCGCGTCGATAATGGCCTGTTCGACGCGACGCAGGTACTCGGGATTGGCCATCGAGGATTGTTCGTAGGCCAGCTTCTGAACCAGCGGCGAAGCGTGATCGAATTCGCCGGGCTGAACCATGCCGACGGGGCCGGATGAGTGCGAATGCGAAGCGGCGATCAGCACGGCTTCGGCGGGGATCCCGCAGCGCTCGACGATCCCCCGCCGCGCGTTATCGACCAGCGACTGCGGCACGGCCAAGGCATCGACGCCGACGATCGCGGCGCATTTTTGGCCGTCGTCGAAGACGGCCACGCGGACTTTGCAAGGATCGTGAAACGAGCGGTGAAATGACTTGTGATAGCCGCCCGGCTGCTCCATCCCGATCTCCGGACTGATGTCCCGTTCGGCAAAGCCGGCCCGGACGGCCGCGGGGGCTTCGGAGCCGAATGCCAAGCAGACGATCGCGGCAAAAACCGTCGATCCCGCGCGAAATACAGAAATCGGCTTCATCGTGTGGTTCCTTTAGTTCCTTGTGAGCGAAAGTCGTGATACATTCGAACCGGATGCGGTTCGCAGGAGCTTTGACTGCCAGCTGGCAGGATAGCAGATCGAGGCGCGAGAACCAACCAGCGGACGATCTTGCGGGCGCCGGTCGCTGAGGACGATGCCAGCCGCTCCGGCGGATTTGGGGTCGGGCGTTCAAAATTCCATTTTTTTTGGCCGATAGAGAATCCAACCATCGAGCCGAGTCGTGTTCGGCCAAAACTGAATCTTGAACGCCCGCCCCCCTAAACTGTTCCCAAGCTCTGCTTGAGAACGAACTGAAAGCGGCGATCAGTCGCCGCACTCCACAACCTCAATTCTCCGGGAGACAAGCGATGCGTGGAAACACATCTGGTCAGTTCGATCGGCGGACGCTGCTGAAAGGGGCCGTGGCTTCCTCGGCGGCGATTCTGGGTGGGGTCTCGGCGATGCCCGTCGCAGCCCAAGCCGCCTCGCCCGAGTCCGCCTCGGCGGCGGACGTGCCTGCGGCCGACCCGCTGCTGATCCAGCGCGAGAACGCCCAGGAGGGCGCGCTCGATTGGCAGCTGACCCGCGTCCGATTGGACCGCACCGGCGGATTCCGTTCGCCGTGGATCGAAGGCTATTGCTCGCGGCAGAGCGTCCAAGCCGGCGAGGCACTGGATATCATGGTCTCGACCGACCCGCCGGGCCGGTTCACGATCGAGATCTTTCGCACGGGGTATTACGGCGGACGCGGCGCTCGGCTGATGACGACCCTGGGACCGTTCCCCGGCGTCGCCCAACCGGTGCCTCCGGTCGGCGAAAAGCGGCTCCGCGAATGCCGCTGGGAGCCGGCCACACGGCTGGTGATCCCCAAAGATTGGCCCAGCGGCGTCTATCTGGGGCGGCTGTCGCTGGTGCCCGACGAGAAGACCGGCGGATACTGGCAGAGCTACGTCGTGTTCATCGTCCGCGACAACCGCCCGGCGGACATCCTGCTGCAGTGCTCCGACAACACGTGGCAAGCGTACAACCGCTGGCCCGACAATTACTCGGTGTACACCGACCCCCAAGGCAACCAGGGTCCCTGGTCCCATGTCAGCTTCGATCGCCCGTACGCCAAGTACGCCCAGATCTACGAGAACCCGAACTCCGTCGGTTCCGGCGAATGGCTGTGCTTCGAATTTCCGTTCGCGTACTGGCTGGAGCAGCACGGCTACGACGTGACGTACTGCAGCAACAGCGATATGCTGACGCCGGAACACGGGCTGCGCTGCAAGACGTTCCTGAGCATCGGGCACGACGAGTACTGGGACATCCGCGCGTACGAAAGTGTCGTCGCCATGCGTGACGCGGGTGTGAATGTGATGTTCTTTTCCGGCAACTCGGTTTGCTGGGTGACTCCGCAGCTGCCCAGCACCGACGGGCGGCCGAACCGGATCATGTTCCGCGGCGGTCCCTACGGCGGCGATTATGTGTACGCCGTCGATCGAGAGAAGGATCACGGCCCATTTCCGCATCGCGGGCCGGACGAAGGCTATCTCATGGGCGCGAGGAACGTCGACCCGGTCAACGGCGGCGGCGACTGGATCGTGGCCCAGCCGGACCATTGGATTTTCGAAGGGACGGGGATGAAGAAAGGCGATCGCGTTCCGGGCTTGATCGGCTGGGAGTACCACGGCGATCCGCCGCGGGATATCCCGGGCCTGGAGGTCGTGGCCGACGGCATCGCGCTGCAAGGCGGCGTGAACCCGCAGCACTGGACCGCGACGATCTATCCGGGGCCCAAGGGCAATTTCGTGTTCAACGCTTCGACGATCTTCTGGTGTCAGGATTTGTCCAGTCCTCCAGGGCACATGCTGCCCTGGTCCCACTGGAGCCGCCCTCACGGTCCCGACGCCCGCGTCCAGCGGATCACCCAGAACCTGCTGGCCCGAGCCGGCGTTCAGCCCCATGCGGGATGAAGCTCGGAGAGCAACATCGGACGGATCGGCTTGATCCGTCCGGCCGATCGGTCATGTGCGTCGCACGAGCGGGACGCCTTACTGCTCGATGCGGTACAGGTGCGTCTTGGTGCGGACGATCAGCGCATCGCCCAGCACGGCGGGCGACGCCATGCAGCCGGCATCCAGTGGGTTCTCGGCCAGCAGCCGGAACTCGCGCGGATTCGCCTCGATCACCCGCGACTTGTCGTCCTCGTCGAACAGCCAGATCCGGCCGCCGGCATGGATGGGCGAGGCGCTGTGGCGGCCGCCCATCCGCTGGGTCCAAGTCGGTTCGCCGGTGTGAATGTCCAGGCACGAGACGATTCCCTGATCGTTAACCATGTACAGGTGATCTCCGACGACCAGCTGAGACGGCCGCGTGGGAGTTTGCCGCGTACAGGACCAGACGATGTGGGTTTTGGTCACGTCGCCTGTCCCATCCGGGCGCACGGCCAGCAGTTTGAGGCCGTTTTGGGTGTTGATGATCACCATGCCGTGACTGTACAGCGGACGCGCGGCGGCGTTGTAACCGCCGTGATAGACTTTCCACAATTTCTCGCCGGTCAACGGATTGTAAGCCTCCGTGCCGATCGCGGACGGGCTGACCAACTGTAGGCGCCCGTCGTGCTCGAACACGGCGGGCGTGCTGTACGCTTTCTTATAGTCTCCGTCGTCGGTGCCGTAATCGATCGAACGATCCGTCTTCCAGACCGTCTTGCCGGTACTCTTATCCAGCGCCACGACATACTGCAGATCGTAACCGTCGAAACTGATAATCAGCAAATTGCGAAAGACGATCGGCGACGACCCCGGCCCGCGCCAGTGATCGCAAGGCAAGTCTTGGCGGACCCACAGCACTTGACCGCTGGCCGCATCCAAACATGCCGTGCCGGCGCTGCCGTAGTGGACCCACACCCGGCCTTCCTCGACGACCGGAGTCGGGCTGGCATAGCTGTTGTACGGGTAGCAGAACATCGGCTCAGCGATCTCAAACACCGTGAGGTCATGCACGATCTTGCCGGTGTCGGCGGCGACGCACACGGCGAACAGCTGTGTGCCGTCCTCCGTGGCCGATGTCAACCAGATCCGCTCGCCCCAGACGACGGGCGACGACCAGGCTTTGCCATGAATCGCCGTTTTCCAGCCCACGTTCTGGGTTTCGCTCCACTGCAGCGGCAGCGACGCCGAGCCCGCTTGGCCGTCCCCGCGAGGCCCGCGAAATTGGTTCCAGGGTTCAGCCTGCGACAGCGAAGCGGACAACGGCAGCAAAACGGCGGCGAACATCAACGCACGGGTTTGCATCGGATGGATTCTCCAAGGTGGGTTCGAGGTCTGATCAAGATACCGTTTGAGCCGCGCGCGGGGAAGGCTATTTCCCGCGGACTACGTCCCGCGGCCTATTTCCCGCGGACGGGCAAACGATGCTTGGCGGCCGAAAGCGTCAACCGGCGTTTCTAGCCGGCCGTGTGAATCGCACGTGCACGCTGCCGTGATTATCGTGCAACTGGTTCCACTCGTCGCGGCAGCGCAGATACAAGTTGCCGTCTTGCGTCGCTTCGAACGTCCCCAAGCTGCCTAGCTCAAACGGTTCTCCCAACCGAAAAGTGTCCAGGACGACGGCCATCATCCGGCCTCGCCCCTCGGCGTCCCCGTTGGCACAGGTCGTCGATCCCTGGAGCGAAGTGCCCCACGAGCCGGTTGTGGCATACGCGTAACTTTGACCGGCCACGACCGTCAGGCCCGACGCTTGATAACCGCGCGCCGCCTCGATTCGCACGCCGGCCGTTCCGCGCATCTCCGGCGCGTCCAAGGTGCGAAATCGTTTCTGCCAGTCCCAACGGCACAGATCCACCCGGTAGCCGGCGCCCATGTGTTTGAGGAAGAAAGCATACTCGAACGCCAGCTCTTCGCTCACGGACGCGAAGACGCTGTCGAACGAATCGCTGCCTTTGGTGACGTAGCTGCCGCCCAGCGTGCGAAACCGCGCGGCATAGTTCGGATTGCACAGCAGCATGTGGCACAGGGCCCAGCTGCGCATGTAGTGCAGTTCGGCCAAGCGGACGGTTTCGTCGTCCCGCGCCGTCCAGTCGCTCAGCGGCACGTGCGCCTGCTGATCGGTGCGATTGGCCAGCATGGCTCCAAACGAATCGCTGATCCCGACCGTAAAACGTCCCGCCTGGACGACCTCTTTGACCGTGGCGGACGCACCCTTTCCCAAACCTCGCACCAGTTCCGGATGACAGCCGCGTTCGGTTCCATCCTCGCCGCCGAGCGATACCCATTGGGCCATGCCCTCCTTGTACCATTCCGGCCCCGCTTCGCCGAAGGTCTGGTAACAGTAGGCATGGATGACCTCGTGTTCCACGACGCCCAGGCGCGGCACGGCATAGACCGTCGCGCGGATGCGCGCATCGCGCCCGGCGCCGATGAACTCGGCGATCGTTGCGCCTCCGACGCCGCCCACCCAAACCCGCGCCAGCGGATGCGGCAGCGCCGAATCGGGCCAATTCGTCAAGTCGGCGACGACGTAGCACGCGATCTGGCCGCGAGGCGGACGTTGCCAGTATCGCGTCGCGCCTTTCAATGTCGCCTCCATGCGGGCGAGCATGGGCTGCGCCTCCGCCCGCGGCAGGTCCGTGGTCAGCACAAAATTCGAGCTGCGCAACACGATCCTGGGAGCCGGCGCCGACGAGTCGACCACTTCACCCGCCTGGACCGCGAGCGCCGCGCCGACGAAAAGAAGCCACGACCACCGCACCCCATTGCCCAGCGCGGGACGCACCGCGCCGGTTCGACCGGTGGGCGAGACGGGAATCTCTCCACAGCCGTGGGTTGCGACTCTTGAAACTGCGTCTTGGTTATTCATCCACTGCTCGCACCGAGAGTTGATCGATCGATACTTCGCCCACCGCCCCGAACATCCCCACGGCCAGCACCGCCAATCGACAGCGTGGGGGCACGCGAATTCGCGTCTGCTTTGTCGTCCAGGAAATCGTTCCCGTCCACGGGCCCAGGATCTGGGTGCCCAGCGGCGCCCGCTGTTCGTCGAAAAAGCTCACTCCCAGACGCGGCACCTCTTGCGGCGATTGGCCGAGCCGCACGCTTCGCGTTTGCACCATCAGGGAAACGTCCAGTTGCCTAACCTGCCGGCCGTCGATACCCAAAGCTTGCAGGGCCTGAGCGCCCCGGCCCGGCGTGTCGTTCCGAAAGCGAAGAAATCGTTCTCCGGCAGGCGCCTCGGCGCCCGTCACAACCTCGGCTTGACGAACGTAGTACCAGCCCAGCGGTTGATTTCTGTCGTCGAGCGATTCAAATCCGCCGTTGACCAGTTCCGGAACTCCCGAATCTTCGCGGCGGCGACGGAGTTCTTCGGCGGTCCCCGTCATCGGAACGAAGAACGTCGGCTCCAGCGACTCGGCTTCCAGCTTGCCGGCCACTTTTTTCAACCGATACAACGTCTGCTGATATCGTTCGCCCAAGGGGACCACGATCTTCCCGCCTTCGCGAAGCTGTTCCACCAGCGGGGCCGGCACCTGTTCCGGCGAACACGTGACGATGATCTTGTCGAAGGGGGCGTGTTCGGGCCAGCCGAGAAAGCCGTCCCCGACGCGAACGTGAACGTTGGCATAGTTCAAACGCCGCAACGTCTGCTCGGCGGTTCGGCCCAGCGACTCGACGATTTCGATCGTATAGACGTCCGCCACCAAAGGGCTCAGAACCGCCGCTTGGTAACCGCTGCCAGTGCCGATTTCCAGAACTTTATCGGTCGGTTGCGGCTCCAACGCTTGGGTCATGCTGGCGACGACAAAGGGCGGCGAGATCGTCTGACCGCCGCCGATCGGCAGCGCCATGTCGAAATACGCATAACGTTGTTGGGCGGTCGGCACGAACAAATGCCGCGGCGTGTCCCGCAGCGCCGCGAGCACGCGCTGGTCGGTGACCCCCGCGCCGGCGACTTCTTCGCGAACCATCCGCAGCCGCGCATCGACCCAACGACGCTCCTCTTGTCCGTGCGTTTCCGTCACCGGCCACGAGCCTGCAAACAACCAAGCCAAACAACAGCCGGCCAGGGTGAAGGAATGATAGGACATCGGAAAGCGCGCCCCTGGGACGGAGAGATAGGAAGGCTGAGAGGAGACCAACGCTGTGCCGGGAACGGACCGTAAACGGCGTAAGAAGCCAAACACCTTGTTGCATGATACACGATATGCCGTAAAACCACAATCATCCCGCTCGGTCTGCGAAGCTCAACGGCCCGTCGCAAGCGGCGTGCCAGCCTCGAGACAGGGGGCTGACAGCTGGCCCGTCTGCCGCAGAAATGCGATCACGGTTTCGGCCAGTTCATCCGGGCTGTGCGCGCCTCCGCCGAGCACGATTTCGGGCCGCTCGGGCGGCTCGTACGGATCGTCGATTCCGGTGAACCCCTTCAGTTCGCCCGCGCGGGCCTTTCGATACAGCCCCTTGGGATCGCGCGCTTCACAGACGTCCAGCGGCGTGTCGACGAAGACCTCCACAAAATCGCCCGGACGGCCGCCCGCTTCGACGATCCGCCGGACGGCGTCACGATCCCGCCGATAGGGGCTGACGAACGCCGTCAAGGTCACGATTCCCGCCGTCGCGAACAATTGCGCGACCGAACCGATGCGGCGGATGTTCTCCTGGCGATCCTCGGCCGAGAATCCCAAACCGAACCGCCGGGCATAGGGTTCGCCCAGAGCGCGCAGCATCTCGGGACCGGCGTTCAAGCCATGCCGCACGTTGTCGCCGTCGAGCAGAAAACTGTGGATGCCCGCTTCGACCAGCTTGCAGTCCACCGCATTGGCGATCGTGCTCTTGCCGCTGCCGCTCAAACCGGTAAACCAGACCACGCACCCGCAATGGCCGTTCACCCGCTCGCGCTGCAGACGCGTTACGGCGTGCGCGTGCCAAGTAACCAGGGTCTTTTCCATGAGCGTTCCCCGAACGATCCAGATCCGCCGGTGCCGGCCCGGCGCAAAAAAATGGCGGAAGTGCATGGGAATCGAACCCACCGGCCGCCGGCTTTACCGACGGCCCAGCGATTTTGAAGACCGAGGGGGGCACCAGCCCGCCAAGCACTTCCGCACCGTGTTTTACCGCGTTTTCTTGCTTTCCGTTTCTGGGGTAGTCTGCCTTGGCACCCGTTTGTGATACTTGCTGCCGGAAACGACGCCCGCCCGGTTGTGACGAGCGGCCGTCACTCGCACCCACCCAGACTAGCTACAGCCTGACGTGAGCATCATGGCAAAGTCTACTCTCCGCAAGCCCGTTCGTGAAGAGGCCCGCCCGTATCCGCACAACGGCTTAGAAGACTAGCTGTCCATTCTGTGACGGTCGGCACGGTCATAAGCAGGGCGTATGGTTTCCCAAATTGCGCTGGCGGCCGGTATGGCTCTGCCCCGGATGGCCCTGCTCGTCGATCCACAGGTTGAATCCGTGCCTCGGGGCGGATACTCTTACACCGGCCCGGCAAGGCCGGACTCCTGAATCGTGAGATCCGCTGAAGCGAGCGCGGCATGCACGAACCGCGGCGTGAAGCGTTCCGCGTCTGGAGCTGTCCGGGAAGTGCAACCGAAAGGACCCGATATGATGAAACATATGATTTCGATCTTGGCCGTCTGGTCGTTCTCAATCGCCGCGTGCGGCGCCTTCGAGTTGGCTTCGCCAATGCAAACGGCCAGTGTGCTGGTGCCGGCTAGTGAGCCGGAGTGCGTGCGGCTGGCAGCCGAGGACCTGGTCAGCGATACGCAGAAGATCACCAGCCGGTCGCCGGCCATCGTGCGGCGACTGGAGGATTGCGGCGTCGGCAGCGTCGTCCTGGCGTCGCTGGACCGGCCCGAGTCCGCTGCGCTGCTGGAACAGCTTGCGCCCGGCTTCGGCGACGCACTGAAAGGCAAGTGGGAAGCCTACCGCGTCGAGACCGTCGGCTCGCGGCTGCTCGTCGCCGGCAGCGACGAACGCGGGACCATGTTCGGCCTGTACGCCTTTATCGAGAAATACCTCGGCGTGGATCCGCTCGCCTACTGGGCCTCGCGCCCGCCGCAGCCGCAGGCCACGTTGTCGTGGGAGCGCGTCAGGATCAGCGCTGACGAGCCCACGTTCCGCTATCGCGGCTGGTTCATCAACGACGAAGACCTCTTGACCGAGTTCCGCCTGGACGGCGGCGAGCGGCGAATCGATTACCCGTACTACCACCGCGTGATCTCGCCGTCGGTTTCGGCCCGCGTGTTCGAAGCGGCGCTGCGGTTGCAGATGAACCTGATTATTCCGTCTTCGTTCGTGGACCTTCGCAACCCGGCCGAGGCGAGGCTGGTCGAGGACGCGGTGCGGCGCGGGCTGTTCGTGACGATGCACCACGTCGAGCCGCTGGGGGTGAGCGCGTTCGGGTTCGGCAACTTCTGGAAAGATCGGGGCCAGAACGTCCCCTTTGCGATCACCCAGCAGCCCGACAAATTCCGCGAAATCTGGCTCGACTATGCGCAGCGGTGGGCCAAGTTCGGCCCGCAGGTCATTTGGCAACTCGGCCTGCGCGGAATCGCGGACCGGCCGGTCTGGTTGGCAGATCCCAACGTGCCGAAGTCCGACGCGGGCCGGGGCAAGCTGATCTCGGACGCGATGGCCGCGCAGTGGGAGATTGTCCGCAGCGTGGACCGGCGGGCGCAACCGCCGGCGACCACTACGCTGTGGATGGAAGGCGCGGGGTTGCACGCCGCCGGACATCTGACGTTTCCGGAAGGCGTCGCGGTGATTTTTTCCGATAACAGCCCCGGCTGGGAGTTGCAGGACGACTTCTACAACGTCCAGCGCGAGCCGGACCGGGCCTATGGCATCTACTATCATCACCAGTTGTGGGGCAGCGGTCCGCATCTCGTGCAGGGCGTGTCCGCGTGGCGGACGCACAAGATCTTTCGCGAAGCCGTCCGGCGCGGCTCGACGCACTATGCGATGCTGAACGTCTCCAACATCCGCGAGTTCGTACTGGGACTGGACGCCAGCGCGCGGATGCTGCGCGACTTTGCCGCGTTCGACCCAGGCGAGTTTCTGACCGCTTGGTGCGAGCAGCGTTTCGGAAGCGAAGCCAAGGCGGCCGAGGATCTGTACCGAAAGCATTTCTCCACGTTCCTCGCCGATCCCGCCACGGGCAAGCGCGCCATGCTGGACGGCGAGTGGATGCACGCCGGCGTGAGGCTGGCCAAGGGCCTCGCCGCGCGGCTGCACAAGGGCGTCCCGTCCGATGGCACAGCGGCGGGACTGCTGAGGAAGCTCCATCCGCAGATCGAAATCCAATATGCGGTCGGCGTTGGAGCCCAGGAACTCGCCGGCCGGCTCGAAGGCAACGCGCGCGAATTCCTCGAGAACAACTTGATCGCCCAGCACCAGATCATGCTGGGCCTGCTGTGCTGGGTGGAGCACGTCGCGGAGGCCGACGCCGCACTCGATAGGGGCGACGCAGCGGAGGCGCGGCGGCGGATTGAAGCGACCCGCGAAGCGACCGCGCTGATCGCGGCCGGCAAAGCACTGGCCAGCCGCGGAGAATTCGCGGATTGGTACCGCGGTGACCGGAAAATGAACTGCGCACAGTTGAACGAGTGGACGGCAAAGCTGGCCGCGGCGGCCGCGAGCCGCCGGAAAGACTGAGAACAAAGAGACGCGAAGACCTCGCCGGTTTCGGTGATCGGCAAGCCGGGGGCGCGGCAAGGCGCGGGACATCGCCCTCGCTGACATAGTCCGTCCGCGGCGAGACGTTCCCTCCATGCGCGGCTTGCCCGGGCCAAGAGGCGATCAACGGGTTACGCCGATTCCGCGAACTTTTCGACGAACGCGACGTGGTACCTCGGGCTCCGGGCGAGTCACCGTCCGCTGTGCTTGAGCCAGTATTCCAGGAACTCCAATTCGATTTCGAGCGCTTCCGGGGTGGGCGCATGCGTAGCCCGCGCGGTCATGGCGACGCGGTTCGGCCGGCCGAGAACTTCGTTGACGGCGATCAGGTGATTCAACGCGATCCAGTTTCGGGGTGGGTCCTCCGTGCCGCCGGACACCAGCACCGGACGCGGGGCCATCAGGGCGTGCAGATCGACCAGGTCGTCGCCCGCTTCGACCAGTTCTTTGTACAAGCCGGTGCGCGGTTTCTCGGATGTCGGAATCCCGGGCTCGCGTTGCGTGTTGGGATCATAGCCCAAATACCACGGCTCCCAGTAATTGACGTTGCCGTTCTTTTCATTGAACACGATGCCCGGATCCGACCAGACGGCACAGGCGAATTTGTCGTACAAGCACGAGGCGAACATGGACCACTTGCCGCCGTACGACAGGCCGATGATGCCGATCCGGAGCGGATCGACCTCTGGCAACTGGGCCAGCGCGGTATGGCAGTTGGCGGCGACGTAGGCCAGCAGGGTGAGCGGCTGGCGGCGCTGCTGGATGCCGGCTTCGACGAGCAATTGGCGCGTTTCCCCACCGATTTTCTCGACCGATCCCGGCGTGCCGATCGACAGCGTCACGAAACCGCGCCGGACCAACTGCAGGCCGTAATCATGCGTGCCCTGCCCGCGCTTGCCTTGGCCGATACTGGTCAGCGGTTCATAGAACGGCACGAGCACGGCGGGGAACGGTCCCGGGCCGTCGGGGATCAGCAGATAGCCGTTCGCCACGCGGCCTTCGGACGAGATCTGGACGTGAACGTGGTGCTGGACGTAGCCGGGCTGGGTGACCGACTCGAGCCGCTGGACGGCGGGCCGCTCGACCAAGGGCGGCCAGGCTCCCAGCCGCCGATGCCACGTTTCGAGGATCTCTTGCCGCCGCCGCGCCCAGGCTTCCGAAGTCGCGGCCGACGTGCCGTCGGCAAATTGCAGCGGCGAACGGTAGGAGCCGAGTTGCCCGGAAAATTCCCCGGGCGGTTGGCAGTATTGTTCCAAACGAATTCGTAATGCGTCACGGCCTTCGGCATCGGCGGCCGAAGCCTTGGCGGATGCGGCCAGGACGACGGCCAGGCCGAAAAACAGCCGGAAATGTGCCAGGTGGTTCATGGGAGGCTTTCCTGGGATACGAAGGATTTGGGTTGGGATCTTGCTTCAGCGCGCCGGCAGCTTCCAAAACTCGTTGTCCACGCGCGCGGTTTCCATGATCCGGCCGATGCGCGCGACCGTGTCGGGATGGTCCGCCGCCACGTCGTGCTGTTCGCCCAAGTCGTGGTGCAGGTCGTACAGCTCGATCGGCGCGGTGAGGGACTTCAGCCGGATGCCTTTCCAGCGGCCCTCCAACAGCACCGCTTGGCTGATGCCGCGCTCGTAGAATTCCCAAACCAAGTACTCATGCTTGGCTTGATCCGCATTGCGCCCCAGCAGCGTGGGTACGAAGCTGATGCTGTCCAAATTCGCCGGTGGCGAGACGCCTGCCAGTTCCGCAGCGGTAGCCAGGAAATCACCGAAATATCCCACGTGGTCCGAGACGCCGGGCTGGATCTTTCCCGGCCAGCGCGCGAGGAACGGGACGCGGATGCCGCCGTCGGTCAGGCTGCGTTTGATGCCCCGCAGCGGCCCGCTGGCTTGGAAAAACTCCGGATCGTACTGCGGGCCGCCCTCCTTGTGCGGGCCGTTGTCCGAGCTGAACATCACCAGCGTCCGCTGCTCGATTCCCAGTTCGGCCAGCTTGGCCAGCAAGTCGCCGATCTGCCGGTCCATCCGCGTGATCATCGCGGCCTGGCCTTTCAGCGAACTGTGCCAATCACGGTCGGCATATGGCCCATAGTCCGGCACCTCCTGGCCGTCGCCGAGCGCCCGCGAGCGTTCGTTGTTGGCATGCGGCACGACCAAGGACAGGTACAGAAAAAACGGCCGCTCGCGATGCTGCGCGACGAACGCCAACGCTTCCTCGGCGAACAAGTCGCCCGCGTACTTGACCCGCTGCGTCGCGTACCCGCCGCCCGCCGCGCCGACGGGCGTCACGACGTTGGGCAGCGGCGATTGCTCGCCGTTGCGCCACAGGAAGTCCGGAAAGTGATTGTGGGCATGGTGCTGGCTGAGATAGCCGCAGAAGTAGTCGAATCCCTGCCGGTTCGGCACGCCTTCGTCGCCGGGCATCCCCAATCCCCATTTGCCGACCAGGCCCGTCGCGTAACCGGCACTGCGGAGCACTTCGGCGACCGTCACATCCTCGTCGCGAAGCATCTGCGCGCCGGAGTCCTCCGGCCCCGCATTGCCGCGCACGCGGGTGTGCCCCGTATGCTGGCCCGTCATCAACACGCTACGGGACGGAGCACAGACGGTAGATCCGGCGTAAAACTGCGTGAACCGCAGTCCCTCGGCCGCCATGCGATCCAAACACGGAGTCTGAATGATCTTTTGACCATAACAGCCCAACTCGCCGTAGCCGAGGTCGTCCGCCAGGATGAAAATGATGTTCGGCTTGTCGCTTGCCGGAACCGTCGATGCCAGCAGCATCGCAAAACAGAAATAGACAATTCGTGTCACGGTCGCTCCTCCCGATCCTGGTTGTTCAAGTCCTGGTTGTTCTGGCAGCCAAGCTTCGACATGCGAAGCTTGGGAGGCTCCGATTCTAAGCCATCGAAGGCAATTCTACCGGGCTTGCCATCAAGATGCCATTACTTGACGCAGAGACTTTACGTTACCCGTCTGAATCTCTAACGGGAAACGAGAGAGGAGTTCATGCCGCGTTTCAATCGCTTCGCGCGCCGTGCTCGTCGGCTCCCACTGTCGGATTGCCCAGCGGCTGCGGGCGCGGCGGACGATCGATCAGATCCTCGATCATGGATTCGCGAAAACCAGCCTCGATCGCAGCCATCGCGTCATCGATCCGTTGATGCATCGGACAGAGGCCGCTGTGGTGAGTTTCCAGTTCCAGCGGACAGCGACGAATCCGCTCGACTGGATCCACGGCATTGACGACTTCCCAAACGGACAGTCCCGCTGGATCGCGAACCAACGTGAACCCGCCATGAACGCCACGCTGTGCCGACAAGATCCCCGCTCGGGCAAGCCCCTGAAGAACCTTCACCAAATAGCCCGGCGCCGCACACGTCCCCACCGCGATGTCGCGGACCTTTTGGGCTTCCCGCGGACATTGCGCCAACCAGATGACCGCGCGCAACGCGTATTCCGAAGCATCCGAAAGAAGTCTCATGCAAAAATCCTCATCGACCGTGTTGACGAAATCGTAGCGGGCGCGTATAAAGATGTCAAGTGTGCATGAAAGCGTTAAAGCGTTAATTTAATCAAGGACCCTCTCTATGGCACTCGACCTGCAAACCACGGTCGGCGAACTGGTCAAAGAACGTCCGGCCCGTTCCCGAATTCTCGAGCATCTCCAAATCGACTACTGTTGCGGCGGCAAGCTGCCGCTGAGCGTTGCCTGCGCCAGACGTGGGATCGATCCGCAGTTGGTTCTCCAGCAGCTTCGGGAGTCCGACGCTCGGGCTAGCTCGTCCGATGCGGAACTGGTCGATGCCGATGCGATGGCTTTGACGGAACTGGTGGATCATATCGAGCAGACGCATCATGCCTATTTGAAAGCCGAGTTGCCGCGGTTGGACGCCCTCACGAAAAAGGTGAATGAAGTTCACGGCAGCACGGATCCGCGTTTGGCGGATGTTCGCCGGGCGCTGGTCGCCCTGTATCAGGAAATCTCCAGCCATCTGATGAAGGAGGAGCAGATCCTGTTTCCGATGATCCGGCAGTTGGAATCGGCCGCCAGTGTGCCGGCCTTTCATTGCGGCTCGGTCGCCAACCCGATCCAGCAGATGGAATACGAGCACGACAATGCGGGCAACGCCTTGGCGATCATGCACGAGTCCACCGACGGCTATCAGCCGCCCGAGTGGGCCTGTAACACGTACCGCGCGATGCTCGACGGACTCGCGCACCTCGAGCGGGATTTGCACCAGCACATCCATAAAGAGAACAATGTGCTGTTTCCCAAGGCGATCCGTCTCGAAGCTGAATTGGCCAGCGGCCAGCGCGCGTAGGAGTTCCGATCATGAAAAAGTCCCTTGAAATCCTGATGAACGAGCACCGTGTCATCGAGCAGGTGCTAAGTTGTCTGGAGAAGATTCTCGAGCGGTGCGCCGCAGACGGCGTGCTGGACGGCGAGTCCGCACGCCAAGCGATCGATTTCTTCCGCGCATTTGCTGACCGCGGTCACCACGGAAAAGAGGAGATCCAGCTGTTCCCGCTGCTGGAGACCCACGGGTTGGGCAGTCCTTGCGGGCCGCTGGCGGTGATGCGCCGCGAGCATGAACTAGGGCGGTTGTACGTCCAGGGCATGGAGGGAGCGGTCGCCGGCGCGGAGGCAGCCGATACGGACGCGGTTCAATGGTTCGTCCAGCACGGCCAGAGCTATCTCCGGTTACTGCGCGAGCACATCGGCAAAGAAGATCATTGCCTGTTTCCCTCGGCCGAACGCTCCTTGACCGCCGAAGAGGACGCCCAACTGCAGGCGGCATACGCACAATTTGAGACCGCCGACCTGGGCCCCGGTGCGCACGAAAAATATGTTGCCATCGCCAACCAGTTGTCCGACCGCTACGGGGTGCCGCGCGCCGCTCTGTCGGCGTGATCGGCACGGCACGTTCGCCAGGCATCTGGCCGTTGCGCCCGACGCGCGGCGACTCAGCGAGCCGCCGCCGCCAGCAACTCGGTCAGGCCTGCGCGCAGCAGGCCGGTGCAGGCTTGGCCTAACTGGCGAAACACCAACTGGAGGCGTTCCCGGTCCAACTCGGCGTGCAAGGTTCGAAGCAGCGCACAAGCGCGCGCGTCCCCCACCGCGAGAAGCATCGCCGGCAGCAACTCTTCGTAAACGCCCCAGACCCGCTGGCGGGCTCCATCCGTACAGACGGGAACCACCGCGTTCAGCTGCGAACCGAATTGTGCGCGGGTGTAATCGACTGCCCCGGCGAGACTGTGCTCTTTGGGCCTCGACGGTCGGCGCCAATCGTACGGCGGCGTCCATTCCAGCGTCGGACGGAGACGGTCGACGTGCGTCAACACACCCAATGCAGGGGGTAACTTTCGCCGCAAGTTCGCTTGCAGCCAAGCGTCGAGTTCCTCCAGCAGCTTGGCATCAGCACGGCGAGCCGGGTTGGCGGCATCCATCACCAGCAGCACCAGGTCCGCGCCGCGCAGCGCCTCGTGCATCTCGGCTAATTGCTCGCGCGTGGCGCCCGCGTCGGCATATCCGGCGGTGTCCAACAGAACCAGTCGGTCCATGCCGATCTCGTCCGCAGCCGCCTTGAACTCCGCCAGGTTTCGACCGGTCGGACGGGCAGCCGGCTCGCCGAGAGCGACGCGCAGCTCGTAGCGTTGGACGTACTTCGTCTGCGGCAGCACGTCCACCTCTGCCAGCTGGCAACCCAGCAACGCATTGATCAGACTCGATTTGCCCGCCTTGACCTGGCCGACCACCGCGATGCGAACTTCCAACGGCTCGGTGCGCGGCGCCGCCCGATCGGCAGCCGCCTCTGCGCGGGCGGCTTCGGTGGTGTGGGCCGCCATCCCGGGGTGCCACGGCAACGGAGGCTGCAATCGCCGGTACCTCGCGGCGCCGCCGCGCAATCGGCCGCTGTTCATTTCGATCAGATAGAATCCGGCGTTGCGGACAAACACCATGTAGAACCAGCCCAAGGCGTGTTCGCGCAGCTGGCGTGTTGCCGATTCGGTCGTAAATTTCGAGATCATGAAACGGCCGAAATTCACCGGGTTCATCAGGACGGACGCCGCCCACGCGAAATTGCCCGCGATGCTGAACCATGCCGGCGCCTTGCCCAGCAACCGCCACTGATCCACCGTCAGCAGATGGCTGCCGGGAATATACTCCCGGCACCACTTGGCGGAATCCTCGATGGCCAGCTGGGATGCAGCCAACAGGTCCAGGACCGTCAGCGAACCGATCGGGTCCTTGGCCTTGGGATGATAATGCCGAGCGACGGCCAGCGCGAGATCCATCACCGATTGGAGGTAGAAATGGGGATCGGTCAACTGCTTTGGCAGGATTTGCCCGATCCGGCGCTGATGAGACTCGACCACGCCCCACGCGGCACGGTCGCGAGCCGTCCAGTACGAGGGCGCCGAGAAATCATCCTCCGACGGCGGGGAGAGCCGCTTACGCCAGGCGCGCGTCAGAAGCCAAGCTCCGACCCAGCACAGCGGCGCCAGCCACCAGATCCACGCGTATTGCCCCGAACGATACAGCGCCAAGGCGCCCGCTGTGCTGAACAACACGATCGGCACGGCGTACAAGGCGACGATCACCAGCCAGCGCCAAAATTTCAAGGCGATATCTCCCCGCCGGAGAACACGGTCCGCGGCCAACCCTGAGGCATCCCAATAATTCGCGACAAGCACCTGTGCGACTATTCTACGCGGGGCGATGAAGTCTTTTCAACCTCGAAGGCGGAAACTCGGTCAGCTGTGCTGTGCCGCTTGAATGGATTGTCTTGTATGTCGTAGAATAGGCTGTCAGCGTTCGGGCTACTGTCGCGAGCAACGAGCGGAGACGGCAGAGAAACAAGAAATATGGCACAAGACTATTACCAAGTTCTAGGCG
>Ga0366818_10104_pt1 | contig 32329 bp, 30 predicted proteins | sample TotcelFGM3001N14_FD_207090 | JGI IMG/M metagenome (GOLD analysis project Ga0366818, IMG submission 207090) | Enriched cells from coal bed in the Powder River Basin, Montana, United States - Total cells FGM rep3 HSBNCT.FGM.300.1.N14 ...
TGTGGATCACCACCGGCAGGGCCGGTTGGCGATCCTTCAACCGGGACCACACCTCGGGTTCGTCCAGGTAAGGGATCTCCAAATCAAGAATTAGCAGGTGGGGCGGGTCCTCGCCGTTGATCCGGCCCAACATCTCCCGGCCATCCCTGGCCACCTCCACCCGGTAGCCCTCGGCGCTCAACTCCCGCCGCAGGAAATCTCTTACATGCCGGTTGCGATCTGCAATGAGAATTTTGCAGCCATTTGCCACGAAGCTCACCCCTTGCGTAGAAACTGAGCAACGGCCGTGCCAAGGCGCAAAAAAACCGTAATTTAATAACTCATTGATATAATTTATATTATTTTGACATCAGATAAAAGCGGCTTTAAACTGTCCACCAAAGGCTGTCGTCATTTTTTACAGTTTGTAAAATGGGCAGGGAAAAGGGAGGGAGCGGAGGTCTACAACCGAGTTTCGTTCAAACAGGTGATTATTCCTGTAACCGCAGGCTTTACCGTGAAAACCCAAATCCCCCTTTGTTAAAGGGGGACTTTACCACCCCCCTTTGGAAAAGGGGGGCAGGGGGGATTTTCATTCTTGGGGGTGAGACATTGGCAGTTCCTGGACGTTTACCGCGAAAGTTGCACCGTAGGGGCGGTTCCCGAACCGCCCATGGACTTTCAGGATTGAGCCTGGCCCCAACCGGCCATGGTGGTTTAGCCGGCGCGGCCACAGGGGAGACGCCGGTGCCACCAGCGGCGGCGGGCGAGGACGCCCGCCCCACCAACCTTTGCATGGTTTGCAGGTGGGCTGATGGGCCCATGAGCAACTGCTCTCGGCTCACTGCTCACGGCTCACTGCTGCTCAGGGTCCCTCAAGCTTGACGGAAGTTTCGACCCGGAGCCGGTATTTGTCGATCTTGGACAAGAGGGTGGGCCGGGAAATCCCCAGGAGTTTGGCGGCCCGGCTGCGATTGCCGGAAGTTAGGTCCAGGGCTTCGCTGATGACCAGACTGGCAAAATGATCCATGCAGGCCTCGAAAACGTCTTTGCCTTCGCCGGCGGCCAGGGTTTGCCGCACCCATTGGCGGACAATCTCGTCCGTTTCCTGGTCTCCGGCTTCCTTGGCCTGACTTTCGCCGCCGATGGCCCGGGAAACGTCATCCGGGTCAATGGGATACCCCCGGCTGAAGATGAGCGCCTTTTGCATGGCGTTGGCCAGTTCCCGCACGTTGCCGGGCCAGGGATAGTTCTGGAGCAACAGCTTGGCCTCTGCGGTCGTACCCGGATTACTCAGGCTCATTTCCTTGGCGAACCGGGCCAGGAAGTACTCCGCCAGCAGGGTGATATCCTCGGCCCGTTCCTTGAGAGGCGGCAGCCACAGCGTGACCACCTTGAGGCGGTAATACAGGTCCTCTCTAAACCGCCCCTGGGCCAGGGCCGCTTCCAGGTCCCGGTTGGTGGCCGCGATGATGCGCACATCCACCGGGATCGGTTCCCGACCCCCCAGGCGTTCGATGCTCCGCTCCTGGAGCAGGCGCAGGATCTTGGATTGAATGGAAAAGGGCATGTCGCCGATTTCATCCAGGAACACGGTGCCGCCGTGGGCCTGCTCGAACTTGCCCACCCGGCGGTTGACGGCCCCGGTAAAGGCCCCTTTCTCATAGCCGAACAGTTCGGACTCCAGCAGGGTTTCGGGAATGGCGACGCAGTTAATGATCAGAAAGGGTTTGGCCGATCTGAGGCTGTGTTGATAGATGGCCCGGGCCACCAGTTCCTTGCCGGTGCCGGATTCCCCCCGGATCAGCACCGTGGCGTCGGTGGGCGCGACCCGGCCGATGGCCTTATAGACCTCCTGCATGGGTTTGCTCTTGCCGATGATGGCATCCGCGGCCGTGGTATCCGGGGCCACGTCCAGTTCCACCCGGGAGCGCATAAACCGGCCCGCCTCCAGGGCCTGGGAGATCAAGGCCAGGATATCCGGAATCTCGGGGGGCTTGAGGACGTATTCGAAGGCCCCCAGCTTGGTGGCCTCGATGGCGGTATCCGTGGTGCCGAAGGCGGTCATAATGATGACCGGCAGCTTGGGCTCGATCTCGTGGATAGCCCGGAAGGCCTCCAGGCCGCTCATCCCCGGCATGCGCACATCCATGATCACCAGGTCCGGGGCTGCCGCCTTGACCAGAGCAATGGCCGCCTCGCCGCTGGAGGCGGTCTTGACGGTATGGCCCTCCGCGTTCAGGAGTTTCTCAAAACTCTGCCTCAACTGCGCGTCGTCGTCCACGATCAGGATGTGGCCCATGATTCATCTTTCCCGAGGGGTAGCGTAATAATGAAAGCCGCCCCTTCATTCTGTTTGGATTCCAGTTCCAACCGGCCGCCGTGGTCTTCGATGATGCGGGTGGCGATGCTGAGGCCCAGGCCGGTGCCTTCTTCCTTGGTGCTGAAAAAGGGCTGAAAAATCTTGTCCCGGACGGACTCGGGGATGCCGGGGCCGTTGTCGCTCACCCGGATAACCACCGCCGGTCCCAGGGGCGGCTCCAGGTGTTCCTCTTCCTGGATGGTGATGACCCCGCCGTTCACCATGACTTCGCAGGCATTGACCAGCAGGTTGGCCAGGACTTCCTTCAACTGGTCCGGGTCGGCCCAAATTTCGGGCAGGCGGCGGCCCCGGATGAGCTTCACTTCCACCCCGTAAGATTCCAGGCGATAACGCAGCAGCACTATGGCCATGTTGACCACATCCGAGGGGCTGACCCGCTGCATCTTCAGCTTGGGCGGCCGGGAAAACTCCAGGAAATTGCGTAAGATGCTGTCGATATGGCGGATCTCTTCGGAGATTACCTGGAAATCATCCTGCTGGGAAGGGGACATCTCCAGGGAGCTCTTCAGGGAATGAAGCCGGAAATTTACCGAAGTCAAGGGGTTGCGGATACTGTGGGCCACCCCGGCGGCCAGCTTCCCCACCATGGCCAATTTGCCCGATTGCAGGAGGTGTTCCTGGCTGCGTTCCAATTCAGTCTGGGCTTGGTCCACGTCTTCGATGAGGCTGTACACCCGGGAGCTCAGGGCCTTGACCTCATCCGGCACCCGGACGCCCGGGTCGGGCGGTACGGTGGAAAGGGCCAGTTGGCGAATCGGCCCCAGGATCTGTTTGATGAGGATATAGGCCAGCAATACCCCCAGAACCGCCACCGCGGGCATGGCCACCAGGGCGAAGGCGTTGATGAACCGCGCCCGGGCCTGGCTTTCGGTCCGCACCCGGGAGATGGCGTATTCATGGGTCACTTTATATCTCTGACAGAGATTGAGAATCCCGACGTACTGGTGGCGCACTTCCCAGTGCAGTTTGGCGCCCGCCTCCCTCTGGCCCTGCCGGTAGAGGCTGATCACCTGTTCCCGGTTGATAACATAGCGATGATATTCTGCATCAATCTGCCCGATAATCTCTCGCATGGCCTCGGTGTAGGCCGATTTTCGGGCTTTGTCGAGCCAGCCCTCGAAGATGCGGTTGTAGCGCTCGATTTCCTGGAGCCAGGCGGGATTGCCGTCCAGAAAGTAATAGGTCAGGTAGCCTTTCTGTTGCAACAGGGAATTTTCCAACTCTTCGGCGGCGTGGAAGGAAGCCACGTTTTTTTCGACCAGGGAGGTCAGGAGGGAATCCATGGCGGCATTGTGCCACAGGGTCACCAGGCCGCCGCCGAGCGTGGTGAGCACCAGCGCCACCAGGAGGACCAAGATGCGGGCCCGCAGGCTGAGGCGCTTCCACATACGCGTATCAAACCTCCTTGACGTCAGACCCGGGAAACCAGGTGACCCGCCTCGATGGGTTGGTCGCTGGCGGCATAGGCTACCGAAGTCGTCTGGCTGGCAACCTCAACGGTTGCGGTACCCACCTGCTGGCCTGCTGCATCATAAATGGCCACCCTGGCCCCTTGACTTATCCCGTGGTCCGTGCCCAGGCCGAAATGAATCTCATAGCCGTCGTCCCCCTTGGTCACCCGGTAGACTTCGGCCTGGCCGCTGGCCGCCAAGAGTGCTTCCCGCCTCCCGGACAGCAGATAGACAGCGCCGAAGGCCAGCAAAATCCCCGGCAGGCAGCCGGCCGCCACGGCAAAGGCCGAAACCCCGAACCACCGCCGCACTACCGAGGTGGAGCTCTTCCGGAGGCTGAGGGCCTCGGGGAAGACCAGGATGCGGAAGGCCGGCGCCTTCCGGGGCGAATCGGTTCGCAGGGGAAGAACCGACAGGTTGTATTGGCCCGGAGAGATGTCCCGGCCGACGATCAGCCGCCCACGCCACATATCCCCGCCCAGGAAATAACCCTTGTGAATCGCCTCGAAAGTCACTGTAAGCTGGTTTGAATCGCTCGTAAAGGTCAAATCCTCAACCTGGTGGGCCTCGTCGGTCAGTTCGCCGTTAATTTCGACGCTCGCCCCCGGCAGCACCTTGACGAGATTGGCCGGTTCCCGAAAATGCACCAGCAGACCATCCACCAGGGCCAGCAAGGCGATGACGCAGAAGGCGGCGGCGAATTTGCTCGCCAGGTCTCGCCACCGGGTTACCTGCCTTAAATTCATCATGCCTTCCCAGCCCTAGGAGTCCTTAACCGCGCCTTGCGCGGCGGCAACCTTTTTCTTTTACCACAAAAACAAGAGAATCGCCCGGGGTTTGTGCTTATGTTCCCCCAGGGCGACTCTCGGATTGGACTTAACAGACGGAGAACTTATTTCTTAAAAATGTCCGTCTTGGTTATGTTCATAAACCTCGCGGCCTTGCCCGGCTCTTTGTAGTAGATGCGCACTTCGTCTCCGGCTGTCCAGGTGTTATCCGGCCGGGCGAAGTATTCTCCCGGCACCGAGAACGTCACCAGCAATTTCTGCCGGCTGGAATAAACCGTGATGGCTTTCTTGTCTCTGTCGACGATGGGGAACTCCTTGTCCACCACCAGGGGACTGCTCTTGCCGACGTTCTCCTTCTGGTCGATGAGGGTATAGGTAATCGTCTTCATACCTTGCGAGGCCTCATCAAAAATGGTGATTTCCCGGGTATTGGTGTCCAGCTTCATCCGCAGACCGGCTTTAGGATCCTCCCCCCGCTCCATGGGGTCCGTGGGGAGTGAGAAGGTCTTAGGCGCGCCGCTGTAATCGGGATTGGCGGGGTCATGTTTGATATCCTCGATAATAGTTACGGTTGCCTTGTCTTTATCAAAGGCGACCACCCGGCCCTGGTCCACTTTGCCCAATTCGCCGCAGCCGAAACCGCCCAGCAGTAGGGTTGCCGCCAAGGTGGCTACAAGAGCCCACCAGCTAACTTTCTTACCCATAAGCTATCTCCTTTCCAGATAATCAATCCCACCGGTTATTTCCCCGCCGCGATCTGAGCCTTCTTGGCCCTGACCTCTGCCTTGGCGCCGATTACCATCCGTATCCCGATGTAAAGGGACATGGCTGCCACCAGGCCCAGGATGAGGGCCGTGGCGCTCACGTCAAAGGCTAATCCCCAGGCGGGAAACCACTTGGCCATCATCTTGAGGAGGATGGACACGGCGCAGCCGACGACGGCCAGGCCGAAGGCGATGCGGATGCCGTAGCCTTTGATATACTTGGTGGCTACGGTGCCCATCTGGGCGCCCACCGCCGCCCCGCACAACATGATCATGGCGGCCACCAGCTCGGTCCGGCCCTTGTAGGTATAGGTGGCGGTACCATACAACCCGGAGATCATGACTTCGAAGAGGTCGGTGCCCACCGCCACGTGGGTGGGGCAGCCGATGAAGTAAATCAACGCCGGCATGCGGATCAAGCCGCCGCCGATCCCCAAAATCCCTGCCAGCCAGCCGGTGGCAAAGCTGATAATAATAGGCAGCCAGGCGGTGCAGGTGAGCTGGGCCTGTTTGAAGGTGATCATCGGAGGAATCTTGATCTTGTGCAGGGTCTTGTGCCATTCAATGCCGGTGGACAAGGCGTCCACCTCTTTGCCCGCCGCCACCGCCTCCCGGTCCTTGCGCTTCTTTTTGGCCACATCGGCAAAGACCGTCCAGGCGATGACGGACAACAGCACCAGGTACAACAGGCGCACATATTTTTCCACCTGGCCGATGCGCTCCAGCCACATGACCATCTGGGCCCCCACTTCAAAGCCCACCACCGTGCCCACCAGCATGATGAGGCCCAGTTTATAATCGACGTTGCCGAATTTGCCGTGGCGCATGGTGGAGATCAGCGATTTCCCGGCCATGTGGGCGATGTCGGTGCCGATGGCGAAGGCCATGGGAAAGCCCAGGATATTCAGGCCTGGGGTCACCATCCAGGCGCCCCCCATGCCGAAGAAGCCGCCGATAATCCCTACCCCCACCCCTAAAATGATCAGCCCCGGCCAGAATATGTTAACTCCCGCAATGGGCATGAGAACATAAAAGAAATCCATGAGTATCCTCCTAACCGTGTTGTCCTTAGGACCTTAATGTTCCGCCAGGTCCCGGTGCTTGAGGTCGATGCCGATCCAGTTCATGACCACGTCGGCGATTAACCCGAATATCAGACCCACCACGGGAATAATGATGATGGTAAGGAGAGCGAAATAAAAATGACTCTCATTATACAGGTTGGTCCACCAGGCTTCCCAGCCGGTAAACTTCCGGGTGTCGGCCACGATCACCAGGGGCGCGGCCTTCGGCCCGGCGGCCAGGACTATCTCAGGCAGCAGCAAGCCGGCCATGATCACCAGCCCCGTGAGTTTTGCCCACCATTTACGCATTGTGACCTCCTTGAAATTCTTGGTTACCTGACCACCGTGACTTCGCAGGGGGCGTGCGCCACCACCTTGGTGGCGGTGCTGCCCATGACGATCTTATCCAGGGCGTTCTGGCCGGTGCTGCCGATGACGATGCGGTCAAACTTGCCCTCCTGGGCCTTCTGGATGATGAGGTTGGCCGGCACCAGCCCGGATACTAACACCGTCTCCACCGGCAGGTTTTTGGCCTCAAACACGGCCTTGCCCTTCTTTAACGCCGCCCTGGCTTCATCTTCCAGCTTTTGGCGGATGTTCGGCGGCATCTCTTCCAGATAGTCCGCGGCGTAATAGGCCACCGATATCAGGGTCACCTGCGCCCCTTGCTTTTCCGCCAGTTCCAAGGCTCGTTGCACGGCCTTCATGGAATGCTCCGAGCCGTCTGTTGGCACCAATACTTTCATACAAGACCTCCTCGGCATGACTTAAGGTACTTTACGGTGAAAAAGAGTTGACACCCGCGGCAGTTTGACGGGGAGTTGCGATGGTGCATCATGTTCCTGGTGTTTCTCCTAGTGCAAAATAAATAATCCTGAAAAAATCTCTTCCCCTACTGGTACAATTTCACATGAACGGTTTCACCGGCCCATTCGTTCACTTTTGTATAAAGCAATGGCCGTGCCAGGCAGGGTTTTGAACCCGTAATTAGGGTAACTTGTTAATAAATCAACATTATCCTGGGTCAGTCAGAAATTCCGGCTCCCGGCTGAACCATTACTCTGTCAGCAATTTTTACAGAGTGTAAAGGGGGTTCCAGGGGAAGGTGAGCCAGGGCTTCTTTCTCGCCATCCCGCCGATTTGCGGAGGTGTATAATGAAATCGATTTCACTTTTTTCCCTCTCCCCAATGGAGTCAGGGTGAGGGGGAAGTGATCTTCTCGGAGGAAAAAGTGCGTTAGCGAATTTTTCTGGTATGATTCTTGTTAGATAACATGTAATCATGGCGGGCAGTGCCCGCCCTACAGTCAACTTTTCGGAGCCAACCGCTCGGGCGGCTGTTCCACAGAAAACGGCAAACGGAAAACAGAAAACCTTTCTGACCAGAGTGATCGGTGATGGAAACCCTCAACCTATTCCGGGAAATTTACCGCAAGTTCACCGGCCGCCGCGGCCGGCCCTCCCGGGACGACCTGGCCGCCGCCTTCCGCTTCCGCTATGCCTGCTTCAAGGACCTGCTGGACTCCAACACCCAGCTCTTGAACCTCATTGCCGATGTGGAAGAGAAACTGAGCGGCCGGCACGTGTTCGGCATGTCCTATGTCAGGTCCCAGGCGGCCCGAGCCGCCTTCCACACCTTCCGCATGATCAAGAGTCTGGATGTTTTATCAGGTCATAAGTATCCGGTCCTTTACCGGGTGTTGGACGTGATCAATATCAGGATCAAGCACCAGTTGGGAAAAAGAAAAGAACTGCAGGTTACGGAATTGGTTTTGCCCCTTTCCGGGGTTACCAAAGAAATGGTGGATTGGGTGGGGGGCAAGAACGCCCACCTGGGGGAGGCCGCCAAAATCGGCCTGCCCATCCCTGCGGGCTTTGCCATCACCACCCGGGCCTATGTGGACTTTCTGGCCTTTAATGATCTGGTGGACGAAATCAACAAGCAGAAGATGGAGATCGACCCCGCCGACCCCCAGACCGTCCAGCAGGTGAGCGAGGCCGTTCAAGCATTGATCTCTGGCGCTCAAATGCCTCCGGCCCTGGCCGAGGCCATCCATGCGGCTTATGCCCGGATGACCGCTGAGGTGGGTGAAGCTGCCGTCCGGGTTTCCATGCGCTCCAGCGCCATCGGCGAAGACAGCGAACTGTCCTTCGCCGGGCAATATCTTACCATCTTGAATGTTCCGGCCGATGAACTGCTCCCGGCTTACCAGAAAATCCTGGCCAGCCTCTACACGCCCCGGGCGATTTCCTACCGCCTCAACAAGGGCATCCGGGATGAAGACATCGCCATGAGCGTCGTTTGCCTCCAGATGGTGGACGCGGTGGCCAGCGGGGTGATGTATTCCCACCATCCGTTTAACGTCCGGGATGACAATATCCTCATCAGCGCGGTTTGGGGCCTGGGACCCTATGCGGTGGACGGGGTGATTACCCCGGACACCTATCGGGTCGCCAAGACCGGCGATCTCGGCATCCTGGATATGAAGGTGGCTTGTAAGGCCGTCCAGTTGGTGGCCAAATCCGAGGCGGGCCTGGAGGAAATCCCGGTGCCGCCGGAAATGCAGGATCAACCCTGCCTGTCCCCGGACCAGATCAGGGGCCTGGCGGGGTATGGCGTCAGGCTGGAAGAGCACTACCACGGTCCTCAGGATGTGGAATGGGCTTTGGATCAAGCCGGCCGCCTCATGGTGCTCCAGAGCCGGCCCCTGGTCCTGCAGGCCCCCACCGGCAAGGAACTCCAGGACATCCCGGCGGTATCCGGCTATCCGGTGCTGGTAGAGGGCGGGGCCGCCGCCTTCCCCGGGGTGGGGTGCGGTCCGGCTTTTTTTGTCCAGGGGGACGAAGACCTGCTCAATTTCCCCGACGGGGCGGTGTTGGTGGCCCGGCATTCTTCCCCCAAATTTGTCATGGTGATGCCCCAGGCCCAGGCCATCATTACCGATTCCGGCAGTATTTCCGGCCACATGGCCTCCCTGTGCCGGGAATTTTCCCTGCCCACCCTCCTGGACACCAAGGTGGCTACCCAGGCCATTGCCCAGGGCCAGATCATCACGGTGGACGCCTACACCTGCCGCGTCTATGCAGGGCAGGTGGCGGAATTGCTGAATCATCAGCCCCTCCGGGAATCCCACCTGAAAGATACCCCGGTCTATAAAATCCTACAGCACGTGGCCGATTCCATCCTGCCTCTGCGCCTGGTGGACCCCAAGTCCCCGGAGTTTTCCCCGGACCATTGCCGGTCTCTCCACGATCTGGCCAGGCTGGTGCACGAATTCTCCTACACCGAGATGTTCAAGATCAGCGACCTGGTCTCGGCCCGGGAGGGGTACGCCCTGAAGCTGGACGCCGCCATCCCCCTGGACCTCTTCCTCATCGACCTGGGCGGCGGCTTGACGGGGGCCGACCCCGACGCCCACAAGGTAACCCCGGACCAGGTAGCCTCGGTCCCCCTGAAGGCCCTCCTGCGGGGGATGCTGCGGGAGGACGTGCGGGCCCGGGAACCCCGGCCGGTGCAACTCTCCGGCTTCATGGCGGTTATGCGGGAACAGCTGCTGGCGGCCCCCAATCTGGAGGAACGCTTCGGCGACCGTAGTTACGCCATCATCTCGGACAAATATCTCAATTTCTCTTCCCGGGTGGGGTACCACTACAGCGTCCTGGACGCCTACTGCGGCGCCACGGTCAACAAGAACTACATCACCTTCTCCTTCAAGGGCGGGGCCGCCGACGACTTGCGCCGCGGCCGCCGGGTCCGGGCCATCGCCATCGTCCTCATGGGCCTGGATTTCTCCGTGGAGGTTAAGGGCGACCGGGTGGACGCCCGCCTGCAAAAATACGAGTCCCCGGTTATCCAGGAAAAGCTCGACCTCATCGGGCGCCTGCTCATCTTCACCCGCCAGATGGACATGCTCATGACCAGCGAGGCCGGCGTCGAGGCCGTGGCCCAAAATTTCCTCCAGGGCAACTACAGCCTGGATATGGGGGCCATTGCCGGCAGCCTGGAGACGACGCCGGGCAGCCCGGCGGCCGGCGATTCGAGTAACCGTAGGGCGGGAAAGTGAAACGCATCCCGCCTTCAGCAATTCGGCTAACCTAAGATCATGCCGCAGTACCTGCGCCCCTTGCAGCAGCATTTATAGCAATTGCCCAAAGTTTTTCCCGCTCAGGGAAGCCTTATAGCGTTTGCCATAAATTCCTTCCAGTTGGAGGTTCTCAAATCCCCCTATAGCGTTTGCCAAAAATTCCTTCTCATGGGGGTTTTCAAATCCCCCTAAATCCCCCTTTTTCAAAGGGGGACTTTAACAGCAATTCCTTATAGTTCCCCCCTTTATTAAAGGGGGGTTAGGGGGGATTTGTGGATATCAAGGATCGGAAAAAACTTTTGGCAAACGCTATATAATCCCCCCTGCCTCCCTTGAGTGGGCGGCAAACGATAACGTTGGAAGTATAGAGATGGAATGATGCAAAGGCGAGAGGCGCTTTGCTTTTCCGGCCTACGGTCCTATTATGAGATGCATAACGACAAGGGCGGGTGTCGGAGGAATTAAAATTTTGGGGCTGAAGAAATCCGGAATTCCGGAAGAAAATCTATGCGGCCGGGGTTGCGAGGCTTATGATGTTTCTTACTGGGGCTGGCTTTGTTTGGTCCTTTTCTCCCGATCCATTTTCTTTTCATACGCCGCCTCGATTTTGAGGAGCAGATCCTCCAGAGGGCAGGGTTTCATGAGGTAATCGTAGCCGCCCAGGCGGTTGATCTCCATAGCGGCATCCATGGAGGCATGGCCGCTCAGGATGATTACCTCCACCTCCGGGTTGATCTGCTTGATCTCCCTCAGGGTGGCCAGCCCGTCCATATCCGGCATGCGGATATCCAGGACAATGACGTCGCAGGGGCTGCGCTTGAGCTCCTCCAGGGCCTCGGCGCCGCTGCTTGCGGCCCTCACAGCTAGTCCCTGGGCATCCAGCATCTTTTTGAGGTTGGTGCGGAACCGCTCCTCGTCGTCCACCAGCAATATCCGGGGCTTAGGCATGGGCAAACAACTCCGATTCCCGGCTGCGGGGCAGGGTGATGGTGAACTCGGTGCCCTGGCCCACCGTGCTTTCCACCGTAATCCGCCCCCCCAGCCGCAGGATGATTCCATGGCAGATGGAGAGCCCCAGCCCCGTGCCCTGGCCCGGCGGCTTGGTGGTGAAAAACGGGTCGAAGATCTTCGGCAGATTCTCCGGTGGAATACCGCAACCGGTATCGCGGATGACGATGTCCACGGCATCATCATTGTTTAGCCGGGTGGTGATGGTAATCACGCCATCCTTGCCGATGGCATGGGTGGCGTTGGTGAGAAAATTGAGAATCACCTGGCGCAATTGGGGGGCGTCGCTGTAAATTGCCGGCAAGGTCTCATCGTAATGGCGGACGATGGCGATGTTCTTGTGCTTCGCTTCCTTCTCCACCAGCATGGTCATATTTTCAATGATCCGGTTGACCTCCACGGCCTGAATCACCGGGTCGCGTTTGCGGGCAAAATCCAATAAATTGCGGGTGATTTCGGTGCAGCGGTCCACCTGCTGGACGATCTGGCGGACCGACCCCTGAAGGTCCTCCAGTTCCTGGCGGTCGCCGTTGCCGAGTTTCTTCAGGAGATGCTGCATCCATTCGGCCTCCTGGCGGATGATGGCCAGGGGATTGTTGATTTCATGGGCGATGCCGGCGGAAAGTTCGCCGATGGCGGCCAGTTTCTGGGACTGCAGCAGCCGCTCATCCAGCAGCCAGTCTTTTTTTTCGGCCTCATCCATCCGCTTTACCCACCTCCAGCGGCCTGCGGGTGCACAGGTTGAAAACCTGTGCCACCAACGGTGGCGGGCGGGACGCCCGCCCTACCGGACTTTTTATGATTTACGGGTGTTCCAAAGGCCCATGAGTATCCGGTCTGCCGCCTTCAGGCCTTGCCTTCCTGGATCAGCTTGCGGTCATAAGCCTGGCGCACCTTCTCCAGCAGCTCGTCCAAGGCCACGGGCTTCATGACATAATCGAAGGCCCCCAGCTGCATGCCCTGAATCCCCGATTCCACCGAGGCGTGCCCGGTGAGCATGATTACTTCGACCAGGGGTTTCTTCTTCTTGATCTCCCGCAGGGTTTCAATCCCATCCATCCCCGGCATCTTGACATCCAGGATGATGACATCCACGTCATGGGCATCCAGGAATTCCAAGGCCTTGTAGCCGCTTTCCACCCCGGTGACCTCAATCTTTCTCGCCTTCAGGCGCTTGAGAATGGTCTCCAGGAAGTCCTGTTCATCATCCACAACCAACATCTTGAATTTTTCCATTACATCCGCCTCCTCGAGTCATCTCACCGGTAAATAAATGGTGAAGGTGGTGCCCTGGCCTTCCTCGCTGGCCACCAGGATCCTGCCGCCCAACTTTTCTATGATGCTGTAAGAAATGGATAAACCCAGGCCGGTGCCCTTGCCCACCTCCTTGGTAGTGAAGAAGGGGTCGAAGATTTTTTGTAACACATCTTTGGGCATCCCGGGGCCATTATCGTGGACCTCAATGCATATTTCGTTATTCCTTTGGCTCAATCTGGTATTGATGGTGATCTCCCCGTCCTTGCCGATGGCGTCGATGGCATTGTTGATGATGTTCAGGAACACCTGCTGCATCTGGGACTGGTCGGTGGTGGTCAACGGCAGGTCCGGGGCGTAATTCGTCTGGATATCGATGTTGCGGTAGCGGGCTTCGTTTTCTAAAAAGTCGATGCTTTCATCCAATACGGTGTTGATGTTGACCCGTTCGGTTAACGGCTCCATGCGCCGGGCAAACCCCAGCAGGCGGTGGGTGACGGTCTTGGCCCGCACCACATGATACTCGATTCTGTTCACCGCATCCGACAGTTCCTGGAAGTTCTCGCTTTGGGCCACATCCTCCATGCTCAGCAGGTCCTTCATCCAACCCGCCTTCTCGCCGATCACCGCCAGGGGGTTGTTGATTTCATGGGCAATGCCCGCCGCCATCTTGCCCAGGGCCGCCATCTTGCTGGACTGCATGGCCACTTCATCGCTGGCGGCTTTTTTCCGTTCCATCCGCTCCAGTTCCTTCATCATCGCCCGGGTGGTGAAGTAGGCCCCGATGATGATGAGCACCACGCCCCCCAGGGCGATTAAGGCCGCCAGAAATCTGGCCTGGAGCAGCGGCGTCAGTTCCTCGGTGGGGGCTTCCCGGATGACCAGGACCCACCTTTTCAGCTTGACGATGCTGGTGGCAAAGAGGGAGGTCTCGCCGCCGAAGTCAATCTCCTCCACCATGGTGCCGGTGGCTGCGGCGAAGTCGGGAGCCTTGGGGGGCTCCATGACCTTGCCGCCGAAGCGCGGCATGGTCTGCAGGACGTTTTCCCGGTTGACGATGAAGGCGTCGCCTTTTTTGCCGATCCAGGCGGCCCGGACAATATTATCGATAATGTCCGAATCGATGGTGGCCCTGAGCACCCAACTCCGGTTCTTCTCCCGCACCATGACGGCAATGATGAAATGGGGAATTTTCCTGAACCCTAAAAAAACATCACTGACATAAACCCCGGTGACCATAACCTCATTAAACCAGGTCTCATCCTTGTAATTTACTTTTTTCAGGATGCTGTAATGGGGTCCCACATAGGCCAGATGGTTGCCGTCCTCGTCGATGACCCCCAGGTCCAAAAATGATTTGGAGCGGGTCTGGATGATATTGAAAACCCGGTTTAAATAATCTTCGTTCTGCAACTGTACCAGAGATTGCGTATTCGCCAGACCGGTAAGCTGCGAAATCCGTTCCTCCAGAAAGAGGTCAATGGAACTGACTCGATTTTCCGCCAGGGTCTTCATATTATCCATGATTTTGGCGGTATAGGAGACGCTGAACTGGTGGTAAATCACCCCGCCCAGGATAAAGAGCGGCACCACCGCGAAACATACGGTGGCGAGAATAATGTCCCACCATAATTTCTTGTATTGTTGCGCTTCCATCAGTGCCTCTTCAGGTAAAACGATACCCAAGAGCAGTCAAAAACTATTACTTGTCATTCTGAGCGAAGCGAAGAATCTCTCTTTTTGAGCCATTGAGATTCTTCACTCCGCTGCGCTCCGTTCAGAATGAGATGAATATTCACTGTTTTTTGACTGCAACTTCGTCCGTGATCCATGACCAGCGCAGTAGTCCTTACGGCAGATCTTTCCTTGGCCCGGCTGGCTCCACAAATTTTGGACGTACTGCATCGCTGCTATCCTAAGCAATGGTCGTTCCAAACGCAGCAGCCCGCCTGAATCAAGATAACTGCTTAAATTATTGAGGAAAAACCGCCAAGAACCCATGACTGGGAGTCCAGCGGCCACCTGCATCTGTCAACATTTTTTCCAGGCTGTAAAGGGGCGGTCACATCGGTAACTCTTTTTGTTATAATTAATCGTATCTTAATGTGAGTATCGGAATGATGTCAAGGAAAGATCGGGCGATAGTGCGGCGCGCCGATTCCCCTTGAATCTCCCGGCACTCTGGGCTAAAGTGTTAAGAGACGGTAACTTTTCGGCGCCGGGGGGTTGATCCGGCCGCACCCTGTGAAAGCGAGATGTTCATGAAGCGTTACGACGACCCCAAGTGGGTCCAAAGCATGCAGTTGAGCCTCGACCACAATTATGCCATGGCCGAATTCCTGGGAGCGGGAGGTCTTACCGAAGCGGACCTGCAAGGCTTAGCTCCCCGGCTGAAGGCGTTTCATCAATCCCTGGCCAGCCAGCGGGAGGGCGGCCAACTGGGTTTCATGGAGTTGCCCTATCAGACCCAGGTCGTCAAAGAGGTGCGCCAGGTTGCCAAACCGCTGCTGGAGTGGTGCTGGGATTTGGTGGTGCTGGGAATCGGGGGCTCGGCGTTGGGAGCCCGGGCCTTGCATCAGGCCTTGTGCCATCCCCAACACAACAAGTTTCCCATGGCTCGCCGCCACCTGAAGCTGGGACTCTGGGTCGCCGACAACGTTGACCCCGACTACCTGTATGGCTTGCTGGACGGCCTGGATATGCGCCGCACCGCCTTCAACGTCATCAGCAAATCCGGCAATACCGCCGAAACCCTGGCCCAGTTCCTGTGGATGTACAAGCTGTTAAAGGGCCGGGTGGGAGAGGCTAAGGCCCGGGAGCGCCTGGTCATTACCACCGACCCGGAAAAGGGGCCGCTCCGGGACCTGGCGGCTAAAGAACGCCTGCCGTCCCTGGCCGTTCCCCCCAACGTCGGGGGCCGCTTCTCGGTACTCTCGGCGGTGGGGCTCTTGCCGGCGGTGCTGGCCGGCATTGAGGTGGAAGAACTCCTGGCCGGGGCCCGGTTCATGGATCAGCGCCTGAAAGACGCCGATGTGGACCACAACCCGGCCTATCGCCTGGCGGCGCTGTTCTACCTCTTTGCTACCGCCAAAGCCCGGCCCACCCTGGTGTTCATGCCCTACGCCAGCACCCTGGCCGGGATGGCGGATTGGTTCTGCCAGCTCTGGGCCGAGAGCCTGGGAAAGGCCCATGATCTCCAGGGCAACGCCGTTAACGCCGGTAGTACCCCGGTCCGGGCGTTGGGGACTACCGATCAGCATTCCCAATTGCAGCTTTACATGGAGGGGCCGCCCGACAAGCTGATCGCCTTGGTGGCCGTGGATAACTTCAAGCACCAACTTGAAATCCCGGACCTGTATCCCGACCAGGAAGCCCTGAGCTATCTGGGGGGGCACTCCATCAACGAGCTGCTCCGGGTCGAGCGGCAGGCCACCGCCTTTAATCTCATGAAGGCTGGCCGGCCCAATCTGACTTTGCACCTGCCGGAGATCAATCCCTTTACCATCGGGCAATTAATCTACCTCCTGGAAATAGTGACGGTGGCGGCAGCTTCCCTCTTCGGGGTCAACGCCTTTGATCAGCCGGGAGTGGAGGGGGGCAAACAAACTACCTATGGCCTCATGGGTCGACGGGGGTTCGAAAACTATCAGCGGGAATGCGCCGAAGCTCCGCCGGCTTTGGAGAAATACCGGATTGCCTGAACCAACATGAAGCGCCTGAAACTCACGAGCTCCTGGTGGCGTCCGGGGAAAGACCTGGACACTTTCGGTTTGGTCAAATTTTTCTCCTTGCCCGGGTTTGTGGTCATTTTGGTGTTTACCGTCATCCTGACGGTGCTCCTGACCCTCCGGGCCCAGCAGATGGCCCTGAAGAAGAATGAAGACTACCTGATCCTGTTGGCCGCCAACCTGAACCATCAAATCTACCAGCAATTCGTTCTGCCCACCGCCTTCGAGAAGGGCGGACGCATCACCCTGTCGGACCCGGAGCAATCCCAGCGCTTGGACCTGGTGGTTCGAACCACCATCCATGGCTTTCACGTCGAGCAACTGAACCAGTACGATCAGGAGGGGGTGTTCTCGTACAGCACCGCCCAAGTGCCCCTGGGGAAAAAATCCGACGATGTCGTAGGGGTGCAACGGGCACTGGCCGGGGAGAACTACTTCGAGTTGCCCGGCTACAACACCTTCTGGAGCATCTTCTGGCCCGGCAGTTACCAGCGCCAGACCCTCAAGGCGTTCATCCCTTTCCGGCTGGAGGACAAGATCATCCCCCAGACCGGCCCGGTGGTGGGGGTCATTGAGATTGACCAGAATATCTCCGGGGACCTGGCCGAAATCGCCAACACCCGGCTGATCATTCTGATCACCCTGGTGGTGATCATGGGCCTGTTATTCCTGGTCCTGCGGCAAATCGTCAAAAAAGCCGGGACCATCCTGGAGAGGCGCCAGGAGGAGCAGCGCCGCCTGGAAGCCCAACTCCACCAGTCGGAGCGCCTGGCGGCCCTGGGGGAGATGACCGCCGGGGTGGCCCACGAGGTCCGCAATCCGTTGGGGATCATCAGTTCCACCGCCGAGCTTCTCCAAGAACGGCTGGCCCGCTATGAACCTCAAAATCGCCTGGCCCAGATCATCGTGGAAGAGTCCAACCGCCTCAATGAGAAGGTGACGGAATTCTTGGATTTCGCCCGGCCCCGGGTCCCCAACCTCCGCCCCTGCGATCTGGAGGCGGCCGTAAACCGGGGCCTGGAATTGCTGGCCCCGGAGATCGACCGCCTGGGGATTAAGGTCACCCGGGAATTTCAGCTTAACGGCCGGCCCCTCATGGTTGACCAGGACCTGTTGCACCAGGCCTTCTTGAATATTCTCCTCAATGCCATCCAGGCCATGCCCCAAGGCGGTCAACTAACCGTGTCCGTTATGCCCGGTCCGGACGGTCAGGGGGGAGAAATCCGTTTCCAGGATGACGGCGAAGGCATCGACCCCGAGACCTTGAATAAGATCCTCAACCCCTTTTTCACCACCAAGGAAAAAGGCAGCGGCCTGGGACTGCCCATCGTCAAAAGCATTATCCAGGCGCATCAGGGGAGCTTGGAGATCAGCAGCGCCCCGGGAACCGGCACCACGGTAACCATCACCCTCCCCGCCCTGGAGCTGGAAAAAGTGAGTTAACGGTTGCGGCCCTGGACAGTTTGCTGTCCGGCCCCTTGATAAGCGAGTCCAGAACATCATGGATACCATTTTAGTCGTTGATGACGAAAGCAATTATCTCACCGTCATGGAGACTCTGCTGGGGGAGGCCGGCTATGAGGTCCTGACCGCCCCCAGCGCCATTGAGGCCTTGAAGATCAGCGCCGCCGCCGATCTGGACCTCGTCCTCACCGACATGAAGATGCCCAAGATGACCGGCATCGAACTCCTGGACAAATTGCAGCACCTCCAGCCGGACCTGCCGGTGATCATCATGACCGCCTTCGGCACGGTGGAAAAAGCGGTCTCGGCCATGAAAAAAGGCGCCTTCGATTACATCCTCAAGCCCTTCAAGAACGAAGAAATCATGGTGACCATCGCCAAGGCCTTGAAACACCGCCACCTGATCCTTACCAACCGCCTGCTGAACCAGGAATTGGAAAAAAAGTACGGCTTTCCCAACATTGTGGGCGAGTCCAAGGTCATGGAGGAAATCCTCGCCCTGGTGAAAAGGGTGGCTGGGTCTCGGGCCACGGTCCTGATTACCGGCGAGAGCGGCACCGGCAAGGAACTCATCGCCCGGGCCATCCACCAGTGCAGCAACCGGGCCGCCAAAAGCTTCATTTCGGTCAACTGCGGCGCCTTGACCGAAACCCTGCTGGAGAGCGAACTCTTCGGCCATGAGCGGGGCGCTTTCACCCACGCCGTGGCCATGCGCAAGGGCCGGTTCGAACTGGCCGACGGCGGCACCCTGTTTATGGATGAAGTGGCGGAAATGTCCCAGGGCCTCCAGGTCAAGCTCCTCAGGGTGCTCCAGGAGATGGAATTCGAGCGGGTGGGCGGTGTCCGCACCATCAAGGTGGATGTCCGGGTGGTGGCGGCCTCCAACCGGGACCTGAAAGAGGAGGTGGAGGCGGGGCGCTTCCGGGAGGACCTGTTCTATCGCCTCAACGTGGTCCACCTCCACCTGCCGCCCCTGCGCCAGCGCCAGGAAGACATCCCCCTGCTGGCGGCCCATTTCATCAAGAAGTATGTCCAGGAAAACCTCCGGGACAAGACCCGCATCACCCCCGAAGCCCTGCAGGTGCTGATCCACTACGCCTGGCCGGGCAACGTCCGGGAGTTGGAAAACGTCATGGAGCGGGCGGTCATCCTGTGCAGCAACAGCACCATCAGCCCCCAGGACCTGCCCGGGGAGCTGGCTCCGGCCCCGGCCGAGTCCCAGCTGGATATCGACCGCTTCATCCCCCTGAACACCCCGCTGCCCGAGGCCCTGGATAGCATTGAGGAGCAGATGATCCGCCGGGCCCTGGAAAAAAGCGGCCAGGTCCAGGTCCGGGCCGCGGAACTCCTGGGCATCACCAAGAGTTTGTTGCAGTACAAGCTGAAGAAGTATCATTTGACCACCTGACGTGGGTTGCCCCATGCTCATAAAAGCTTAAATTTATAGCTCTCTTCTCCTGGAAAATGAAAGAATTATTTATGGAAATGGATAAATTATTGCCATTATTTGCCGGATTATTCGGTGCATTATTAGGTGCTGGAGCATCAATTATTACAACCTATATACAGAATAACGCCCAGAACAAAAGAGAGAGAATGAAGATTGTATCACAATTAGCTATGGATGATTTTAAATTATCAATAGAACGTGCAAGAGATTGCGCGAAAACTATGGGTACAAGTATAAGTATGGCTCCTGCAGTTTGCTATGTGCATTTTTATTTAAACATTTTAAACTTATTAGAAGCAGGAGAATTAAATGAATACACGATAATAAAGACAATAAAGGAGAATAAAAGGATTCTTGATGCAATAGAAGGCTTGAAAGAAGAAAATTAATTAATTGATATCTTAAGATAGGACATAATTTATGAAAATATTTTCCATTTCGATCTTATGTTTAGTCTTATATTCATTCATTTGTAATACTGTAAATTCACAAACTTTCAATGAGGAAAAAGAAGCCGCTGAAAAAGGCATTGCCGAGGCACAATTTAATCTTGCGCTCATGTATGCTAAAGGCCAAGGTGTAAATCAGGATTTTACTAAGGCTAAATTATGGTTTGAAAAAGCCGCCGCCCAGGGGCTTCCCCAGGCGCAAACTTGCCTTGGGACTTTGTATGCTCAAGGCCAAGGCGTAAAACAAGACTTCGCTAAGGCTAAATCATGGTTTGAAAAAGCTGCCACCCAGGGATTTGCCGATGCGCAAACTTGCCTTGGGACTTTGTATGCTCAAGGCCAAGGTGTAAAGCAGGACTTTACTAAAGCTAAATCATGGTTTGAAAAAGCTGCCGCCCAGGGAGAGCGATTAGGTAAGGCGCACTTTAATCTCGGGGTCTTATATTACGAAGGCCTTGGCGTAAAGCAGGACTTTGCTAAGGCTAAATTCTGGTTTGAAGAATCGGCTAAAAAAGGCAACGCCGAGGCACAATATAATCTTGGGATCATATATGCCGAAGGCCAAGGCGTAAAGCAGAACCTTGCTAAGGCTAAAGCATGGCTCGAAAAAGCCGCAGAAAAAGGCAATCCCGAGGCACAGGAAGCAATTAAAAAATTCCCCAATAATTAATACTTGGGAAATCTAATTATTTATATTTACGGCGGCCATAGGCCGCCCTATAGTCGGTGGCACAGGCTTCCAGCCTGTGCTTCATTCTGGAGGCCCTTTGAAACCCGAACAATTCCCCGACGACATCCGGCCCCACCTCATCCCCGCGCCTGACGGGGAGATGGTTTACCGCTGCCTGGAGTGCGGCGCTGAATTTGCCATTACCGAACTGCTCTACACCTGTCCCCGGTGCCGGGGTTTGTTCATGCTGGAGGATAAAAACGCGGCGCGGCTGGCCGAGCGCGACGGGTCCTTCTGGCGGCGGCTGTTCGATTACCGGCGTATGCTTAACCTCCCGGCCCTGAGCGGCATTTTCCGGTACTACGAACTCATTGCCCCGGTGATCCCGCTCACGGACATCATCTACCTGGGCGAAGGGCACACCCCCCAGGTGGCGGCCAACCCCGAGCTCCGGTCCGAAGTGGGCCTGCCGTTTTATTTCAAGAACGACGGCCAAAACCCCAGCGCCTCCTTCAAGGACCGGGGCATGGCCGCGGCCTTGAGCTACCTGAACTTTCTGGTGCAGCAGCCCGGCGCCGGCCGCGTGCTCTCCATCTGCGCCTCCACCGGCGACACCTCGGCCTCGGCGGCGCTTTATTCGTCCTACTTAGGGGAAAAGGTGGCCTCGGCGGTGATCCTGCCCCACGGCAAGGTCACACCCCAGCAGTTGGCCCAGCCCCTGGGCAGCGGCGCCCAGGTCCTGGAGATCCCCGGCGTCTTCGACGACTGCATGAAGGTGGTGGAGTCCCTGGCGGACAACTACCAGGTGGCCCTGCTCAATTCCAAAAACTCCTGGCGCATCCGGGGCCAGGAGTCTTATGCGTATGAGATCGCCCAGACGTTTGACTATGACCTGGCGAAAAAAGCCGTGGTGGCGCCCATCGGCAACGCCGGCAACATCACCGCCATCATGGGCGGGTTTCTGCGCCTCCACGACCTGAAGATTATCGAAACCCTGCCCCGGGTCATCGGGGTCCAGTCCCGCCACGCCGACCCGGTGTTCCGCTACTACCTGGAGCCCGATAAAAACAAACGGGTCTTTGTGCCGGTGACGGTGCAGCCGTCCGTGGCCCAGGCCGCCATGATCGGCAACCCGGTGTCCATGCCCCGGGTGATCCGCCTGGCGGAGGAATACCACCGCCGGGCCGGGGCCGGGGCGGTGGCGGTGGTCCAGGTGAGCGAGCAGGAGATCATGGACTCCATGCTCCTGGCCAACCGCCACGGCCATATCGCTTGCACCCAGGGGGGCGAATCCCTGGCCGGCCTCCGGGCGGCCCTGGCGGCCGGTTTGCTGGACCGGGACGAAACCCCGGTGCTGGACGCCACCGCCCACCACCTGAAATTCATCGGCTTCCAGCAGATGTACTTCGAAGACGCCTTCCCGCCGGAATTCGAAGTGACCCCCAAGGCCGCCTACCGGAACCGGCCCCGGCTGCTTACCCCCAAAACCGATAGGCCGGAGGAGAAGACCGCCGACCTGGCCGGGCAGATCGCCGCCTTGCTGAAGTTGACGCCAAAAGCTTAGCAGGGGTTGCCTCACCGTTGCCGGATTCTTATCTTTTCTTAACCTGGAAATCATCCCCACAGGAGGAAAAGATGCATAAGACCAAGTTAGGGGTCATGGTGATGGTGGTAAGTCTGATGGTGGCGTTTTCCTGGGCCTGTTCGTCTGCCGCGGAATCGCCGCGGATTGATAAGGAGACCGTGAAAGGTTGGCTCGCCAACCCCCAGGTGATCATAGTAGACGTCAGGGCCGGCGGTGACTGGCAGGACAGCACGACCAAGATTAAAGGCGCCGTCCGTCAAGATCCCAAGGCGGTGCAAACCTGGGCTGCCAGTCTCCCCAAGGAGAAAAAAATCGTCCTCTACTGCGCCTGAAAGAACGAAGGCACCAGCGCCAGTGTGGCGCAGGACTTGCTGAAGATGGGCTTTCCTCAGGTGTGGGCTTTGAAAGGCGGATGGGTGGAATGGGACAAGGCCGGATATCCCACCGAGCCTAAATAAAGGTAGTCATTTCAGGGGAGAAGCAAGGAGAAAAATTTTTTCATTATTCTATTCGAGAGGTCTGTCAAGGGTGCGTCTTACGCACCATCACTCCAGTTGAGTGGCGGGCGGGGACGCCCGCCCTACGTGACTCTCCATAATTTATGGGTGGGCCACAAGCCCATGAATGATTGCCTTGAAAAGTCTGTCGTAGCGTCTCACGCACCATCAATCAGCGGAACCGGCGGGCAGTGCCCGCCCTACATATAGCTACATATAGCGACGAAAGGAGACCTTATGGCAATAACGGTAGGCATGACCCAGGAGATGCGGCTCAAGACCGGGCCGGAGCATACCGCCCAAAAATTTTTCCCCAAAGTCCCCGACGTCTTCGGCACCCCCTTTCTGGGCGGGTTGTTCGAAGGGGTGAGCGCCGCTTTGATGGCCCCTCACCTGGGGGACGGCGAAACCTCGGTGGGGATCTCCATGAACCTGAAGCATACCGCCCCCACCCCCTTAGGCATGGAAGTGCGGGCCGTCACCGAGGTCACCCAGGTGGAAGGCAAAAAGATCACCTTCAAGGTGGAGGGGTTTGACGAAAAAGAAAAGATTGGCGAGGCTGTCCACGAGCGTTTTATAATTAATGAAGCGAAGTTTAATCAGCGGGTGGAGGGCAAAAAAAGCTGAGCTCTGGCAAAAATTCTTTGGATTTTCCTTACGACCTGGTGACCCTGGGGCATTTTGAGGCCGGCGGCGGCTGGGAGGCGCAGATTCGCCAGTACGTCCGCAAAAAGTATCGCCAGGACCTGGCGGGGTTGGCCGACCTTGACCCCCAGACCCTGGCGGCGCTCTTCCGGGGGGAACTGGCGCCCGGCCGCCCCTACGCCACCATCCAGTGGGTGCTGCGGGTGGCGCCCTTCCGCCCCCTGGAACTCTTCCTGCTCTTCGACCAGGACCCGGAGTTCGGGACCGACCTCAGGGTCTTTTATGCCCGGAAAAGCCTGGTGGTCCCCACCGAGGACGCCTACGTCTTTGCCTGGGATTATGTGGCCCTGCTGGCCCGCTATGGCCGGGGGCAGTTTCCCCTGACGAATGCCGGTCCCGGTCCGGAGTGGCTGCGGTTCGGGGATTTTGCCCCGGACGGGGCGAGCCCCATGCAGGACGTATCCCTGGGAGCCCGGGAGGAAATCCTGGAAAGGGTGACCCCCGAGGTGGTGGAGGTGGCCGTGCGGCGGATGGATTGCGGGACTTTCGCCCAGGGCGGCGGGTCCTGGGAGGTGGCTTGGCCCCTGTTGGGCGACCTGTCCTTTCGGTTCCGCTACGGCCCGGCCGGCTCGGAGATGGCCTTTGACAGCCATGGGGCCCGGAAGTACAGCCCGGAATTTCTCATGAGCCTGACCTGGCTGTATATCAATGGACTCCTGAGGGAGTGTCGCCAGGTGGACGACACCCTCCCGAAGCTGTCCGCCTATTTTTGACCGGATGAAATGCGTTTATTGCCATAAAGCCAGTATTGTCATCAAACCTACGTGAAGCGGGATAGAAATCGGCTGCCCGGGGTGCGGCCGCGTCTATTCGGCTGACGAGATCAAAAAATTGATCCGGCAACATCAACTCGCCAGCCTGGGGAGAGCCGCAAAGCCCCAGCCGGTCAAATAATGAGGTCCCATGAGTGCTCAACTGAAAGATTTGACCCGCATGAACCAGCCGAGCCCGGCCCGGTCGGCTATGGTCAAGGTCAGCTACGGAGTTCATAATTTGGAGGCAGCCATTGCCGGCAAATCCGTCAGCGAGGTGCGCCAGTCTCTGAAAGAGCCGTTGAACATCGATCCCCGGGCTCTGGCCCTGGTGAACAGCCGGGACGTGGCGGCCTCGTATATCCTGCAGCAGGGCGACCAACTGGAGTTCGTGCGCCTGGCGGGGGAAAAGGGTGGGGACGGCGTTGGTGGGGCTGCCTGACTGTCTCAGACAAAGTTGCAGTCAAAAGACTTAATGAATATTTACGTCATTCTGAACGCAGCGCAGCGGAGTGAAGAATCTCGGCGGGGCAAAAGGAGAGATTCTTCGCTGCGCTCAGAATGACAAATAATAGCTGTTTGATTGCTCATGAGTATCAGCACCCATGGCTCATAACCCGGACCCGGGCGCCAGGTGCGATCAGATAGCTTTGAAACCCGGCCCGCGGCAGGCTGACTCTCTCAATCCAAAGGAAAGGATATCACGATGAATTATAGCGCTGACCAACTCAAGGAAAAAATTCACAGCTTTCACCCCGAACTGGCCCAGAAGGGGGTAAGTTTGAGCGTCGACTGGGATGCGGCCGGCAAGCGTTTCGCCCTCAAGCTCGGCAAGGCCGGGGAAGAGGTGGGGGCTTATTTGGACCAGAAAGACGCCGACGAGTGCATGGCCGGCAAGAAGTGCCTCAACCTGGCGGTGCTGGCAACCCAGTTACTGGCCGAACTGGAAGATTTGATCACCCCGCGCAAGCCGGGTTAAGCTGTCCGTGCGGCCCTATGGGTCCCTATAAAAGCCGGGGAAAGCGACCGGCGTGAGGCGGTGATTTGCGGCTCTATCCCCCCTGACCACCCGGATGGCGGGCCGGTTGGGGCGGGGAGGGATGTGCTGCGCCTTTGACAAGCTCAGCCAAAAAAGATATATTTGGGGTTACGCCGGGATTAAGAAGCAACCAGGTTGCCATTCCCGGCGACCACAATTAACGGAGACCGTCTATGGCCCGGGTTACTATTGAGGACTGCTTGGAACAAGTACCGACTCGCTTCGGCCTGATCCACCTGGCGGCCAAGCGGGTGCGCCAGATCTATCGCGGGGCGCCGGTTTTGGTCAAAGGGGACAATAAAGAGATCGTCATGGCCCTGCGGGAGATCGCCGCCGCCAAAATCGTGCCCACCACCCCCCTGAAAGCCCTGCCGGAACCCGAAGAAGAATAATCTCGACCATCACGCCCGGACCTGCCGTTGCCGCCCCTGAGGTTGCCGGGGCTGTGGCGCGCCTTGGTGGGTTGTAGCTTTTGCCAAAAGTTGTTTCCGCTCAGGGAAGCCTGATAATCCCCCCTGCCCCCTTTAAAAAAGGGGGAAAACTACAAGGAATTGTTGGAAAAGTCCCCTTTTGGAAAAGTGGGATTTAGGGGGATTTGAGAACCTCCAAGGGGAAAGAATTTTTGGCAAACCCTCTAGGTCCCCCCTTGTATGCGGTTTGATGACACATCGGGATTATATTCTATCCCGGCAGGGTACCCGCGCCGGCGCTGCCCCAGCAGAGAACCGGACCGCTGGCCTCCGGGGCGGCATCCGGCCCCCAGACCTCCAGATCCCCATACCAAACTTCAGGCAAGGGCCAGCCGGCCACGACGTCATGATCAACAAATTCCTGCAGTTCTCGAGAGGCATCCTCAAGCTCCTGGTTATCGGCCCCGGCCGTGAGCAGGGCTTCCAGGAGCTCCACAAACTTCTCCTGCCAGGGCGGCCGGCCGGATTCGCCGGCCACCTGCAACCACTCGGCTTGATTACGGCAGCCGGGGAGGGATAGCTGCACCTTTCGGAGGGAGGTCCATTCCGGCCAACCTTTCAACGTAAGGAACAGGGGCCGGGAGGCCCGGCCCAGGAGCAGGGGGACCGACTGGTCCGATGTCTGGGGGGCCATTACCCGACGCCAGAGGCGGTAGCGCAATTTGGCCAGTTCGGGGTCCACCGTTTCGGCGAGCCCGGAGACGGGTCCGTAGGAGGCCCGCTCGCTCCAGGGTTCCGGCTTGAGGATATCCTGCAGCCAGTCATTCCCCTGGTCCACCAGCAAGAAATGGGCTTCCTGATCGGCCTGCATTTTTTCCAGCTGCCAGGCCAGGGACCACGCATTGGGAGGGGGCGAGGGCGGCTCCGGGGCTTCGGCTTGCCCATAGCTGCGAATGGCCTGGAGCAGATTATCCCCCGTCTCCTCCTGGTCCCGGCGGTAATCTGCGAAGGCCTGCCACTGGCGCAGGTCTCCGGGGTTATAGTGCTGCAACTCCCGGGGGTGGACCTCGGCTTCCGAGGGCAACGGCATCCCCTGGTAAGGCAGCTGTTCAGGCCACCCCGGAATGACTCCCACCTTCAAATCAGGAAAGTACAGCGGTAAGGTCCAGAATTCTTCCCGCCACGGCAGGATTACCGGAAAGGCGACGATGTGCCAGGCTGATCCCATAAGCGCCTCCACCTGAATATGTTTCGCATAATGAATGGGAGCCTGCAGCCGGGCAAGCCCGCTTCACTTTTATTGCACCCGATAGGGTCTTCTTATTACCTATACATATCCCAGGAGGCGCCGGGATACAAGGGGAGGCGCCGGGCGCGGGTGAATTTCGAGGCTGGCAGGGGCTGGTTCCATGGTCTCATACCAAGTTGCGATCTAACAAGTAATATTAAGGTATGGAAAATTTGTCATCGAACGAAGTTTATCCGGGTCTTTGGCGAGATCATTCAAACCGCGACAGAGATTGTCTTCTACCTCATCCAGATCCCGGCATGCCTTGTTGGCAAAATTCTTCTCCCTCAATTCCTCCCAAATATGTTCGGCAGGGTTTAACTCCGGACTTCGAGGGGGCAGCTTAATTAGCCTCATATTTTCAGGCACTGTTAATTTCTGAGATACATGCCAGCCAGCCTGATCTACCAGCATGAGGATAAAATAATTCGAAAAATCCTCCGCCACCTGTCTTAAGAAGATGTCCATCATCTCTGTATTGGCCCAGGGCAAGATCAGGGAAGTCATTCTTCCCAAGGCCGGACAAACTGCCGTGAACACATATAAATAAGTTCTAATGACCTGCCTGGGTGCTTGCGGCCTCGCTCCCTGAGGCGACCAGGCACGCCTGACATCACTGATACGGCCAAAGCGTCCCTCATCTTGAGCAAAGAGTAAAACCGGACGGTTATCTCCAGGGTCCCGGTCTTCCAGTTTTTCAGCAATAATTTCAGGAAGTTTTTTTAAAAGCCTCCTGCTCTGCTTTAACGGCATCCACGTGGAACGGTCGGGGCACCAGTTTCCGCCAGCCATGTCGTTTAAGCATCCTATAGACCGTGGTCTTATGGACTTTTTGCCCGATACGTCTTTCCAAGGCCACCTTGATCTCTGCAGCGGTAGCGATCTGACCGGTAAGAGCCGCTTGCCGGAATGATTCTAAAAACAAGGCCTCTTCGTCCCAGCTTAAATAGGAGCGGCGCCGTCCACCCTTCCCTGGCCCCCCCACCGCGTCCGGTCCCAAGCGATTATATCTGGAAACCAGATTGTGAACCGATTGCTCTGCAAGTCCTGTGTGCAAAGCAATTTCCCCGGCAGGCCGCGGATCAACCAGGGCATTCCAAATAACTAGCCATTTTTGCACCCGCCAAAATCCTACTGTTGCCTTGATCCTTTCCTGAATCTCTTCCTTGGAAAGGTGGGGGATGCTCTTGGTAATCTTTCCCATGACTGCCCCCTTGATAATTTTTGGAGCAGTCTATCATATTACTCATTAGAACGCAACTTGGTATCATACCAGGTTGGGCTCAGAAGGTAAGAAAAGCTTACGGTCTGTGGGGGCGCACCCGCGTGTGCGCCCAACCAGGGGGCGGACACATGGGTCCGCCCCTACACATGGTACGGGTGGCCGCGCTTGATGGTCATGGCCCGATAGAGCTGCTCCAGGAGAACGAGGCGGGAGAGCTCATGGGTCAGGGTGAGACGGGACAGGGCCAGGCGTTCCTGGGCGGCGCCCAGGGTTTCCGGGTCCAGTCCCAGATGGCCGCCGATGAGCAAGGCGAGGGGGCGGGCTTCCCGTTCCCGTTGGGTAAGCCAGGCGGCGAATTCTTCCGAGGTAAATTGGCGGCCTTGGGGGGTGAGGGCGATGGCTAAGGCCCGGGGCGGAATCTGGGCCCGGAGACGCTCGCCTTCCCGCAGCTTAACCGCGGCCGCAGTCAGGCCGGCGGCCTCTTTTTCTTCCCGGACACTTTTCAGCGTCAGGTGCAGGAAGGGTTGCAGGCGCTTCTGGTAGAAGGCCAGGCCTTCCTGGATGAAGGCTTCCCGGGTCTTGCCCACCATGAGGATGGTTACGTGGAGCATGTATGCAACTCCTTGGTTTTTAGGGCTGCAGCTCGGCGTGGCTTTTGATCGCGAGATCCTCCATATATTCCCAAACCATTGCCCCCTGCGACTATAAAACTTCTTCCCTTAAAGTTGGAGGATTCGCTGGCCCGATCCAATAAAAAACCCGATCATAATCGATTAGTTAATTTTAATTTTGCTCTTTATTTTTTTCTTTTGGATATTATAATGTTCACAATGTCCAACATAGGAGGAACTATGAAGAAATTCGTTCAGATTATGCTGGTCACCCTGTTGAGCCTGATGATGGCGGGCGTAGCCTTTGCGGCGACCCCCGGCAAAATGGACCTCAAGGTGGGTGAAGAGGTTTCCGTGTGCAACTGCGGCCCCAGCTGCCCCTGTCATACTATGTCCATGAAAGAGGGCGATTGCACCTGCGGTAATAAGATGGTCAAGGCCAAGGTGACCAAGGTCGACAAAGATATGACCTACGTTAAGGCGGAAGGCTGGGAAAAACCCCGGGGGTACAATACCCAGGGTAAATACATGTGCGCCTGCGGTCCGTCGTGCAACTGCGGCACCATCAGCCAGAACCCCGGCAAATGCGTCTGCGGCCATGACCTGAAGCCGGTTGACCTGAAGCCGGCGACATAGTTTGTCCTGACCTGGCGCTATTCTTCCTGCCAGAAAATGGGGGACCGGGGATAAACCCTGGCTCCCTAATTTTTTTCCAACAAGAGAAACCGGCTCTTGCCCGAGGCGATGCGGACGCCGTCGGCCGGGCGGATGACTTCGCCCTCGGCCAGGCGGCGGCTGCCGGTTTGGGTGTGGAGCACGCCCCGCACCAGGATTGGTTCATCGGGTTTAAGGGGGGCGTGGAAGCGTACCTCCAGGCTTAGGGTGAGGCCGGGGCCGGCGAAATGCCACACCGCGTGGGCCATCATCTCATCCAGCAGGGTGGCCAGAATGCCGCCGTGGATGACGCCGGCCCAGCCCTGGAACTCCCGGGGCAGCGCCAGCTCGGTTTCGGCCGCCATCTCGGCTTCCCGGTAGGTAACGGCGATCTTCAACCCCCGGGGATTGTCCCGGCCGCAGACAAAGCAGTAATTATCGGCGATGGGTGTGGTCATGACATACCAACAATTATTTCCTTACGGACACAGCGAAACCTGAAAAAATGGCTGATGTCGGTGGGGCGGCCGTCCCTGGCCGCCTCTGGCTGGCGGGCACAGAGGCCCGCCCCACCAAGCTATTTTCATATAAAAAAAGAGATTGTAGACCAGGGCCCCAGGATTCCCTGCCCCGCCCCCGTTCCGGGCTAGACCGCCAGGGGATCCATTTTTATGGGACCCAGCACCTCGCCCTGGGCCAGGCGGCGGCCCAGGTCCCGGGCCTCCTCCAGGACCTCCGGCCGTTCATCGATGGCCCCTTTTTCATCCACGCCCCGGACCAGGAGCTCGGCGGCATATCTGACATTAATGGCGTCGAAGAAATACTTGGCCACCAGGCGGGGGCCCACGAACAGCAGACGCCCCTTGGTGGCGCCGGTGCACAACAGCACTCCCTGGCGGTTGGCGCCGGGAAAATCGTTTTTGAGCACGTAGCGCCGGGCCCACAGGGCCTGGGTCCGGTCGATCATGGCCTTGGCCTGGGCCGAGAGGCTGTAAAAGAACACCGGCGACCCCAGGGCCACCACGTCGGCCTCCAACAGCTTGTCATACAGGCCCCGCATATCATCCTTAATAGGACAGGTGCCATCCTTGAAACAATGATATATTTCCAGGCAAGGGGAAATTTTCTGGTCCCGGATAAATATCTCTTCCACCAGCGCTCCGGCCTCCGCCGCCCCCTGGAGGAATGCCTTCATGAGGGTGTCGGAGTTCCCCTGCCGCCGGGGACTGCCAAAGATGCCCAAAACTTTCATAAGCCATCTCCTCGAGTTGATGAGTAACAATAGGAAAAACTACCGGGAGATGTCAAGCAGAGAGGTTTTTTCGTTGGTGAATTTCCGGTTTCCTTTTATCTTGGGAGAGGATTGCCGCCGTTGCCTTTGACGGCAGAAGAAGCGTGAGAACGGTGCGCAGTGCGCACCCTACACGGCTTGGGGGCGCCGGCATCTTGCCGTGCGGTGCACAGGCTGGAAGCCTGTGCCACCAAAGGCGGCGGGCGGGGACGCCCGCCCCACCAATTTTTCATAATTTTCGGGTGGGACGAAGGTTCATGAATGATTGTTCCCCGGCCTTTCGGCTCCCCTTCCGAGGTGTGGAGGCCGGATCTTAAGTGGGGTAAGTAACCCTTATAAAAAAATGGAAATAATGGAAATAATGGAATTAGTGGTATCCGTCCAAAACCGGGAATCTCTGGCCGCCGCCCTGGATAAGGGGGTGGGGGGAGTGGCGGCGCGCCTGCCCCGAAACCCGGATTCCCTGGTCTTCTCTGAACTCGCGGACTGGCGGGACGCTGCCCGGCAGCAAAAAGTCAGATTCTATCTCACCTGGGATTGGCTGATGCGGGAGCGGGAGCTGGCCGGGGCGCCGGATATGCTTGCCGCCGCAGCCCGGCTCGCCCCCGACGGCTTGCAGCTTCGGGACCTGGGCCTGATCCGGGAGGCGCGCCGGCGTTACCCCGGCCTCCCCCTCCAGGCCGCCGGCGCCTTCGGGGTCCGCAACTCTCCGGGAGTGCGGCTGGCCGCGACCCTGGGGTTTTCCCGGGTGGTGGTGGCCGGGCCTATCAGCCTGAAGGACCTGGCCTTGATGCGGCGCCAGACCGCTATGCCCCTGGCGGTTACCCTGGCGACTGGTTGTCAGGGGTATCCCGACCTGTGCCTCATGGAGGAGTATCTGGGGATGGGTTGTGACTCCTGTTGCCTGGCCCGGCCGGAAAACGCCGGGACGCTGATGGCCGCCCTGGAGACCCTTTCCGGCCTATGTCAGTTGGGGATCGAGGCGGTCCAGCTTCAGGGGGAGCTCTTTGCTCCCGCCGCCCTGGGCCAGGTGATCGGGCTTTGTCAGGCCGTGGCGGCGGCCGCCCCCATGGAGCGCCCTCGGATCCTGGCCGCGGCCCGGGAGGTGGTGGAGGCCTTTGGGGAGACCCTTCGGATGTCTCCGCCGGCCCCGGGCGCCCCTCCCGGCCCGCCGGTATACCCATTGCCGCCGGCACAGCGGGTGGCCCAAAGCTCCTCCCGGCCCGGTCTGCTGGGGCGGGGCCGCGTCTGGCTGGAGGTCCGGGATTACGCCGAGGCCGGGGCGCTGGCCCGGGAGTGGCGCGAGCCCCTGGTGCTGGGGCTGACTTCCGATACCTATGCCGCTTTTCTTAGAGAGCATCGTCAATGGGACCCCCGGCGGCTCATCTGGCGGCTGCCCCCGGCCATCCCGGAATCGGCCCTGGGGTTCTACCAGAAGGCCCTGGAAACCCTCCGGCAGGGCGGCTATCATCGCTTTGTGACCGGGGATTGGGGCGCAGTGGCCCTGGCGGGGGCGGCCGGGGACCAGGTCTTCGGCGACCAAACCCTGGGGGTGCGCAACTCCTGGTCCGTGGCCGCGAGCCGGGAGTTCAAGGTGACCCGGGTCTGCCTGCCACCGGGACACCGGTCCGATCACTGGCAGGAGATTCTGGCGGCGACGCCGTTCGGCAGTTTCTGGAGTTATCTCTACCGCTGCGCCGCCCTGGCCGTCTACCCCGGCGAAGCCGCGGCGATGA
>Ga0366818_10107_pt1 | contig 32023 bp, 23 predicted proteins | sample TotcelFGM3001N14_FD_207090 | JGI IMG/M metagenome (GOLD analysis project Ga0366818, IMG submission 207090) | Enriched cells from coal bed in the Powder River Basin, Montana, United States - Total cells FGM rep3 HSBNCT.FGM.300.1.N14 ...
CGGGAACATGGCCACTCCCGCCGACAGCGTGACGCTTTCCAGCACCTGACCCCGATGCAATACCGGAACCTTCGGGAATTCCCACCTGATTTCCTCGGCCCGCTGGCAGACAATCTCCTGAGAGGCTTCCGCCAGGATCAGAACAAATTCTTCTCCGCCATAGCGGCAGGCCACGTCTTCCCGGCGCACCCGTTCTCCCAGGAATTTTCCCAGGGTGCGGAGTAGGTTGTCTCCGGCTTCGTGGCCATAGGCATCATTGAAATGCTTGAAGTTGTCCAGGTCCAGCATGATAAGGCCCAGAGAGGCCCCCTTGCGGCGGCCCCGGTAAACCTCCCGCTCCAGGGTCTCTTCCAGGTAGCGCCGGTTAAACAGGCCGGTGAGGACGTCGTGGACCACCTGGTGGTGCAGCGTTTCTCTGAGTCGGATATTGGCCAGGGCCAGGGAGATGTGGTCGCCGACGGTCACCGCCAGAGTCTGGAACCGCTCAGCCCGCTCCCCGGTTAAACCGGCGAGGTCATGGACATGCAACATCCCCAGGATCTCGCCCTGGGCCAGCAAAGGCAGACATAAATAATCGCTTGGGTATCGGGGGGGCATATGCCCGCAACACATCTCCCGGCGCAGGCCGCCTCCCACGCTTACCCGTCCCCGACGGAGAGCCCAACAATCAGCCGGGGGAAAGACCGGTTCCCCGGCCAGGGCATCCCCCCAGGTGTTAACCGCTTCCATTAAATTCTTGGTGGGGTCCAGGATGAACAGAGCCCCTGACTTGGCCGGAAATAAGGCCCGGGCATACCGGGCAATAAGAGGATAGGCTTCATCCAGGGAGCGGCACGACTGGAGCTTTTCCGCCATGGCGTTGACCAGGGTGAGCTCACGGTTGCGTTTATCGGCTTCCTCTACCAAACCCCTAAGCATGGCATTCATGAGACTCAACTCGGCCATGGACTTCCTGGTTTCACTCAGGTCCCGGGCCACGCACACGCACCCCGTGCTCTTCCCGCCCTCATCCCGGAACAACCGGATGGACAGGCTAAAGGGGGCGATAGCCCCGTCCTTTTTCCGCATATCGATTTCATACCCCCGGATAAAACCATCCCGGCGCAACTGCCCCAGCATCTTGTCCAGGGCGGGTTTATCGGCGTAGAAATCGAAGGCCGTCAGGCCGGTGAGGCCCTCCGCACCATAGCCGAAGGCCTCTGCCGCCGCTTGATTCCATCTGGTGAAACGGCCGCGTCGGTCCACGATAGCGATGGGGTCCACCGAAGAAGCTATGGTATTTTCCAGGAAGGCGCAGGTGGTGCTGATTTCCTCCTCCGCCTGCTTGCGGGCGGTGATGTCCCGGAAACTCCAAACCCGGCCCACAATCTCCCCCTCCATCCGGTGAGGTTGAGAATAGCGCTCAAAAAACCGCCCATCCTTGAAATCAAGCACGTCATAGCTCTCTCTCTCCGAATGGAGGTACAACTCCTGTACTTTAGCGAGGAAAGCCTCCGGGGATTGCAACTGGTCCAAAACAAAGGCGAGGGCTTGCCGGTCATCACCGGTAGCCATAACTGAGGCCGGGAGGCGCCACAGACTCATGAACTTGCTGTTATAGCGGACGATCTTGCCTTGCCGGTCGACCACCAAAATGCCGTCAGTCGTGGATTCCAGGGTGCTGTGGAGCAGGGAAAGCGACTTTTTCAACTCCCTCTCGGCCTGTCGGCGGGCGGTGATATCCTCGAACAGGCAATGGGTCCTGAGGAACTTTCCCGGTTCGTTCCGGATGATCTTGCAATTAAAAGAAGTGACGATGGTAGCGCGGTCCCGGCGCACCATCTCCCACTCGAAGCCACCGATCTCCCCGTCGGCCTTAAGGCGGCTGAAACCTTCCCGAAAGAGGTCCTGAACGCCCGGCCGCAGAAAGGCGCCGAACCAGCGGCCCAGCACTTCCTCCCGGGTATAACCCATGAGGTCCAGCCAGGTCTGATTCACTTCGATAATGCGCCCGGCCTCGTCCAGGGACTGGTACCCCAGCGGCGCCTGATCAAAGAGCAGATGGAATTTTTCCATACTGCGGCGCAGGTCTTCTTCGGTTCGCTGGCGGGCCGTGCAGTCGCTGACCGCAGAGCGGCAATGGAAGGGAATCTTGCCCTTGGCGGGGACCGCAATACTTTCCAGCATCACATGCCGCGGCGCGCCCTCGGAGGCGGCTAACTGCACGGTGCAGAATTGTCGAGCCTGGGTGGCAAAGACCTTTTGCAGGTGAGCCCTGAACTCAGGCCGGTATGCCGGGACGACATGGGGCAAAAACGGGGTGCCCAGAAGTGAGCCCCGTTCCACCCCTAATAACCCGACGCCGGTGAGATTCGCCTCCAGGATTAACCCCTGCGGGGTGAAGGTAAAATAACCGATGGGGGCGGAGTCATAGAGTTCGGCATATTTGGCTAAAGCTGCCTCGGTTTCCCCCTGAGACTGGCGCAGCGCTTCGTTCTGTATGTCCAGCTCGATCTGGTTTATCTGCAGCTCCTGCACCAGCTTCTGGATCTCGGTCGGGGGTATCTTGTCCAGTTCCAAGCTGGATTTTTCCAGAAATTTTCTGGCCCGGGCCCGCAGAACCTCATCCGGTTTGGGGGCTGTTTTCTGTTTGGCCACGCTGGACCTCCTTTAACCGGGCCGTGAGGGCGCCGCGGCGCTCAGATAGCCAGGGAAACCAAAAGCTCTAAAGGTGGCGGCTTCCCTACCACCCACATTAATTTTATTCATCGGTATCGGTAGATTTTTTGTTAAATAGGGGGAAAATCTAGGGGCTGAAAAGTGGGATATGCATAATTTTTAAAAAAAATTACTTTTTTAAGTGAACTTATGCTATCATGCCGGCCATTGGAGGATTTAGTCCAAAGAAAAGAAATTTTGAAAGATTTTTTCTAGGGAAAGAGATATAATAAATAATTTTTGTATCTTAATGGTCAAAACTATGATATAATTTTAGCAGATAATTTTACAAGGTAATCTGCGGAGGGGAAAATGCTACCCAAAGTAACCCGCAAATGCCTGCGTTATCCGGTGGATTGGGAGGTTAAAACCTGCAATGGCCGTCCGGTGACGCAAACCTTCTTGCTGGATGTCAGCGCCATGGGCGCCAGGATCGAAGGCCCTCAACCCCTCTACCAACAGCGTCATGTTGAATTTACTTACTTAATGCCAAGGGATGGCAGGCAGAGAAGGCATACGGGGGTAGTCATGTGGATGCGCCCCTTGGGCCATAAACCAGGGCGCTACCAGATGGGGGTTGAGTTTCACCAACCAAACTGGTCCCTTGACCGGGAGTTTTGTACCGGCACGGTGCATTAACCGCTTTTCCCGGATAATTTACCACCATTCCCGTTAGAAAGATTCAGTCCGATGAAGGAGAAGAATAGTATATATGGGGGGTTTAAAGAACTGATCGGATGTTTTAATAGACAGGAAATGATAGTTAGAGTGTCCGGGGATTTGACCTGCGGTAGTGTGGGCGAGCCCCACCTAGTAAATTTTTCCCAAAAATTTAGCGCCCCTGAGATGGACGCACCGAATTCGGCCTACAACAGCTTATCCTTCACCAGGTATTCCATGGCCCGCTGGGCATAGGTGGCCATGGCGCTGATCATCCAGGTGAGGTGGGACTGGATGTCGGCGAACATGTTGGCGTCGGCCATGCCGATGAGCCCGGTCATCACCGTGCGCACCCGGATCATGTCGGGGTCGTTGATCTGGGCCTGTACCAGGTTGACTTCCTGCTCCAAACCCCGGAGAAAATCCACGAAGAGCCGGCCGGCCCCTTCCCGTTCCAGCCCCTCCATCTGGGTCACCGTGTGGAGCAGGCGGGATGCGAGCAAGAGTTCCGCCTTCACCCGGTCGGCAAAATGAAACGCCAGGATCGCCTCTCGCCGGTTGGCCGGAAAGCCTTCAGCCATATCGTCACCTCCTGTCAGGATGCCGTTTACCTTACCATATCTCACGCCGGGCCACAACCTGCGGCCTCTAGCGGGCCGCCCGGCGGCCAACCGCAGCCTTCCAGCCCCGTCGGCTGACCTGATATCAATGAGCAATCAAAAAACTATTGTTTGTCATTCTGAGCCCAGCGAAGAATCTCGTTTTTTAGCCTCCGAGATTCTTCACTCCGCTTCGCTCCGTTCAGAATGACATAAATATTCCATTGTCTTTTGACTGCAAGTTCATATGAGAGCGTTTGCCAAGAGTTCTTTCCACTTATCCCCTCTCCCCCCAGCGGGGGTGTTTGGACCGGGGAGAAGGGTAACAAACGTACGGGGACATAGGTAACGCTTTTTGGGTTTATGGGGTTAACAAAAAGCACACATTTTTTCTTTCCAGCCAGACGCCTTCCGGGCAGCAGGCAGGACACCCTCTTCACTCATGAGGCCGATTTCTTGGAAATGCTCTCCGGCTGGGGGGCGAAGTCGGGGCTGGAGGGAATGTTTTGCTTCTTCATCTTCTCCAGCAAGGTGGTACGGTTGAGGTGGAGAAGTTGCGCCGCCCGGCTTTTCACCCAACTGCTCTGGTCCAAGGCCTTGAGGATCAGGTCCCGCTCGAAGGCCTGGACCACATCGGTAAAATTGATGCCCCTCTCTGAAAATTCCGCCGTTTTCGCCTGAGGGGAGAGGACGAGTTGCTGAAATTTCTCGGGGAGGTCGGTTACCTCGATAACCTCGCCTTCGGTGAGAATGACCAGGCGTTCCATGAGGTTTTCCAGCTCCCGGACGTTCCCGGGCCAGGGGTGCTGCCGGATGAGGTCCATGGCCGCAGGGCTGAGCCGTTTGAGGGGCTTTTTCTTGGTCCGGCTGAATAACTGCAGAAAGTGTTGGGTGAGCAGCGGAATGTCGGAGACCCGCTCCCGGAGCGGCGGCACCCGGATGGGGATGACATTGAGGCGGTAATAGAGGTCTTCCCGGAACCGGTTCTGGCGCACCAGTTCTTCCAGGTCCCGGTTCGTGGCGGCGATTACCCGGATATCCACCCGGATGGTCTTGATGCCGCCGATTCTTTCAAACGAGTGGTCTTGCAGGACCCGGAGGATCTTGACCTGAAGGGCGGGGCTCATCTCCGAGATTTCGTCCAAAAAGATGCTGCCGCCGTTGGCCAGCTCAAAGCGGCCGATGCGGGTGCGGACGGCGTGGGTAAAGGCGCCCCGTTCGTGCCCAAAGAGTTCGCTTTCCAGGAGCTCTTCGGGAATGGCGGCGCAGTTGACCGGAATTAACGGGCCTTCCCGCCGGGGGCTGTTATAATGGATGGCGTGGGCGATGAGTTCTTTGCCGGTGCCGGATTCGCCCAGGATCAAGACGTTGCTATCGGTGTCCGCCACCTTGCGGATCAGGTCGAAGACCCGGGTGATGCCATCGCTGGTGCCCACCATGTTGGCGAAGCCGTACCGCCGGTGAAGCTGTTTCTTGAGGTGCAGATTTTCCCATTTCAGGCGCCGGTGTTCCAGGGCCCGGGCCACCACCAGACGAAGTTCGGTGGGATCCACGGGTTTGGTGAAGTAATCATAGGCCCCCTGGTGCATGGCCGACACCGCGTTAGCGATGGTGCCATAGCCGGTGATGATGATGCACGGGACCGCCGGCGCCTCCCGCTGGAGATATTTCAGCAGTTCCATGCCGTCCAAACCGGGTAAGGCCAGATCGCTCAGCACCAGATCAAAGGCTTGCTCTTTCAGGCGCAGCAAGCCGCTCTCCCCATCGGCGGCGGCAGTTACCTCATAGCCTTCCGCCTCCAGGATTTCCTGAAGGCTGTTGAGCAGGGCCGGATCATCATCCACCACCAGGATGGAGGCGTTATCCCGTTTCATTAATAATCTCCCTCAATTATTATAAAGATACCCCAAAGTGGTCCCTCTGTCAAATTAATGACGGGGGCGGAAACTGCCGATTAGTAAGGGGCGCGGGAAAAAGGTTGACTTCGAAAAAATATTATTGTTATGCTGTGGCAACCTTGGAGTGAGGAGAATCAGTGCTTGCAACTTTAGCTGTAGTTTTATGGGCTTATGGGATGTACGCCCTGTTTTCCTTTCTTTTTCATCGCCAGGGTGGATATGTCCGCAGTCGAAGCCGTTGGCTCAAGCTGAGCCGGCTTACCCTGTTGGCTGGGGTAACCGCCGGGGCGGGGCTTATTATCTGGTGTTGCCTCTACCCTGATAAGCATGACCAGCGGTTGAAACTCGCCGGTTTTCTCGGGACCGTGTATGCCGAGGGATGGCCGGACCGGGTGGATCACCTCAAATATCCGCCGCCGGTCAAAACCCCAAACCAGGGGTCATCAGAGCAGCCGGGATATGCCCTGTTGCATCCGGAGACGGCGGATAGTCAGATAGAACCGGAAAAGAAGCTTCCCAAACCCAGGCCGAACCGGGCTGCCTCCAAGCGGCCCGCCGCAGCCTCCCCGGATAAGGCCGGCAAGAGCGCCAAGGTTACGAAAGCTCCGGCCCCGCCGTCAAAGAAGGATAAATTGAGCTCCAAGAGCCACGCCAAGAAAAAGAACCGGTCCCCTGCCCCGAGCGGCAGGCAGGCCGATGCCGGTTAGCAGCCTGGGGGCCGCGGCCCGGCTCCAGGTTGACCCACTTCCGCTGTGATCCGCTACGTACCGATACACCCGAAAAGTTTTCCTTCCATTTCCTGGATGCGGCGCCTCCGGTTGCCGCCGCACCTCCCCCACTCGGGGTAACCAGTGCCCCAGGACTCAGCCAGCCAAACGGGAAAAATCGCCCGGGCCGCCGGGACGGTCAGCCTCGCGGTCCTCTTCAGCCGGATTTTGGGGCTGGTGCGGGAACAAGTCTTTGCCGGCCTCTTTGGCGCCGGCCTCGCCTTTGACGCCTACGTCGTCGCCTTCCGGATTCCCAACCTGCTGCGGGACCTGTTTGCCGAAGGCGCCTTGAGTTCCGCTTTCGTAACCGTGTTCACCGACTACGAGCAGCGCCTGGGGCAGGAGGAGACCTGGCGACTGGCCAATAACGTGGTCTTTTGCTTCACCCTGCTCCTGAGCCTGGTGGTCATGGCAGGCATCTGGCTTTCCCCGGATATCGTCGGGGTCATGGCGCCGGATTTCGGCACGGTCCCGGGAAAGCTGGAACTCACCACCCTGATGACCAGGATCATGTTTCCCTTCCTCATCCTGGTGTCCCTGGCGGCTCTGGCCATGGGAGTCCTCAACACCAAGGGCAAGTTTTTTGTCCCCTCGGTGGCCTCCAGTTTTTTCAATCTGGGCTCCGTCGTCGCCGGCGTGGGCCTTGCTCTGGCCGCCCCCAGGTTCGGGATGGCCCCCATCGTCGGCATGGCCTGGGGCACCCTGGTGGGGGGCTCTCTGCAACTGCTGTTCCAGTTGCCGCTGTTGTGGCGGGTGGGGTTCAGACTTAAGTTCGTCCTTAATCTCCGGGAACCGGGACTGCTGCGAATCTTCCGATTGATGCTCCCCGCGGTGGTGGGCCTCTCCGCCACCCAGATCAATATCTTCATCAACACCTTTTATGCCTCCAGTTGCGCCCAGGGCAGCGTCTCCTGGCTCAGTTACGCCTACCGGCTGTTCCACCTGCCCATGGGCCTGTTCGGCGTGGCCCTGATGGTGGCCACCTTGCCGGTGGTCTCCCGCCACGCCGCCAATCACGACCTGGCCGCCCTCCGGGAAGCCCTGCAATCTTCGCTGTCCCTGGCCATCCTGGTCACCCTGCCGGCGGCCTGCGGCCTGATCTTCCTGGCCCATCCCATCATCGAGCTCATTTATCAGCACGGCCAATTCACCGCGCTAGATACCCAACAGACGGCCGCCGCCCTGGCGCTCTACTCCCTGGGACTGATTGCCTTTGCCGCGGTCAAGATCATCGTGCCGGTTTATTATGCCCTGGACGACACCCGGATACCGGTGCTGGGCTCCTTCGTGGCCGTGGCCGCCAACCTCTTTATTATCCACCTCACCCTGGCCGCCCTGCAGCACCGCGCCATCGCCTTATCCACCTCTCTGAGCCTGATACTGAACTTTTTCTTCCTGGCGGCGGTGCTGTACCGCAAACTGTCCGGCTTCAAGGTGGGCGGGCTTATGCTCACGTTCATCAAAGTCGCCGGGGCCAGCGTGATTATGGGCCTGGCCGTATCCTGGCTCCATCCTCGCGCCATCGCCTGGCTGGGGTCGTCTCTGGCGGGAAAGACCCTGGGGCTGGCCGGGGTGATCGGCATCGGCATCAGCCTCTATGCCGCCCTGGTGTCACCATTGCGGATTCCGGAATTCCAGGAGTTGCTGCGGCACGTGCGCAGCAAGCTCAGGCGTTGAGGTTCGCCTTTCCCGGCGCCCTCCCCCGCCGTGGCCCCATGGACGCCGGTGATCAACCGGTTCCTCAACCATCTCGGGTTCCCGGGGTCGATGCCGCGACCCTAAGTGAGGAGGCTCTTTATGGACCCAGCCGGAAAGATCGGCCCCATTTTGAAACTGCTAAACGAGTATTACAGCGACGCCCACGTCACCCTGGACTTCACCAATCCCCTGGAGTTGCTGGTCGCCACGGTGCTTTCAGCCCAGTGCACCGATGTCCGGGTCAACCAGGTCACCCCGGCCATATTCAGCAAGTACCCCACTGCGGCTCACTATGCCGACGCTCCCCTTGAGGACCTGGAGCAGGCCATCTATACCACCGGTTTTTACCGTCAAAAGGCCAAGAGCCTCAAGGCCATCGGCCAGGCCCTGGTTTCGAATTTCGGCGGACAGGTGCCGGCTTCCCTGGATGACCTGGTAAAATTGCCGGGGATCGGCCGCAAGACCGCCAACGTTATCCTGGGCAACGCCTTCGGCATCCCGGGCCTGGTGGTGGACACCCACGTAAGCCGGGTTGCCCAGCGCCTGGGGATCACCCGCCAGAAGGACCCGATAAAGATTGAGTTCGACCTGATGCCCCTGGTGCCCCAAAAGCGCTGGGTGAAATTTTCCCATCAGATGATTGCGCATGGGCGGGGGATCTGCGCCGCCAAAAAACCTGACTGCCCCCACTGCCCCTTGCGGCCCTATTGCGATTACGGGGCCAAGGTTATGGGATCGGCGGCTTGACACGCCGATTGATTCATGGCATAAGACGGAAAAACAGGGGGAGGTCTGAAACCATGCTGAGGCAACGGCGGCTCAAACTGGCGGCGGTCCTGATGGCTATGGCGATGGCGGGAGGTTGCGCCGCGACCCTACTTATGGGGGTTGGGGGCTTGGCGGCCCTGGGGACGTATAAGTGGGTGGAAGGCACCATGGAAAAAGACTATCCCCGGACCATGAAGGAAACCTTTGACGCCGCCATGGAAGGGGCCAGAAAACTGAACTTAAAGATCACCTCGGAGCAGTACACCCCCTCGGAATCAAAAATCCTGGCCTCGACCCAGGACGGTACCGATGTCAAGGTTGAACTGCTTGCCCGGCCCAATGAAATCACCACCGTCAAGATTCGCTTCGGAATGATGGGCAACGCCGATTGGTCGGCCTACTACCACCGCCAGATCATGAAGATTTTGCGCATCCCGGACCAGCCGTAAAAGCCGCGGGCCGATAATGAGGGTGCAGATCGTGAGAGGGTCAAATTCCTAAACCCTGCCCCGGCCCCTTTTAAAATCAGCCGGGCCGGAAGGTGCACCTTCCGGCCCAGTTTACTGTAGGGGCGGACTTATGTCGTTTGCCAAAAATTTTTTCCGTTATGGAAAGCCTTATAATCCCCCCTGCCCCCCTTTAAAAAGGGGGGGGAACTACAAGCAAGTGCTGTTAAAGTCCTCCTTTGACAAAGGGGGATTTAGGGAGATTTAAGAACCTCCAAATAGAAGGAATTTATCGCATTCGCTATATGTGTCAGCCCTTGATTCAGGGCGCACACACAGGTGCGCCCCGACAATTCCCCTTTTTGTGATTGCAGTTCGGCAGCCTCCCATACTTGCCCGAAAGAACCGCCCCTACATGGCCTTGGGGGTTGGGGCGGGCTTGGGCGGTTCCTTGGGAGCCGGCGCCGGGCGCTTCCGGGGAACGGACCGCGGCCGGTCAGCCGGTACGGGCTGCAGGTAGCGCATGGAGGCCCAGCCGGTCTGATCGCGGCGCGCATCCCCCACCCGGGCCCAGCCCGATCTGGTCTCCAGGATTTCCACTTCATCGTTGAACTGCAGGGTGCCAATCTGGGGCGCGGCGGTAGTGGGGCCTTCCCGGAGGGCCAGGCTGGAGGTGTTCACAAAATAAAGCTGGGGGGGCGGAGGCGGCGGCGGAGGCTCCACCACCACCACCGGCGGCGGCGGGCCCGTTTCCACACAGCCCATGAACAGAGCCAGGGCCATCACACAAAGTGTTAGTCCGGTAAGGGTGCGTCTCAGGGTCATGAAAGTCTCCTTATTCAAAGTTATGCCGCAGGCTGACCTGCTTCCGTCTCAAAGCGGCAGGTGAGACCGCCGGGCTGGCAGCAAATTTCCACCCCGCCCCGGTCTCAAAGCCCGATCTGTTTGTGTGCGGCATGATAGCACAAAATTTTTTGAAAAAGCAATTCTCCCGGAAATTTCGAGCCGACCGAACCACTGGATGTCAGAGATAACGGTGATTAATACCATTTTCGGTTTGTAGCGGATTTAAAACCCGCCCCTACGAGTAATATCAATAGGTTGTCTTAATAATTTGTTTCATTTCAAATTGAACACGGTATTACGGGTGGAACCAGGCAGTGACCGGGAGAGCCTTTGCCGTAAGAAATGCTGTCAGTCAGGTAACTTCAGGGGGAAATGACGCGGGGAAAACCGGAAGGTGGCGGCGGGCTTAGAATTGTCGCAGGAATCTTAGGTCGTTGTCGAAGAACAGGCGAATGTCGTCGACCCCGTACTTCAGCATGGCGATGCGTTCGATGCCGAGCCCGAAGGCGAAGCCGGTGTAGGTCTCCGAATCGTAGCCCACGGCCTCGAAGACCGCCGGGTGGACCATGCCGGAGCCCAGGACCTCCAGCCAGCCGGTGGCCTGGCAGACCCGGCAGCCGTGGCCGCCGCACATGACGCATTCGATATCGACTTCGGCGGAAGGTTCGGTGAAGGGAAAGTAGCTGGGGCGGAAACGGACGCCCACCTCCGGGCCGAACATCTGGTGCACGAAGGCGGTGAGGACCCCCTTGAGGTCGGCAAAGGTCACCCCCTTATCCACCAGCAGGCCTTCCACCTGGTGAAACATCGGGGAGTGGGTGATGTCCGAGTCCCGGCGGTAGACTTTGCCCGGGGCGATGATGCGCACCGGGGGCTGGCGCTTCTCCATGGTGCGGATCTGCATGGGAGAGGTGTGCGTCCGGAGCAGCACCTTGTCGCTGAAATAAAAGGTGTCCTGCATGTCCCGGGCCGGGTGGTCCGGCGGCAGGTTGAGGGCTTCGAAATTATACCAGTCCAGTTCCACCTCGGGGCCTTCCACCGCCTCAAACCCTAAGTGGAGGAAGATATCGCAGACCTCGGCCATAATCTGGTTCAGCGGGTGGAGCCGGCCCCGGGGCAAGCGCCGCCCCGGCAGGGTGACGTCCACGGTGGTGGTCCCCGCCAGGCGGGCTGCGGTCTTCAAGGCGCTGAGGGCCTGATCCAGGGCGCCTTCCAGGGCCTCTTTGACCCGGTTGGCTTCCTGCCCGACGTTCCGTCTAACCTCCGGGTCTAATTTTCCAAGACTCCGCAGGATGCCAGTCAAGGCGCCCTTGCGCCCCAAATAACAGACCCGCAAGCGTTCCAGGTCCTCAGGGCTGCGTGCGCCCCGAATCTCCCGGAGCGCTGCGGTTTCGAGATCCTTGATTTCCTCAACCGTCATTATGGTAGGTCCGATTGATTATTCCGAGTTAATCCGAACGGGGGCGGAAGCCTTAAAGTCCCCCTTTCTTAAAGGGGGATTTAGGGGGATTATGAGGCGGTTATTTAATCCCCCCTGCCCCCCTTTAGAAAAGGGGGGTAGAAACTGGGAATCGAAAACCGGAAACTCCCCTTACAGCGCCTGACGGGAGAGTTCGGCCACCCGGGCGAAGCCCTGGGGGTCGACGACCGCCAGGTCGGCCAGGACCTTGCGGTCCAGATCGATCTCGGCCTTTTTCAGCCCGCCGATGAATTTGCTGTAGGACATCCCCAGCGGCCGCAGGGCGGCGTTGATGCGGACGATCCACAGGGCGCGGAATTCCCGCTTCCGAACCTTGCGGTCCCGGTAGGCGAAGGTCAGGGCGCGCTCCACGGCCTCCCGGGCGGAGCGGTAGAGCCGCCGCCGGCCGCTGCGAAACCCCTTGGCCATTCCCAGCCATTTTTTCCGGCGCGCCCTGGAGGCAACGCTTTTCTTGACGCGTGGCATAACGAACTCCTATCTCAAAGATAAGGCAACAGGACCCTGAGGCTTTTGGTCTCGACGGTGGACATGTAGGCCGCTTGCCGCAGCTGCCGCTTGCGCTTGGCGGTCTTGCTGGTCAGAATGTGGCTGGTGTAGGGCTGCTTGTGCTTCAGGCGGCCCTTGCCCGTGGCCTTGAAGCGTTTTGCCGCCCCCCGATGGGTTTTCATCTTGGGCATGGTTATCCTCGCATGGTGCTAACACTGCCAGCCGCCAGTTCGGCAGCCGGGTGGATTATCCGATTTCTGGAGCTAATAGAGGGCTAATCGCTAAACTTATATTTTATACTCTATTCATCACATTTTAACAACCGGTCGGCAAAAAAAAACCTTTCCCCAGTCCACCCGGGTGGTGGAACCGCAAAGACGCCGAAAAGAGCTTAGGACTATTTGGGGGTAACGATCATGGAGAGGTTCCGGCCTTCCAGCTTGGGATTCGACTCCACGGTCCCTACATCCGCCAGGGCTTCGACCATCTGGGCCAGAAGGCGAAAGCCGCGGTCCGTGTGGGCGATCTCCCGGCCTCGAAAAATCACCGAGATCTTGACCTTGTCGCCCTCTCCCAAAAAGCGCCGGGTATTCTTCAACTTGAAGTTCATGTCGTGCTCTTCGATCTTGGGCCGGACCTTGATTTCCTTTACCTGGATCGTGGTCGCTTTGCGCCGGGCTTCTTGCAGTTTTTTGCTCTGCTCATACTTGAATTTGCCGTAATCCATGATGCGGCAAACCGGCGGGGCGGCCTGGGGTGCAACCTCCACCAGGTCCAGATGCGCCTCTGTTGCCAGGGCTAACGCCTCTTTGATGGGCATAACGCCCATCTGTTGCCCGTCGGCGCTGATCAGCCGGACCTCCGGCACCCTGATCTGCTCGTTAATCCTCACTCTTTGCTGCTTCTGTATGGCCGTCACCTCCTGAGATTTATGAAGAGTTGCCTGGCGACGGAGTCCGGGACTCCTCCCGGAGGCGCTGGATAAAGTCCTCCAGGGTGACCCCCTTTAACTCCGTGCCGTCCCTAAGGCGGGGCGCCAGGGTGCGGTCCGCCGCCTCCCGGTCCCCCATGATAACCATGTAGGGTATTTTCTGCCCCTGGGCTTCTCTGATCTTGTAGCGCAGGGTTTCCTGCCGCGTATCCACTTCCACCCTGATGTCTGCTTCCCGCAACAGGCCCGCCACCTCCTGGGCGTAGGCATGGGTGCGGTCGGTGATGGGCAGGAGGATCACCTGCACCGGCGCCAGCCAGACCGGGAAGGCCCCGGCGAAGTGCTCGATGAGGACTCCCATGAAGCGTTCCAGGGAGCCCAGGATCACCCGGTGGAGCATCACCGGGCGGTGGCGTTCCCCATCCGGGCCGATGTAAGCGAGATCGAAGCGCTCCGGCAGGGTGAAATCACACTGAATGGTGGCGCATTGCCAGCGGCGCTGCAGGGCGTCTTTGAGTTTGATGTCAATCTTGGGTCCGTAGAAGGCCCCTTCCCCGGCACAGATGTCGTAGGGCAGCCCCCAGGTCTTGAGCGCCCCCACGAGGGCGTTGTCGGCCAGTTCCCACTCGGCGTCGGTGCCGATGGATTTCTCCGGCCGGGTGGACAGCTCCACTTCGTAGTCGAAGCCGAAAATCGCCATGACCTCGGCCACGAACTTCAGCACCCCGAGGATTTCCTCTTCCACCTGCTCCGGCATGCAGAGGATATGGGCGTCGTCCTGGGTAAACTGGCGCACCCGGGTGAGGCCGTGCAGCACCCCGGAACGCTCGTGGCGCAAGACGGTGCCCAGCTCGAAGAAGCGCAGCGGCAGGTCCCGGTAGCTCCGGACCTGGGATTTGTAGATCAGCATGTGGGCCAGGCAGTTCATGGGCTTGATGCCGTACATCTGACCTTCCACTTCGGTGAAATACATGTGGTCCCGGTAATTGTCCCAGTGGCCGGAGCGTTTCCACAGGTCGGCCTTGAGCATCTGGGGACCCATTACCATCTGGTAGCCGCGCTTGAGATGCTCCCGGCGCTCGAAATTTTCGATGAGGCTCCGGAGCAGGGCGCCCTTGGGGTGATAGATCACCATCCCGGGCCCGGCTTCCTCTTCAATGCTGAACAGCCCCAACTCCCGGCCCAACCGGCGGTGGTCCCGGCGCTTGGCCTCCTCCAGCAGTTCCAGGTGGCGCGCCAGTTCCGCCTTAGTGGCAAAGGCGGTGCCGTAAATCCGCTGGAGCATGGGCCGGCGTTCGTCTCCCCGCCAGTAGGCCCCGGAGGTGGCGGTGAGTTTGAAGGCCTTGATGTACCCGGTGGACGGGATGTGGGGACCCCGGCAGAGATCGATGAAATTCCCCTGTTGATAGAGGCTCACCTTCTCCTGGGGAATCTCCTCCAAAAGTTCTACCTTGAAGGCTTCGCCTTCGCTCCGAAAGTAGTTGAGGGCCTGCTCCCGGCTTATGTCGTCCCGCCGGAAGGGCAGGTCCTGAGTCGTCAACTCGGCCATGTGGGTTTCAATCTTCGCCAAATCTTCCGGCGTAAAAGGCTCGGGCACGCCAAAGTCATAGTAGAAGCCCGATTCGATGGCCGGGCCGATAGCCACTTTGACCCCGGGAAACAGGTCCCGCACCGCCTCGGCCATCAGGTGGGCGGCGGAATGGCGCATGATCTCCAGACCTTCGGGGCTGTCCAGGCGGATGGGGGCAATGGTGCAGTCGCCCGCCAGCGGCTGGGACAGGTCCACCAGGTCCCCGTTGATCCGGGCTGCTACCACCGGCGCATCTTTGGCCAGGCCCAGGGCCTCAAAGGCCTGGGCTACCGTCGCCCCTGGCGCCAAAGTAATGGTGGAACCCTGATCCAGCGTAACTTTGATCATGCCTGCCTCAATAAAAAAGGCATCTCAGGCGTCAGGAGACGCCTTCCCAGATGCCGTCAAATACGCAAATATGTTACATACGGTTAAAATTCAAGGGGTTGCCGTTAAATTCCTCAATCTCCGGTTTCGAGACCATCTGATTACACTAATTCCGCTCATCTGTTTCTCATAAATACCTGTGTTTGTCAAGAAATTATCGCAGGGCTGCCAACTTAAGCTGGCGGGGAGATTGCAGTACGCATCCAGCAATCAGCTTTCAGCGGTCAGCTTTTTAATTATGGCAGTTGCCAAAAATTTTATCCACTCTGGGAAGTTTACTTCCCCCTCACCCTGGCCCTCTCCCCCATTGGGGGAGAGGGAAAAAAGTCGGCCCGATTTAATGTCTGGAAGCCATTTCAAAACCGGTTCAAGCGTCACCTTTGAAGCAGACTATAGAGTTTATGTTGGGGAAGAATCACCCCCCTTTTCTAAAGGGGGGCAGGGGGGATTAATAAGCGCCTGATAATCCCCCTAAATCCCCCTTTAAGAAAGGGGGACTTAAAAGCGTCGGTCACAACTTTTAAGGGTTGAGAACATTTTTCCCTATTCAGAGAGATTTTGAAACAACTTCTAATGGTTGTAATCCCAGCGGCATCAACTACTCCCTCTCTCCCCCCTTGTGGGAAGGCGTATCTTTACCTAAGATACAAGGGTCAGGTAGAGAGAGAGAGAAAATCAATTATGTTGACCATTATATTGACCTATATGGGGCTGGGGGTCGTGGTCGGAATTCTGGCCGGCTTACTGGGGGTGGGCGGCGGACTTGTCATTGTACCCATGGTGGTCTTCACCCTGGCTTGGCAGGGGGCGCCGAGCCAACACCTGATGCATCTGGCCCTGGGCACCTCCCTGGCCAGCATTATCTTTACCTCGGTATCGAGTTTTTATGCCCACCATAAACGGGGGGCGGTGCATTGGACGGTGGTGCGCCGGATCGTCCTGGGCATCCTGACGGGGACCTTTCTCGGTTCGTGCCTGGCGGCTCGCATGTCCACCAATCTGCTGAAAGGCCTCTTTGTTGTCTTCCTTTTTTATATGGGGTTTCAGATGCTGACTAACTCCAAGCCCAAGCCGAGCCGGGGTCTGCCCGGCCCCCTGGGCATGTTCGGCGTCGGCAACGGCATCGGGGCGGTGTCCGCCCTGGTGGGGATCGGCGGCGGCTCGCTGTCGGTACCCTTCATGGTGTGGTGTAATGTACCGGTCCACGAGGCCATCGGGACCTCGGCGGCCATCGGCTTCCCCATTGCCGTCGCCGGAACGGTGGGCTACATCGTCAACGGGCTGGGCGCGGCTGGTTTGCCGCCTTACTGTCTGGGGTACGTTTATCTGCCGGCCCTGGCCGGCACCGTCGCCGCCAGTATCTTCACTGCGCCCCTGGGTGTCCGTCTGGCCCACAGCCTGCCGGTCCACAAACTCAAGCGGATCTTCGCCCTCCTGCTCTTCGTCATGGGGATAAAAATGCTCATCGGCCTGTTTTAGGCCGCCGGGCAGCGCGGCTCAACGAGGCGCGACGACCGGCAGTCGCGCCGCCGGGAGATCAGACCGGAGACGCCTCGCCACCACCGGTGCATGTGTCGGAGGCAAAAGCTGCCCAAGGCCGCAGCCCGCTACCTTCTGACCATAGGGCGTTTGCCACATTTTCTTTTTCCTTCCGAGGTTTTCAAATCCCCCTAAATTCCCCTTTGTCAAAGGGGGACTTTAACAGCATTTCCTTGTAGTTCCCCCCCTTTTTAAAGGGGGGCAGGGGGGATTATAAAAGTTCCAAAAACTTAGTGAAGAGAAGCTTGATACCATTTTGCAACCAATCGGTGGCACAGGCGTCTCGCCCGTGCAGGCGCAGGCGGTAAAGCCTGCGGCTACCATAAATTGCTTTTTGATTGCAACTCGAGACCTCTGCGGAAGTCTCCATCGCTATTCTTCCTCATCAAAATGTAGCGTAGGCGCCCTCGCCTGCGCCTAAATAGAGTATAGACAGCCGAAGGCGACTATCCTACATGAGACTTTCGCAGAGGTCTCAACTCGGTATGAAACGTCACACCAAAAGGTTGCGGTAAACGGAAATTCGAAAGCTGGGCATTTTCAGCTAGGGTTCAGGGAAACGCTCTCTTACCAGCCGGAGGAGGGCCGGCAGGATACTCAGGGCGGCCAGTAAAACACTCAGGCTGCCTACCGTGGACAAAAGCCCCAGGCTGAAGGTGCCCTGGTGGCCTGAAATCATTAAGCTGCCGAAACCCACCGCCGTAGTCAACGAGGCCAAAAGAACCCCTTTAGCGGTCCCCGCCGGCAAGGTGATGATCCGGGCCGATTTCTCCTGTTGCCAGCGCACCAGAATGATGATGCCGTACTCCACCGCTTCTCCCAGAATTAACGGTAAAAAGAGCACGTTGGCCTGATTGAAGGGGACCTCCAAAAGCCACATCAGGCTCAAGGTTAAAGAGGCTCCCACCATCAGCGGGACCAAGGCGAGGATCGTCAGCCGCAAGCTGCGCAGCAGGAAGGTGATCATCAAGGCAATGCCCAAGAGGGAAACTCCGGCCGCCCAGAGACAGGCGTTGCGAAACGCCAATGTAAATACATAAAGTAACACCGGGTCCCCGATGACGTCAGGGTTTATGCCCCTCAAGTCGCGCACAAATTCCCCTAAAGGCCCGGGATTCCAAATATCCCGGGAGGGGAAGATGCGGATAAGATACTGCCCTTCGGGGCTGATGAAGCGCTGGCGCACATTTTGGGGCAAATCCTCCAGACGCGGCGGGCTAAAGGCTTGATCCAGGTTAGCCTGCAAAAGCTCCCATTGGTCTTGCAGATCCGCGATAAATTTATGCTCGAAAACCGCCAGGCGCGCCGCCGACTGGGGATTGCTTTCCGGGTTGAGGAGAGTGATGAGGCGCAAAAGCAAGCCATCGACTTGGACTAACTTTTCTTGCGTTGGCTTATCCTCCGGGTCCCAGTCGCTCTCCGCGGCTTGAGACAATTTGAACCGGATACGCCCCAGGATGGAGGCAAGTTCCTTTGGGTCCGAAGGGGTTGGCCGGGCGGCAGTAAAACTTACCCCGGTTACTAAGGGCTTCAGTTCGGCCAGCAGGCTTTGCTTGCTTTCCACCTCAGCCGGCAGGAAAGAAAGAATGGACTCCGCATGGGAGACGCTGTCCAGGTTTTTCAACCCTTCCGTCAGGCGCGACAGGTCATCGGCTTTACTTACTACCATGGCCCCGTAAGAGGTAGAGTATTTGGACTCCCGGATGAGTTTCTGTTCCCAGACTACCGACTCGGTCCGAGGATTTTGCAGGTGCAACGGATTGAGGTCGAAGGGTACGTGGAACAGGCTAATCGCGCCCAGGGCCGTGACGATTGACCCCAAGGCCACCATCAGGCCCGGCCGCTGCCACTTGATGGAAAGAAAGGGGCGAGGTTTGACGGCGCATTCCCCTTCAAAAGGTCCGGGGGTCCACCTTTCGGTTACGATGGCCAGAGACGGCAGCAAAACCAGGAAGGCGAATATGTTGACCAGTATGCCCAGCGTAATGATTAGTCCCAGTTCTTCCAACCCCTTAAACCCGGCAAATATTAACGGGCACACCGAGACCACCGCGGCCAGGGCGGCATAAAGGATTCCCGGAGAGGCCTGTTTGATGGTGCAAACCAGGTTGTCCAGGGTGCAGCGCGGCTGTTGACCCTGTTCCTCCTCCAGGCGAGCATACCAGTGGATGCCGAAGTCCACGGTGATTCCCAGCAGCAGAGGCCCAAAGACGATGGAGAGCAGGTTCAGGTGGCCCACCACCAGGGCGGCGATGCCGAAAGTCCAGACCAGCCCGATGGCCAGCACTGCTCCTTGCACCAGGGTTCTTTTCAGGCTGCGGAAAAAGATAACCATCAACAACATTTGGCCGAGGAGGGAAACCGTGGAGGCGAGTTCGACATCGGCCATGGCCTCGGTCATTTCATCCGCTTCCAAAGCTCCGGGTCCGGTCACCCCGGCCTGAATGTCGGGAAAGCGAGCTTTAACCCGATCCAAGACCTGCCGCAACAGCTTCACGTCTTCGGCGGTAGCGGTGTAGCTCGCTTGGCTGGTGGTCACCAGAAGCAGCAGGTATTTGTCATTCGCGGTGAAAAAGTACCCCGCCTGGCTCAGGTCGCTTACTTCTCCGGGGATAATGCTCTTGAGGGGTGAAGTAAAGTCCTTGCCCCCGTTAAGGCTGATCTCCAGCTGCTCCAGGCTGGCTTGCAGCAGCCCAAGATCGGGAATCTTCTCTTTGTCCTGCTCCTCTTGCAAAAACCCGGTAAAGAGATGCCCCAACATGGCCCGGGTGATCTCTTCGTTAACCACCTCAAAGAACCGGTTAAGGCGGGGATCAGAGGATAAAGCCCGCAACTCTTTTTGATGGTTGGAGAATTTGGTCTTGATCTCGAGCAGTTGCTTCTGCTCCAGATAAAGCAAGGCCCAATGCTTGAACTTTTCCGGATCAACCCGGTAAAAGATTTCCCGAAAGTTTTGGGGGTATTGCCTCAATTCCGCCGCCAGGGCCTCAACAAACTGAATGCAGTGCTTGGGGTCGGAATTCTCCACGACCACGGCCAGATTATCCCGGGCGCCGAATTGCCGATCCATTTCTTCGCTCAGTTGCATAATGCGAAGATCGGTGCCTACCAAGTCGTTCCGGCTGGTCCGCATCGACAAATGGTTCAAGGTATAATAGACGGAGATGCCCGTCATCAGCAGGCTAAAGACAATTACCGGCCAGGCGCTGCGGAAAAGCGCCTTGACCAGGCTTGAACCGAGGTCATGAAACCTGAACAAAATAAGGTCCTTTTCAGGAAATCAGTACTATTCAACTTAATGTGGCGCGCTTGCGTCGCCGCCGCCGCCCAATACCGCATAAAGCCTTACCTGATTGGCGAGCTTCACCAGGCGGATGGCGATGAGCCCCTGCTGGGCGGTATAGAGAGAGCGTTGCGCATCCAGCACGTTCAGGTAGATATCGATCCCCTTTTCATAGCGGAGAGTGGAAAGCCGGTAGGTTTTGGCGCTGGCATCCACCAGGGATTGCTGCGCCTCCATCTGATCCCCCATGGTTCCCCTCCGGGCAAGGGCATCGGCAACCTCCCTAAATGCCACCTGGATCGCCATCTCGTATTGAGCCACGGCGATCTCTCTTTCCACCTTGGTGGCCTGCAGGCCTCCCCAGGTGCGGGCATCGAAAATCGGCAGCACGACCTGAGGGGCGTAATTCCAGACAAACGAGCCGGCTTTGAACAGACCCGACAAGTCGCCGCTGGCGCTGCCTATGGCCGAGGTAAGCGAAATGCGGGGGAAGAAGGCTGCCCGGGCGGCGCCGATATTGGCATTGGCGGCCTTGAGCAGGTTTTCCGATTGAAGAATATCGGGGCGGCGCAGGAGCACTTCGGAGGAAATCCCGGGGGAAACGTCCGGCAACGGTCTAACGACGCTCAATGCCTGCGGCAGCAGGTCGGCCGGCACCGTTGAGCCTGCCAGCAGGTTCAGGGCATTTTCAGTTTTAGCCGCCAGTTCGGTGTACCGGGCGACGTCTACCCGGGCCGCGTCCACTCTCGTTTGCGCCTGGCGCAGATCTAGTTCGGGCGCCAGGCCGACCTCAAAGCGCCGTCGAATGAGATTAAAGCCCGCCTGCTGGCTCTCCAGGGTGGATTGGGCCAGTTTGAGGTTTTCACGATCCGCGGCCAGGGTCAGATAAGCGCTGGCAACTTCGGATATCAGCAATATCTGCGCGCTGCGGCGGGCCTGTTCGGTGGCGAAGTATTCCTCTAAGGCGCGTTTTGACAGACTGCGGATCCGACCGAAGAAATCAACCTCCCAGGAACTGATACCCAGACTGGCGCCGTACTCCTGCAAAGTTACCAAACCGGTGCCGCCGGAAATCCTGGCGTGCTGCTTGGTGGCGGTGAAGTCCGTTGCCACAATCGGGAAAAGCTCGGCGCGCTGGATGCGGTAGAGCGCCCGAGCCCGTTCCACATTCAAAGCGGCCAGCCGCAGATCCCGGTTGTTCTTCAAGGCTGTATCGATGATCCTCTGCAGCCGTTCATCGGCGAAAAATTCCCGCCATTGCAGATCGGCGGCCACCGGTCCCCCCTGGGTGGCGGGCGTCTCTTTGTAGGCCGGGCCACTGGGCCAGGCGGCGGGAATCGGGGCTTCGGGCCGGGTGTATTGGGGAATCATGGTGCAGCCGGTGAGCAGAACCGCCGTTATGGTCAAAATTGAACCCAGCTTTATCATCTTACTGCCCCTCCGGAGGACTTACCGCGTCCGAGTCTGGCTCTGCCGCCGGGGCGATTTTCTTTTTGGCGAACAGTTGCACCACCCCCACGAAAAATAGCGGAATGAAAAAGATCGCCAGGAAGGTGGCGGTAACCATCCCGCCCAGGACGCCGGTGCCGATGGCCGTTTGCGCCCCGGCGCCGGCCCCGGTGGCCATGGCCAGAGGGAGGACGCCGAAACCGAAGGCCAGCGAGGTCATGACGATGGGGCGCAGCCTTAGTTTCGCCCCTTCCAGGGTGGCCTCGACCAACCCCATGCCTTCTTCGACTTTAGCCATGGCGAACTGCACGATCAAAATGGCGTTTTTGGTGGTAAGCCCAAGAACCGTGAGAAGCCCGATCTGGAAGTAGACATCGTTGGGCAGTCCCCGGAGCGATGAGGCCACCACGCCGCCGATGACCCCCAGCGGCAAGGCCAGCAGGATGGTGATGGGAATGGTCCAGCTCTCGTACAGGGCCGCCAGGCAGAGAAAAATCACGATAATGGAGAAGGCGTAGAGTATTCCGGTCTGGGCCTTGGCCATGCGTTCCTGGTAGGAGATTCCGGTCCAGTCATAACCGACTCCCTTGGACAGCTTCGTGACGATCTCTTCCATGGCGGCCATCGCCTCCCCGGAGCTCTTCCCGGGGGCCGGTTCACCCCAGATGTTCAACGCCGGGAAGCTGTTGAACCGCTCCAGCAGCGGCGCCCCCTGGAACCAGTGGCCGGTGGCGAAGGACGTAAAGGGCGTCATCGTCCCGGCGGCATTGCGGACATAGAGCCGCTCCAGGTCCGTGGGCAGCATCCGGTAGGGGGCGTCGGCCTGGGCATATACCCGCTTGACCCGTCCCCCCTGGATGAAGTCGTTCACATAGGCGCCGCCGAAGGCCGCGGCGATGGTATGGTGGATGGAGCTGATGGGAACCCCCAGGGCGCCCGCCTTTTCCCAATCCACGTCGATGCGGTATTGAGTCACGTCTTCCAGGCCACTGGGCCGGACGCGAACCAGCCGCGGGTCCTGGGCGGCCAGGCCGAGCATCTGGTTGCGGGCCGCCATCAAGGCTTCGTGGCCCATTCCGGCCCGGTCCTGCAATTGAAAATCGAAGCCCCCCGCCCGTCCCAGCTCCAGGACGGCCGGCGGCGGGAAGGCGAACACCCGGGCGTTGCGGAGCTGGGAGAACTTGGCCATGGCGCGTTTCACCAGGGCATCCACCTTCAGGTCCGACCCGGGGCGCAGGTCCCAGTCCTTGAGCTTGACGAAGGCCAGCCCCACGTTCTGCCCGGCTCCGGAGAAACCCCGGCCGGCGACCGTGAAAATGGACGCCACCGCTTTCTTCTCATCCTCCAGAAAATGGCCGCGGACCTGGTCCTGGATTTGCTGGGTCTGCTCCAGGGTCGAACCCGCCGGCAGCATCGTCTGGACGAACATGATGCCCTGGTCCTCATTGGGGAGATAGGCGGTGGGCATGCGCTGAAACAAGAATACCAGGGCCGCCACAATGAGTAGGTAAATAACGAGGTAACGGAACTTTTTGGCCAGCATCCGGCCGACCAGGGCCTGGTACCAGTCCCTGGTCCGAAAAAATCCCCGGTCGAACCAGCGGAAAAACGGCCGGAAGAGGGAAAAACCGCTCTCCGCGGCCTCATGCCCCTTGGGCACCGGCTTGAGGAGCGAAGCGCAGAGCACCGGAGTCAGAATCAGGGCCACCACCACCGACAACAGCATGGCGGCGATGACGGTCACCGAAAACTGGCGGTAGATGACCCCGGTGGAGCCGCCGAAGAAGGCCATGGGGCCGAACACCGCCGCCAGCACCAGCCCGATGCCGATCAAGGCGCTGGTGATTTCTCCCATGGACTTGCGGGTCGCCTCCCGGGGCGAAAGCCCCTCCTCGCTCATGACCCGTTCCACGTTTTCCACCACCACGATGGCGTCATCCACCAGCAGGCCGATGGCCAGCACCATGGCGAACATGGTCAGCATGTTGATGGAGAATCCGAACAACCCCAGGACGGCGAAGGTTCCCAGGATCACCACCGGAACCGCCAGGGTGGGAATCAACGTGGCCCGGAGGTTTCCCAGAAAAACATACATCACCAGGAAGACCAGGAAAATCGCCTCGAACAGGGTCCAGACCACCTCGTTGATGGCCACCCTCACGAAGGGCGTGGTGTCATAGGGGTAGATGACCTTCATGCCGGCGGGGAAATACTTTGACAACTCCTCCATCTTCGCTTTGACGCCATCAGCGGTCTTCAGCGCATTGGCGCCGGCGGCCTGGCGGATGGCCAGGGCGGCCCCGGGTTGGCCGTTGTAAAGCACCTTGCTACCGTAGCGCTCGGTGCCCAGTTCCGTCCGTCCCACGTCGCGCACCCGCACGATGGAGCCGTCCGGGTTGATGCGCAAGGGGATAGCGGCGAACTCCTCCGGGGTCTTGAGCAGGTTCTGAACAATGATGGAGGCGTTCAGCCGCTGGCCTTCCACCGCCGGCGCCCCGCCGAACTGGCCGGCGGAAATTTCCACGTTGTAGGCCTGAAGTCCCCGGATGACCTCTTCCATCGTCAGACGGTAATCATTCAATTTATCCGGATTGAGCCAGACCCGCATGGCATACTGGGAAGTGAAGGTTTCCACTTCACCCACTCCCGGCACCCGGGCCAGCACCTGCTCGATGTTGGCCTGGGCGTAGTCCGCCAGGTCAAATTCATCCATGCTGCCGTCTTCCGAGGTCAGACCCACGATGATGAGCCAGTTTCGGGTCGACTTGCTGACCTTGACGCCCTGGCGCTGCACCACGTCGGGCAAATTCGCCATGGCGAGCTGGAGCTTGTTCTGCACTTGGGCCCAGGCGAGGTCCGGATCGGTCCCCGGGGCGAAGGTGAGCTCGATTCTCCCGGCGCCGGAGGCATCGCTGCTGGCAGACATGTACAACAACTTGTCGAATCCGGTCATCTTCTGTTCGATGATCTGGACCACGCTGTTTTCCACGGTTTCGGCCGAGGCCCCGGGATAAAAGGCGTCAATGGCGATGGACGGAGGGGCGATAGGGGGATACTGGGAGATGGGCAGATTGTAGATCGCCAGCCCGCCCGCCAGCATCATGATGATGGCGATCACCCAGGCGAAGACCGGACGGTCCAGAAAGAAGTTCGATAACATCACGGTCCTCCGTCAGTTCGATTCCGCCGGCGGGCGTTTCGTTTTGGGGGCTTCCCCTGCGGCCTTGGGGCCTTCCCAGGCAACGGCCTTGACCGCGGCGCCCGGCCGGATATTCAGCACGCCCTCGACGATCAGGCGGTCTCCGGCCGACAGCCCGGAGGAAACCAGCCATTGGTCGCCGATGGCGCGGTTGAGGGTCAGGGACCGCTGCTGGACCTTGCCGCCCTCATCCACCACCAGGGCGACGGGTTCCCCTTTGGGAGTGCGGCTCACCCCTTGCTGCGGGACCAGGATGGCCTGCGGCGCGATGCCCTCCTGCACTGCGGCCCGCACGAACATGCCCGGCAGGAGCAGATGGTTCGGATTGGGGACGACGATGCGGAGGGTGAAAGACCCGGTTGCCGGGTCCACCGTGATGTCGCGGAATTGCAGCCTGCCTTCCAGGGGATACGGGGTTCCCTCTTCCAGGAGGATGCGGACTTTTTTGCCGTTTTTCCCATCGGCGCTGATCCGGCCGGCTTCCAGGTGACGTTTCAAACGCAGCAGCTCGGCCGACGATTGGGTCACATCCACGTAAATGGGGTCGAGCTGCTGAATGGTGGCCAGGGACATGGGCTGATACGCCGTCACCAGGGCGCCGTCGGTCACGGAGGACTTGCCGATGCGCCCGGATATGGGCGCGGTGACCCGGGTGTAGCCCAGATTGATGCGGGCCGCTTCCACCGCCGCTTTCCAATATTCGATCTCGGCCCGGGCCTGGTCCACGGCCGCGGCCGCGTCGTCGTGGTCCTGCCGGCTGACCGCCTTGTCAACCAGCAATTCCTGGTATCGTTCAGCCCGCAACCGGATCGATGGCAGATTGGCCTGGGCCTTGCCCAGGGAGGCTTTGGCCGAGTCAAGCGCCACCTGAAAGGGGGCGGGATCGATCTGGTAAAGCAGTTGCCCGGCTTTGACATCGGACCCCTCCTTAAACAGGCGCTTCTTGATGATGCCATTGACCTGCGGGCGGATTTCCGCCACCAGGTAGGGAGAGGTGCGGCCCGGCAACTCGGTGGTCAGCTCCATCGGCTGCGGCTGAATGGTCACCGTGGCCACTTCCGGAACCGGAGGCGTGGGTTGCTGTCCGTCCCCGCGGCCGCAGCCGCTCAGCAAAATCGTTAGCGCCATCAAAGCCGCAGCCCATGTAAGTGGTTCATAAGCCTTCCGGTTCAGGTGCATCAGAAATCTCCCCCATAGCGGTGATAAGCGCATTCGGTTTGCCGACCCATAGACGAAATCACGGTGAAATCAGGCCTTTGAATAAGATATCTAAAACGATGTCGGGATCTTCCGGGTAAGGATGGCGCTCGGGGGCGTCGAGCCAAAGGAGCAGAAACGCATCTATGACGCTGGAGAGCGCCACCGCCAGGTAATAGGGGTCGGCGATTTTCTTAAACCGCTGGTTTTTGATGCCACTGGCAAAGATGGCAGCAATGCTTTCAAGAGAAATGTAATATCGTTTGCGGATTTCGTCATCCAGGCCAGCCTTGAGGTTGAAGCTCGCTCCTCTGCTCTCGGCCAGATACAGGCGAATGAAGGGGAGGTTGCGGCGAAACACCTCGGTTTTGGCCCTAACATAACTGCGCAGTTTTTCTACTTCGTCCTGCGGTTGTTCAATTGCTCGCATGATCGAGTCTTCAAACTCGTCGCATAACTCCAAAACCAGGGCCTTGTAAAGGTCCTCCTTATTCTGGAAGAACTTGTAGAGGGTGCCGATGGCGAACTCGGCTTTTTCGGCGATCTCATGCATGGAGACGTTGTGGTATCCCTTCTGGGAGAACAAATCGAGCCCGGCGGCGAGCATCTCTTGGCGTTGCCGCAATTTCTCTCTTTCCCGCCTGGGGAGCTTCTGACCTTCCATCCTTTGACCTCCGGTGATGCAATCAACCTTCAAATAATGAATAATACGTCATAATATAGAACCAATTGATAAACTGTCAAGAAAATTTAACCCGAATTCCCGCCGCGCAAAGGACGGCGAGGCAAAAGGTTTGGGTGGGCCGAAAAGTTGGGTGATGCGGGGCTGTTGCCATACACCTACGAAGATGTGGCTGGGCAGGAAAAAAACGGGCAGAGCCAGATGCCCGGCCCCGCCGCAGATAATTATGCATCAAACCAGATGCAGTTGTGTGCCGCCAATTAGCGCTTACTGCTCACTTGGCTGATCTTACGGCAGGCGCCGGTGGCGCAGGCAGGGCAGCTCCCGGCGCAGGCGCTGGAGCCGCTCGTAGTCCAGCCGGGCCAGGATCATGCCCTCGCCGTCCGGGGCCTGGGCCAGGATCAGCCCCCAGGGGTCAATGATGAGGGAGCGGCCGTAAGTGCGCCGGCCCGGGGCGTGCTGCCCCCATTGGGCTGGCGCCACCACGTAGGATAAATTTTCGATGGCCCGGGCCCGGAGCAGCACCTCCCAGTGGTCCCGACCGGTGGTCACCGTAAAGGCCGCGGGCAGCAGGAGGAGGTTGGCCCCTTGGTTAACCTGAGCCCGGAAGAGTTCGGGGAAGCGGAGGTCGTAACAGATGGACAGCCCGGCAGTGAAAGACTCCCCCGACAGCGCCGCGGTCACCACTTCATCCCCCGGATGGGTGGACTCTGACTCCCGAGAGGGCGGGGCGCCGGGCAAATCCACATCGAACAGGTGCAGCTTGCGGTAGCTGGCCAGGATCTGGCCCCGGGGACCCAGAAGCAGGCTGGTGTTGTAGGGCCGGGCCTTGCCGGGGGTGCGTTCGGGGAAGGAGCCCAGAAGGAGGAATATCCCCAGTTTCCCGGCCAACTCCCGGAAGCGGGTCACCAGGGGGCCGTCTACGGGCTGGGCCGCGGCGGCGGTGTCGGCGTCCCGCCCCAAACAGGCGAAGTGCTCCGGCAGGGCTACCAACCGCGCCCCGCGGGCGGCGGCTGCCTCAACCAGGGCCTGGGCCCGGGCCAGATTGGCCTCCAGGTCCGGGGTGGAATTTAGTTGTATGGCTGCGACCCACATAGGCAGTGAGCAGTGAGCGGTGAGCAGTTGGGAGATTTTCCAACATTCCTGATAAATTATGTTTTACTAACCGCTGACCGCTACCCCTCCCTCCGAAATAATAGAGAAATTTTCGCCAAAGGTCTACCGATAAAGTATCGTGGGGTCCGGCCACTCCATAAAGGCGGCCGCCTCGGCAGGACCCCAGGCGCCGGCGGGATAAGGCCGCACCAACGACGGCGGCGGGTCCAGGACCCCGGCGTAGAGGCGCCAGGCCCACTCCACTTCGTCGGCCCGGACAAACAGGGTCTGGTCGCCGGCCATGATGTCCAGGAGCAGGGTGTCATAGGCGTCGGTTAGCGGCGCAAAACCTTCGGCGTAGCGATACCTGAGGCGTTGGGTCTTGAGTTGGAGGGGTTCCCCCGGGGCCTTGACTTCGAAAAGGAGGTCGAAGCCTTCGTCGGGCTGTACGGTAAACACCATGACGTTAGGGTTGCAGGCGCCGGCACAGTGGGGCTCGAAGACCCCCACCGGCGGGCAGCGGAAGGTCACGGCGATCTGGGTGAACCGCCTGGGCAGGCGTTTACCGGTCACCAGATAAAAGGGCACTCCCTGCCAGCGCCAGTTTTCAATGCTGAGCTTCAGGGCCACAAAAGTTTCGGTATCGGAGTCGGGCGACACCCCCGCCTCTTCTCGGTAACCCGGCGCCTCCTGGCCGTCGATGGCGCCCCGGGCATACTGGCCGTAAATCACGTGTTCCGGCCTCACCGGCGGGATAGCCCGCAGGACCTTGGCCTTTTCGGTGCGGATGCTCTCGGCGTCGAAGGCCACCGGCACCTCCATGGTAGTTAGGGTGAGGAGCTGGGTGAGGTGGTTCTGGACCATATCCCGGAGGGCGCCGGCCTGGTCGTAATACCCGGCCCGACCCCCGACCCCCAGGGCTTCGGCCACGGTGATCTGGACGCTTTTCACCAGGTTGCGGTGCCACAGGGGCTCGAAAATGGCGTTGGCGAACCGGAAGATCAAGAGATTCTGGACGGTTTCCTTGCCCAGGTAATGATCGATGCGATAAATCTCGGATTCGTCGAAATACCGGTGAATCTGCTCATTGAGGGCGGTGGCCGAGGCCAGGTCTCTGCCGAAGGGTTTTTCCACCACCAACCGAATCCAGCCCGGGGTTTGGTTAAGGCCGGCCTGGCCCAGACCATTGATGCTCGCCATATAGGCCGTGGGCGGCAAGGCCAGGTAAAACACCCGGTTGCCGGGCAGGTGGTGCTCCTGCTCCAGGGTCCGGACGCGGGCGGCCAGGGCCTGGAAGTCCTCGGGCGTCCCGGCCCCCAGGCTCTGGAAGTGGAGACACATGCTGCACCAGAGGGCGGCGGCGTTTGGCTCCACGCCCCCAGCCGCCAGGGCTTCGGCGGTCAGAGCCCGGAAGCCTTCGTCCGTCAGTCCCGCCTGCCGGGACGCCCCCAGGATGATCAGGGGGCCGGGCACGGCCCCACCGGTCCGGAGGCGGTAGATGGCCGGGAGCAGTTTACGCCGCATCAGGTCGCTGGTGGCGCCCAGCACCACCAACAGGTGCGGATCAACGTGATGCTTGGCTATAGTGGTCATAAGCGCTCCTGTGGCCGTGGCTTTTTGCGCCTACTTTAACATAAGAAATCTCAGACGCATCTGCAAGCCGGGAATTACTCCCGGCCTCTTCCGGGGAGAACTAGCTTGCAGCCGGCGCCGTTTTTCTCTATAATTTCAAAGTCAAAGACCGGAGGCGGGCTTTCCCCGCCTGACCGGAGACAGCCATGAATCGGGGGCATGGCAAACCGGCCTTTTATTAGTGATGGTTGCAAAGCATTAAACGGCCCGCTCACGAAAAAAGTGAAAAAGCCAAAACTTCCCTTAATTTGACCAGCTCCCGGCCTGGGAGGGAAAACGCCATCAAAAAAGAGCCCGTCCGGCTCCGGCGGGCCATCCTCTCTTGGGGCCAGGGCCAGGGGCGCCACAGGTACCATGCGGATATTAGGCGCAGTAACAAAAGGAGTTTGATTATTATGTCACACCGGAGAGTCGGGGTCTATGTGGACTCCATGAATATCATGCGTTGCGGCGGCTACGGGATGCGCTATGAAGTGATTCGGCGCTTTGTCGGCCGGGAAGGCGACGAAGTGATGCGTCTCAATGCCTACGTCGCCATTGATGAAGAACGCGCTATTTCCGATCCTAATTACAAAACGACCTTAAATTTCATCCTCACCCTGCGGGATTTGGGGTTCAAAGCCATTGAGAAACCCATCCGGTGGTACACCGATGAGTCGGGCCGGACTTACGGCAAGGCCAACCTGGACATGGAAATGGGCCTGGACATCGTGTCCCAATCGGACCGTCTGGACATGATCTACCTGTTCACCGGTGACGGCGATTTCTGCAGTGTGGTCACCATGGCGCAGAACAAGGGCTGCCGGGTGGAGTTGGTGGCCTTTGCCAACGTCTCGGCCCGGCTGCGCCGGGAGGTGGACCTTTTTGTGCCCGGATATCTGGTGCCGGGGCTGTTGCCCACCACGCCGCCTTTTTCCGGGGCGCCGCCCTGGGGGGAAGTGGGCAGCCGGGTGCGCGGGGTGTGCACCAAATACTTTCAGGACCGCTCCTACGGATTTTTCCGGTTCATGCACAACTTCGGCAAGGTCTGGGTCACCGACACCCGCCTGGAAGAATCTCCCTATACTTCGGTGTTTTTCATGGAAAAGGACCTGCCGCCGGGGGTGCATCGTGAAAATTTGCCCAGCCGGGATTATATCTTCGAGTTCACCCTCAGCGAGGGGGAAAAAGGCTTTGTGGCCTCGGATATTGATTTGAATTATAAGTATTAGCTTTCAGCAGTTAGCAATTAGCTCTTAGCCGTTAGCAAAAAGGAAATAATAGAGTGTGGTCAACAATATCATCGGATATTTGCTGTTTTCCCTAACTGCTAACCGCTAACGGCTAACCGCTACACAAGGAGGTTCCATGGGCCAGAAACTGCGCGTGCTGTTTGTTGCTTCCGAAGGGGTGCCCTTTGCCAAAACCGGCGGTCTGGCCGATATCATCGGGACCCTGCCCCAGGCCCTGGAGGAACTGGGGGTCGAAGTCAAGGTCCTCATGCCTTACTACGGCATGGTGAAGCAGGGGAAGACGCCCACCACCCTCATCGCCGAGGATTTGGAGGTGAACCTGGGGCTGATCAACCATTCCTTCAACCTCATGGCCCCCGCCGCCCCGGGGTCGCCGTTTTATTTCGTCGAGCGGGACGAGTTTTTCGAACGGAGCCAGCTCTACGGCACCCCCCGGGGGGATTACTTCGACAACCTGGAGCGCTTCGCCTTCTTCTCCGGCGCGGTCCTGCCCTTTTGCCGGGCCCTGGACTTTAAGCCCGACCTGATTCACTGCCACGACTGGCAGAGCGCCCTGGTAGCGGTGTACCTCCGCCACCGCTGGGCCGGGGAGGACATCCTGGCCGGGGCCAAGACGGTGTTCACCATCCACAACCTGGCCTACCAGGGGCTCTTTCCCCATGACAAGTACCCCCTGCTGGGCCTGGACTGGTCCTTCTACTGCATCGACGGCCTGGAGTACTACGGCCAGATCAACCTGCTCAAAGGCGGCATTATGTGCGCCGACGCCATCACCACGGTGAGCCCTCGATATAGCCAGGAAATCCAGACCCCCGAGTTCGGCTACGGCCTGGAGGGGGTGCTCAAGACTCGGGCCGAGCAGTTGCACGGCATCTTGAACGGGGTGGATTACCAGGACTGGAGCCCCGAGACCGACTCCCTGATCCCGGCCAAGTTCAGCCGCAAGGATTTGCAGGGCAAAGCCGCCAGTAAGGCGGCCCTGATGGAGGCCTTCGGCCTGGACCCGAAACTGGCCGACGCCCCCATCCTGGCCATCATCTCCCGGCTGGCGGACCAGAAGGGCTTCGACCTGGTGGAGCAGGTTTTGCCCCAGCTCATGAAGGAGAAGCTCATGGTGGTCATCCTGGGCACCGGGGAGGAGAAGTACCACCGCTGGCTGGAGGCCGAGGCCCCCAAATACCAGGGCAAGCTGGGGGTGAAGATCGCCTTTAACAACCAGTTGGCCCACCTCATTGAGGCCGGGGCCGACATGTTCCTCATGCCGTCGCGCTACGAGCCCTGCGGCCTCAACCAGATCTACTCCATGAAGTACGGCACCATCCCCGTGGTCCGGGCCACCGGGGGCCTGGCGGACACCGTGACTCCGGTGGGTGACCCCAAGACGCCGGGTACCGGCTTCGTCTTCACCGATTACACCCCTGAGGCCTTCCGGAAGGCCATCCATGAAGCCCTGGAGGCCTTCGCCAATAAGGACCTGTGGCG